>Ga0075121_1002348_pt1 | contig 10937 bp, 12 predicted proteins | sample AntAceMetag02UKG_FD_69793 | JGI IMG/M metagenome (GOLD analysis project Ga0075121, IMG submission 69793) | Saline lake microbial communities from Ace Lake, Antarctica - Antarctic Ace Lake Metagenome 02UKG | ecosystem: Environmental > Aquatic > Non-marine Saline and Alkaline > Saline | place... | reverse complement strand
GATTTATCTGTAGTTATACCGGTTTATAATGAAGCACAAAACTTAGAAATTCTTTGTAAAAACATTATTTCTGTTGTCGATAGATTAAAGCTTAATTATGAGATTATTTTGTAGAAGATGGTAGTAATGACGCTTCTTTTAATATTCTGTGTAAATTGAAAATGAGATTCAAACAAATAGTAATCGTAAAACATAAATTAAAAAACGGTCAATCAAAAGCACTCTCTACGGGAATTAATTTTAGCACCGGTAAAATAGTAATTACTATGGACTAAGACCTTCAAAATGATCCCGCAGATATACCTCTTTTTATAAAAAAAATCACAGAAGATCATGATATGATTTGCAGTTGGCGAAAAATGCGAAATGACCCTTACTTAACTATGGTTTTGCCTTCAAGGGTTGGGAATAAAATATTATCAAGCTTAGTAGGGATTAAGTTCCATGATTTTAGTTGTACCTTTAAAGCATTTAAAAGTGCTACCGCTAAAAAATAGCTCAAAAATTATATAGAAGTTTCCATGTATTCATTCCTCTTTTAGGCAAAAAAATTAATTTAAATATCTGCGAAATTGAAGTTAATCATAAGCCTCACATCCATGGAATATCTAAATATGGATTTTTTAAATATATAGACGCTTTTCGAAGTTTTATTCTGTTAAATTATATTTATTTAGATAAAAAAAATAAAAAAAGATGTCTTACTTTTTCTGTAATTTGTACATTTTTTGGATTTTTTTCTTTAATTATTAAGCTTTTACCTCTAGCTGCTATTTTATTATTAATTAGCGCCTTATCTTTTTACACAACAATACAGAATAACAAGCTAATATCACTGGAAATGGGCATTGACTGGGATAAAATTGAAAAAGTAATTAATTAACAAGAGTTAAAATATTTGCTCTCTAAAGCCTTAATATCCTGTTTGAATAATATTTTTACTATTTAGATACTTCTTAATTGCCTCAGCTCCTATTCGGTATTCATTCACTCCCCAATGTCCATTAGTTTTGATTGCAACACCTTCTCTTACCTTGTCCGAAAATTGTGGACGCAAAGACGTATAATGAATATTTCGAGTTTCGCAATATTTGAATAAATATTTTTCTTCTGTAGTCTTTTTTTGATCTAGGTTCACCAACTGTTGGTTAGTAGGCAAATAAATAAAAACAGTGTAGCCCCAATGTCGTTGATAGTCTTAACCATTTCATCAAGAATAGCTGTAGTGATCTTTCTTGCATCTTCCTCATTTAATCCAATTCAATCTCCATACTAAATCAGATTCAGCCTGCCCAATAACCTTCTTACCTAATGTTGTTAACATGATAATACTAGAAGATAGCTCTAAGAAAATGCAGAGAAAAATACAATAAAATACTATACTAATTATTTTTCTTTTCATAAAAATAGATGACTGACTTGATTATCTTTCAATAATTATCTTGCTCCGAACAAAAATCCCTCTGTAATAAATTATATCACAAGGAGTTAAGAGTCAAAACTCCCTGTATTAGACGAGCTTCGCAACTTTTTAAATAAGTTTAGGGAATATTGTTTATCAGAAAAGAGTAACAAGCTATTTCTCTGCGACAACAAGCATTTCGAAATCTTCCGTAATCAACTTATCTTCTCTTGAGAATGCACCGAGTTTTGCGCCCAGAATATCTATGTTCTTGTATCCAAGCGTTTTTAAAAGCCAGGTTATTTCACTTGGCACATAATAACGCTGATTGCATTTTAGTTCTTTTTTATTGCCTGAATCATCCTCAAAAACAGTAGTATTGTGTTCGCGAAACGTCATCAAATCAAAGTTATTGCTTTTATAGGTTGCATTACCTTCTCCGCCAGCTGAATCACAAAACTTCTCAACAGAATGATGCAGAGGAAATAATCCATTTAATGTTGTAAAAATAAGTTTTCCATTACTCTTCAACACCTTAGTTACATTTTTAAGTATTTGAAAATTCATTTCATCTGTCTCCATTAAAGAAAACCCACCTTCACAAAGCATTATCGCTGCATCAAATTCATTGTTAAAGGAAAGACTACAAGCATCCTGTTGTTGAAAATCAATTTTCAGATTAAGCTGTTTTGCTTTTTCATTTGCTCTGGCAAGCTGAGACTGCGACAAATCAATTCCTGTAATGCTATAGCCTCGTTTTGATAACTCTATTGAATGCCTCCCTGTGCCACATCCAATGTCAATTATCCTTACCTTTTTGTCATAATTTAATTCTTGTTCGATAAAATCGCATTCTCCAAGCGTTCCCTGGACAAAACACTCTTTATCATATTTGTTTGCATAATTTTCGAATAACTCCTCATACCATTGCTTCATTGCTAATCCTCCCTACTGTTTAATTATTTCTCTCCATCTCTTGTATAATGACTTTTGACGAGAGTATCGTTAAATACTTCCGTTTTTATATGCTTAAATTTAAGGCTATTGCCAATTTCACCGAATAATGGAATTCCACTCCCAAGTAGAACAGGAACTCTCGCAATAATAATTTCATCTATTAAATCCTCTTTCAAAAAGCTCTGTATGACTTTGCCACCATCAACATATAGATTGTTATACCCTTTAGACTTCAGTTGACTTATTATACTTTTTAAGTCTCCTTTAATTATTTCAGCCTTACCTGTGAGTTCTGCAGGAATGTCTGTCAGGCTATTGCTTAAAACAAATACAAGCTTGTTATAAGGCCACTCATCAAAAGATGCAACTTTTTCAAAAGTATTACGCCCCATCACAAGAGCATCAATGCTATTCATAAAGTTAACAAAACCAAAATCACTTTTGTCAGGATTTGGTATTTCCATTAACCAATCCAATCCACCATCTTCTGTTGCTATGAATCCATCAAGACTCGTTGCTATATATACATAATTTGCCATTTCCCAGTTCTCCTTTTGAAACATTCTATACTAAACAAAAACCCCTTGCAACTAAATTAGTAACAAGGGGTTGAAAAATCAAGCTCCTCGTATTGGACAAGTTTAACAACTGGTTATATACTAAAAAGTCGGATAGACTGTGCAAAGAACTTATGGCTATTTAAAACGTTACAACCTTATCGCTTTCTTTGACAATATCATACATATCTTTCATCGTAGAAATAGGGCACATTTCAGACCCTTCTTGGCTCCTTGATTTAATACAACTACCGCAGGCATACATTTTACCACCAGATTGTATCAGTTTCTCTGCCTGTTCAACTGTGTTAAATTTCTCAATACTAATCTTTTGGTATTCCACGCCTTTCCCCATAAAGAAAACTTTAACTTCGTCTTTTTGGGACAAGCAAAAATTAGCATATCGCAAAGCATTCCAGCAAGTCTCTACGTCATTACTTGAAATAACAACTCCTACATTCATTATCTTTCCCTCCCTAAAAATCAATATATCATAAATAAAAAACCCTCTGCAATATCTTACATTACAGAGGGCTAAAAGTCAAAACTCCCCGTATTGGACGACTTTCGAACTTTTTTGTGCTCAGATACGAAGACTTCATTGGCTCTCAAAAAACTTCCAAATTTCTTTGGTGGCTGATATGGCTTTAGATGGAGGAGCTGAATTTCCCCTTTGCGGTTTATAGCCACCCGGCCACGAATGGCCGCCGGTTTCGGTAACGCAAAGTTTTACTTGAGTATTTCCGTCACATCCGGTATACAAATCACAATAAACACCTTCTTTTTCCAAGACTCTTTTGGGCTCAGCGCTACATTTATTTCTCTTTACCCATCTTAATATGGTTTCCGGCACAGACGTAAAATCTGTTACCTTTGATATATCCTTGAAAGCATCTTCACCAGCGCCGCCGTTGAAAAGGACATGAGTATCGTCCTCTGCGTGAATGTGCATTATTGAAATAGGTGCTCTAGGACTACAGCTGTCATAATTATCTGTTCCTGCTACCGCTGCAATAGCAGTAAAAGTATCTGTTAAATCACAAGCAAGCCTATACGAAAACATCCCCCCATTAGACATCCCTGTTGCATAAATTTTTTTCGAATCAATATTGAGCTTATTTTGTAAAACCTTTATAATCTCTCTTATAAAACCAACATCATCGCTATTATTATCTCGGGCATATCCGCAACAATTTCCCGCATTCCATGTGGCGAATTTTCCGGATTTCTGCCTGCCTACACCATTGGGACAAACCAAAATAAACCCTTTGCTTTCAGATTCCGATATCAAATTATAATATTTATCGGTAGCCATCATCTCTTTATGTCCCATACCTCCATGAAAGGCAAGAATTAACGGTGTAGGGACTGCTTTATTATAAGAATCGGGAATATGCACTATATATGTTCTTCTCAGCCCGTTATGCTGTAAAGAAAAATCATAATCTCCTGGATTGGCAATCCTAGCTTCCTGCCTTTTCTCACTTCGCTGGCTATGTCTTTCTTTTACCTTTTCTTTTATTCTTTCTTTCCAGCTTACTTGAGCATAAACCGAGAAGCCAACAAAAATACTTACAAAAATAATTATGGAAATTCTAAATCTAACTGATAACTTTTTCATCGTACCCCTTTTTTATTATCCTACCTCAAATAAAAACCCCTTGCAACTTAATTAGCTACAAGGGGTTAAAAATACCAACTCCCCGTATTGGACGAGTTTCGTAACTTTTTAGATGAATTTAAGAATTAGTTATTAAGTGGCTACGCCATTCTACAGACGTCCCTTAATCCCTTTTAATAGTTCTCGGGCTAACGTTTCTTCGCCTATGCCTATACGAATTTCAATCTTCACATTCTTAGGACCTTTATCAAAAACATCAACAGCAACTTTATTATTAGCTTGATTCTTACCGCGAAGTTGAGTTACTTCATTTTTAGTAACTTTTTCGGTCAAAGTAATTTTTTTATCTTTAAATGTTCTCTCCGTTGCTGTTACTGCCTTATCCATAGAAACTGTCTCTTCAGAAATAACTTTACCCCTTTGCCACAATGCTGTTCCGCCAGCACCTGCTAATAATGCAACACACCCACAAAAACTTATACTCATTATAATTACTGAAAATCCAGCGATAATCCTTTTAACCATTTTTTCTCCTTTACGTTTGATTTACAATAAAAACCTTCTACAATATAATATATCATAGAGGGTTAAAAGTCAAAACTCCCCCCAAGAGAACGAGTTTCGCAACTGGCTATATAACAATCGAAAGACCAACATACCAATTTTACCTAATTTTCTAACCTGACATAACCCATTTTTTCCAATTCAAACATAAGACTTCGGGCAATTAGACTATGTCCTATAGCATTGGGATGGTATACATCTTTTTCCTTTGCCAAGAATGTCTTAGGGTCTTCCGATTGTTGCTTGTAATATTCAATCAAATCAAAGCAAGGAATTCCCAATTCTTCAGCAATCTTTTTTGTCTTTAAATAATTGGGGTGCGGTTCATTTTTATCATAGTTTAAAATAGGATGCATACATATCAAAACTTTAAAATTATGGTCTGCTGCCATTTTTTTTAGCTCTTTTAACTTTTCCAAAACAATATCATTTTTATAAGTCTCATATTCTACGTTTTCAAACTCTAACCACGATTCTCGAAGTTGATTAAAACGCGCCCAAATGTAGACAGAAAGATGCGAACGAAAGAATAAGCGTTTCCATCGAAATCTGTCAGGCCATAAATAATACTGATAAGCCCAATTCTTTTCTGCAGAAGAAAGGTCATTTCTTTCTACAAAACTCCAGTAATCAAACGAATACATTTCATTATCGTTCCAAAAATAATTAAGAATGACTATATCCGGTTTATATTTCAGGCCGTGCATTTTTAAAACTTCAATTTCACTAACAATATTATAACCACCAACGCCAAAATTCATTGTTTCATATCTCGTAAGCAATGAAAATTGATGATTCACTACGTTCAGTATTTCTTCCAAAACTTCAGGGAACGATTCGCTTCGCTTAACAAAAGCACCATAGGTTATTGAATCACCCAGCATAATTATTCTCACTAAATCCTTACCCTTCTTTAAAGAAAACTCTTCGCCTCTGAATCCTTCTGAATTTATATCTTTGTTGGCAAGGGGTTTGATTTTGTAACAAATTTTTGGATTCTCGACAAACTGGTGGTTGTAAATTATATTAAAATCCAGCATAATTGGGGCTAATCTAAAACAACGAACTATTATTTCGGAAATAAAGAGTGCCGCAAGGACTCCTAACAACAAAAGAATAATTTTCGAAGTTACCGTTTTCATAAACACCCTGACAACTGCCAATAATTATACTGAATTGAAACTAAAAACCCTCTGCAACATATTATATCACAGAGGGTTAAAAGTCAAAACTCCCCCAAGAGGACAATTTTCGCAACTTCTTGGAGGAGTTTAGACTCTGGTGTTTGAACAATGAATCAAAAGAATTACAGCAATTCAAGCCCTATCTTCCCCACTAGGGTCAAAATCAGGACTATGGTCTTTTTCTACTTAAACACTTTCGATGCGCAGTTCATAGAAGATGAGCGAAAAGTGATTTTTTTGATTGGCATCTTGTCTTTAAGAAGCTCAAATAAAATCTCACACCAATTCTCACAAGTCGTAACCTTTTTACTCACACATATTCTATATTCTGGGTATGACCAAAGAAGTGGATGGTCTATTTTTTTAAGAGGAACACAATGCTCTGGGTCATTAGTAATGCCTGCCTTTTTATAAACATCAAGCATCGGCTCAAGAAGCGGGTCTCCTTCTTGCAATATTGTTGCGTGATGGAAATGGTCACAAACTTCCCACGCTTTTTTGAATCCCTCTTTACAAGCGTGTGCATATCCAGTTACCGGGTCTACGGTGTCTTCAAGTTCAATCGTTACAAGACCTGAGTGCCCGTGAAGGTGCTTTGCTTCGCACGGCCAGTTCATAAACCTATGTGCGTACTGAAAGTCAAGTTTTACGATTGATGTGTACTTGTCGTTTGCCATGATACTTTCCTCCTTTTGGTTTAGCTGCATTTTTTATTATTTGCCCTTACACTTTGAACAAATACCTGTTAACACAACTTTTTTATTAACAATTTTAAATTCTCTAGAAATATTTTTAGGCAACTTGATGGCATCATAACTTTTATTGTAGAAATCTATTATCATACCACATTTGATGCATTTAAGGTGATGATGAGGCTTGTTGTTTGGGTCATATTTTTTCCCTTGACCCGAACATGAAACAGTATCAATCACACCACTCTCTGCAAAGCTTATCAACGCACGATTCACGGTATCAAGCGATATATTAGGAAGCTCGCCCCTTACCTTTTGATAAACCGCATCCGCCGTAGGATGGGTTTTATCTAGCATGAGTGCTTTGTAAACTGCCACTCTTTGCGGAGTAACTCTTAATTGATGTTTTTTACACTGCTCATAGAAATATTTCATGAATGCTCCTTTGGTATGGTTGCTACCATATAGGAGTGACTCCTATATGTCAAGAAAAATTTTTACTTGGTTATTGTAAACAAAAAGCCGTTGCAAGTAATTAACTCACAACGGCTTAGGATGAAAACTCCCCGGGTAGGGCTCGAACCTACGACCTATTGGTTAACAGCCAACCGCTCTACCAATTGAGCTACCAGGGAAATTATTGTATATTTTAAAAGAACTTCTAATACTTACCCTTACGGCTAAAAGTTCATAAATTATAACGTATTTATCATTAAACGTCAAGCAACAGCTTTGCGTTCCATAAAGGCCTTACCTAGAGTTGCTGAATCAATATATTCTATTTGAGCACCTAAAGGAATGCCTATAGCAATTCTATAAATCTTTACCTTGTAACCAGATAATTTCTGAACCACAAACTGAGCAGTCAATTCGCCATCATTATCAGGATCGGTAGAGATTATAATTTCTTTTATCTCCCCTTGTTCTACGCGATTAATTAACTTTTTTAGATTTAAATCTTCACCACCTATTCCTTCCATAGGTGAAATTGACCCTAATAAACAATGATAAAGGCCATTATAACGAGAGGTCTTTTCAATAGCCATAATATCCTTAGGTTCCTCAACTACGCAAATAACATCCTTTTCTCTCTTAGCGCTTGAACAGATAGAACAAATGTCTTTAGTCGAGAAATTATTACACATTTTACATGGTTTTATATAATTATGAATCTCCTCCATCTTGCCAGCTAACTCTTTTATCTGGTCTGGCTGCATTTTCAATATATGGAATACCATTCTCTCTGCGCTTCTCCGACCTACTCCCGGAAAGCACGAAAGACCTTTTACTAGTTCATTGAAAATCTTAGAAAAACTACTCATCGTTATGAAATTTACCACCAAAAGTATCTAACAACTCATTAAGAAAAGTATCATCCTCTACGCCATCATTCTTATCTTTTTCCTTCTTAACTGTATTCTCTGTCTTTTCTGCTTCTTCTCTCTCTTCTACTTCACTATCATTAGAATTATCAAAAGTCACTGGCGAAGAGTTCTCAGGTAAATCTTGTAAAGCAAACTTTATTCCAATTGTTTTATTAATAAACTTAGAGATAGCCTCTTCAATAAATTTTGAATTCTTACCATTCTCAACGCATTCCTTATGGAAATAATCCTGAGGAGAAAAAGCAACAGTAATTACAGCTCCTCGAGAAGATACCGGTTGAGCAAAAGAAAGATGTGAAGCAAGAGCAGCTCTCTTCCTCTGTATAAAAGCAATTACTTCCTTCCATCTGTTTTTTAGCTGTCCTACTATAGTATTATCACTTGGAGCACCATCCTCAATGTCATCATTTAAATCAACTTTAATATCATGTTTATTTTCTTGGTCTGTAGCAGCATCTTCTTCCAAGTCAAAATCACCCATATCTATATTAACTTTTATCTTTTTACTCTCTAATGGTTGAGAATTAACAACTGGATTATTCTTTTTAGGATTATCAGCAATAATTGGTTGAGCATACTTTATTAAGGCTAGCTCTAAAGGAATTTGAACTGTATTAAGTCGCCCAGATAATTCCTTAGCCTCAATAAGCAAATCAATTATCTTTAAAACATCCGAAACTGAAACTCCTTCAGAAAGTTTTACAATAAATTCTTTACTCTGAGGTGAAACATCACTAAGCTCTTTAAAGTTTTTTAAACTAATCTTAGCCAATAAAAGATTCCTTATATGTTCAATGAAAGCATTTAAAAATATCCCTAAATCTTTTCCATCTTTTATGGTTTTATCAACAAAACTTAAGCAGCCTGGTAAATCCTTATCAACCAATAGCTTAAGAACCTGATTAAGACTTTCCTCATCAATTATTCCCAAAAAGGAAAAAATATCTTCTAAGGAACCCTTATCTAAAATAATTGGGGTAAGTTGATCAAGTAAAGATTCAGCATCACGAATGCTACCACCAGCAGCTCGACCAATAGTATACAGCAAATTGTCTTTTATTTTAACCTTCTCTTCCACAGCTATTTTCTTAAGCTTGTTAACAATCTTCTCTAAGGTTATTAAATTAAATTGAAATTTCTGACAACGTGAAAGAATAGTTGGTATCACTTTATGAGGATGAGTAGTAGCAAAAATAAACTTTACATGAGCTGGCGGTTCTTCAAGGGTCTTGAGCAAAGCGTTAAAAGCCTCTTGGGTCAACATATGGACTTCATCAATAATGTAAATCTTGTAACGAGAATTAGCCGCTGATAATTTTACATTTTCTCTTAATATTCTTATATCGTCAATTCCTCTATTAGATGCCCCATCGATCTCAATAATATCTAATGATTGCCCCTTAGCAATTTCAACACAACTAAGACACTTTCCACAAGGAGTAAGTGTAGGACCCTTGAAACAATTAAGAGATTTGGCCAAAATTCTTGCCAAGGAAGTCTTGCCAACTCCTCGAGGTCCACTAAAAAGATAGGCATGATGAACCCTTTGGCTGCGAATAGCATTCTCCAGCGAGATCACTACATGTTCTTGACCGACAACTTCACTAAAGTTTTTAGGACGATACTTTAAAGCAAAAGCTAAATAACTCATATTCTTTTAATTATTAAAGTAACTATAAATATTAAATACCCTAAGAACATAATTAACCCCTTACTACGACTTATTCTATACCCTGTACGCATAAATGTAAAAAGAAGTAAAGTAAAACCAATTAAAGCCGGAATCTCAAAATTCAGCATTAAAGGATTCAAATTAATCGGTCTAATAATTGCCACCAACCCTAAAACAAAAAGAATGTTGCATATATTACTTCCCACAACATTGCCAACGCTAATACTTGGAACCCGCTTAATCGAAGCAGTAAGTGAGGTAGCTAATTCCGGTAAAGATGTACCAATAGCAAATATAGTAATACCTATAATCCAAGGACTTAGGCCAAACACCTTTGCCAAGCCTACTCCACCTCTTACCATTATATCAGCTCCGTAGACAACCCCGATTAAAGAAAACAAAATAATTAAAAAAACTGGCGGATGAGAGTTGAATCTATCTAAGAACTTATTTACCTTAAAATTTTTAATTTCACTAGTATCAGATACTTTCTTAGCACCAAAATAAGAAACAAAACAAAAAGCTATAAACACTAAAATAAAAATTATACCGTCAAGCCGACTGATTAAAAGATCGAGACTTAATGAACAAAATAAAATTATTGAAAGTAATAGAAAAGGTACTTCTCTTTTAAAAATATTCTTATCTATTTTTAAGGGTCGAAAGATTGCACATAACCCCAAAACTAAACCAATATTAGCTATATTGCTACCAAGAATATTACCTAAGGCTAAACTTTTTTGATCTCTTATAGCTGCCATTATCCCTACTCCAGCCTCCGGAGCACTAGTGCCAATAGCAATTAATACTGCACCAATAAATATTGGAGTTAATCTAAATAAAAGAGATAACTTTATTGAAGATTGAATTAACCAATTTGAACTTACAATTAATATAATAAGA
>Ga0075121_1002347_pt1 | contig 10938 bp, 6 predicted proteins | sample AntAceMetag02UKG_FD_69793 | JGI IMG/M metagenome (GOLD analysis project Ga0075121, IMG submission 69793) | Saline lake microbial communities from Ace Lake, Antarctica - Antarctic Ace Lake Metagenome 02UKG | ecosystem: Environmental > Aquatic > Non-marine Saline and Alkaline > Saline | place... | reverse complement strand
GGGCGAAGAATACAAAGAAAACCATCAAAGAGAATAAGAATATTAAAAACATTCGATGGGTTCACTTAAACCTTAACACCTAAAACTTAAAACTTTATGTGCTTTCAGCACAGACACTAAGTAGTCTACGACCCAGTATGTAAATGCAATATATGAAAGAAAATAGAAAACAAGAACGAAGAATACAAGAAAAACGTTAATATTCCATTTTGAAAAGTGCTGTACAGCTGTTGCGCTGTCGTTAGACGATGAGTCCAAATTAGGTAGTTTGACGATACAGGTCATAAAAAAAATGAAAAGAACTATTATTAATACAGTTAGGTAAACCTGCTGGAATGAGCAAAGGCTGGTAAGCATAGCACCGGCGATAAAAGGATAAACAAATGAACCTATGCTGAAAAAGAGATCAAGTCTGTTTAATTTGACAGATCTGATCGTTTTATCAAAAGCATGTACAATTAGTGTATTTGGGATATGAACTAATACACCGAAACATAGACCTGTAATGAAGAGCAGTACACCTAGCATATAGATGCTGCTTATAAAAAACATACTTACTACACAGGCTACAAATATTAATCCCGCAAGAAAAATCTCCTGTTTTACCTTAATGAATTTTACCAAATAACCATTCAAAAATTCATTTATAAGCATTCCGAACATAAAATATGAAAAAACAGTTCCAGCTATTTTCAGGTTTGTTTTAAAGTAAGTCGCTACTGGTTGTTTAAGCAAAAAGGGAAGTTGTTACTGCCACACCCACAATAAACGTTAGAGAATAGGACAGAATCGTTAACTTTATCTGGTTTGCTTTGCTTTTGTAATCTTCCATTTTTCATTGCTCAATTCTTTTTGTTGATTTTAATAAAATAAATATCTACTTATTCTCTAAGTCTATGCTATACATACCTATTTTATCAATATACGCAACTATATTTATTAATAATTAAGTTCAAAAAAACTAAAAATATTTACTGCGGAGAACTTGGAACAACCGGGCCAAGGTGTTATTTATTTGATCTAAGGCAGGGAAATTATTTCTCTTTAGATTTTAGTGTTTCGAATAGAACAGCAGCAATAATAAATAGTCCCCCTATTACTATTTTAATTGATGGTATCTCGTTTAAAAACAGTACCGCAAGTGTTACACAAAAAAATGGTTGTAGGCTTGAAATTATACTTACAGTCTTAGGTTTAAGTCCTGAAAGGCTTCTCATTAGAAGGGTGTGTGGGATGGCAGTAAAAAAAAGTCCTAATATTGTTATCTTTACAATGTTAGGGTAGACAGTTGATGTGTCTGCAGTAAATATAAATATTGTGGGCATTAGAAAAAAAGCAGTTATAATTAACTGAAACATCATAACCTCTTCACCCGAATGAACGTTGAGGGTTCCTTTAGATATAATATTCCTTAAAGCAAAAAGGAATGCTGAGATCAAACCCCACATAACTCCCCTTGTTACTGCATTTCCAAATTCTAATTCAGGAACAATAAGATATACCCCTATAATAACAAGAATGGAAAGGATAAAGTCACTTAGATGCAACTTATTTTTGAAAAATAGCGGTTCTAAGAAAATTGTCATTACAGGATAAGTAAAAAATGATATTATTCCTATTGAAACAGAAGATATCTTTATTGCCTCAAAGAGGGCAAGCCAGTGCAATGCAAGCAGGATGCCAGTAAAAACAACTATCACATAGGTTTTGCCTGATGGAATAAAACATTTTTTTTTGCGAATTTTAAGATATAAATAAAGAGCTACGGCTGCGATTACAGATCTCCCAAAAATGATATAGTTAACAGGTAAATTTATTAATTTGGGGAACAGCGTAGTAATGCTCATTATAAGCAGGGAAATATATAATTCTATTAAACACCGTTTTCTTGTATTCATAATATCCTAATTTATAAGATAGTTTTTGTTGTTTAGTTGACAGGAATTCACTTTTTAATTTCTTAATAATCAATATAATCGTGGTTTCGAACAGAAGTAAAAAGACAAAAACAATATTTATCTTGAAAATTCAAAGTTACCAAGATTACGATGAGTAGCCAGCGTTAATGGGGCTGTATCATAAGTCTATTTTTAGTTGGAGTACACACTTTAGTGTGATGCCTTTAGCCTCGAATCCTTGCAGGCTAAAGCCTGTACTCCAACGATTTTGCCTGCTTTTAGGACTTTTGATACAGCCCATTAAGGAGTGGGTTTTTATAAACCTATATCTTTTGCGACTTCACGCATGCCGAGAATTACATCCAAAATTAGATCATTAAGTTCAACCCCAAGCATTTCTGCTCCTTTTACAATGACATCGCGGTTTGCGCCGGCCGCAAAACTTTTCTGTTTCCATTTCTTTTTGGCAGATTTAACTTCCAGATCCATCACGCTTTTAGATGGTCTGACAAGTGCACAAGCTGTAATGAATCCGGTTAGTTCATCGATCGCGTAGAGTGTTTTTTCAAGCGTAGATTTTGGTTCTACATCACAGCATAAACCCCAGCCGTGTGAAATAACGGCACGGATATATTCTTGCGGCCAGTTGTTTGATTCCAGTATTTCTTTGGTTTTTGTACAGTGCTGTTCGGGATATTTTTCATAATCCAAATCATGAATTAAACCGATTATACCCCAAAGGTTTTCATCTTCATTGTTTTTTTTGGCAAAGTATCGCATAACGCCTTCGACTGCCAGTGCGTGGTTTATAAGCGATTTGGATTTATTGTACTCTTTCAGTAACGACAAGGCTTCTTCTCTTGTAGGTATGTTTTTCATTTTTATTTTTTCTTGCTTATTTTTATTATTTATCGAAAAAACATTTTGCTGTGTGTATAAATAACAATATCATACTCCATATTAAAAGAAAATAATAAAACAAGTTTAGCACATAATAAAGTAAATGAAAGGAAGTTGTAATGCGTATACTACATACAATGATAAGGGTAGGTAATCTTGAAAGATCAGTCAAATTTTACACAGATGTTTTGGGTATGAAACTTTTGAGTCAAAAAGATTACCCGGATGGTAAGTTTACTTTAGCATTTCTAGGTTATGGTGATGAAGCTGAAAGCAGTGTAATAGAGCTTACGTATAACCGGGGTGTTGAAAGCTATGATATGGGAAATGCCTTTGGTCATATTGCTCTTGAAGTTGATGACGTATACGAAGCTACTGCCAAAATTAAAAAATTGGGTGGTACTATCTCGCGGGAAGCCGGTCCTATGAATGCCGGAACTACAATTATTGCTTTCGTTAAAGATCCTGATGGACATCCAATCGAGCTTATTGGGAAAAAGTAGGTTTCTTTTTTGTGTCTTTATGGCTCAACATTTTAAAGTAGTGCGCAATTAACAACAGAGACAATGTGTCTCTGTTTGATGGATGGCGTATTTTTCGTATATCGCATATAGTTAGGTAGTTATAAAAAAATACTTAGTTTGGCAAGAAACATGCTATATATAAATTAGATGAATGTCAAATATATAGGTAATACGACAAAGATAACGATAAAAAGTATAAGGAGATAACAATATGAATTATGATAAATATACAGTAAAATCTAGAGAGACACTGGTTTTTGCACAGGAATTGACCATAAAAAGCAAACATCATGAGATGCGTCCTGCGCATTTACTGCTTGCGTTACTAACTCAGGAAGGCGGTTTGGTTCCTTCATTGTTGAAAAAGATAGGCGTAGATACTCCTCCTCTTGAGTTTGAAGTTAATAATATACTAAAATCCTACCCATCGGTTGATGGCTCTGGCGTAGGGCAGATTTACGCTTCGCGTGAATTTAGTGAAGTTATTATAAAATCTCGGGAAATAGCTGACAATATGAAAGATGAATATATCAGTGTAGAGCACTTATTGTTGGGATTAGTTGACTGCGGGGGGGGCTTGGATGGAGTGTTAAAAAAGTTTAACATAAACAAAAAAGTTCTGCTTGATGCAGTTAAAGAGTTGCGCGGAAATCACAAGGTAACAAATGAAAATCCGGAAAATAGTTATCAGGCTTTAGAAAAGTATTCTAAAGATTTAACTGAGCTGGCTCGAAAAGACAAGCTTGATCCTGTGATAGGTAGAGATGATGAAATTCGGAGAACGATACAGATTCTTTCCAGAAGAACAAAAAACAATCCGGTTTTAATTGGAGAACCTGGTGTGGGTAAAACCGCTATAGTTGAAGGCTTAGCTATTCGTATAATACGTGGTGACGTGCCTGAAGGGTTGAAAAATAAAAGAATAGTGGCTCTTGATATGGGGTCTTTAATTGCCGGAGCTAAATATAGAGGGGAATTTGAAGAACGTTTAAAAGCCGTCCTGAAAGAAATAGCTGATAACGATGGCGAAATAATACTTTTTATAGATGAACTTCATACAGTTGTCGGGGCAGGGGCTGCGGAGGGTGCAATGGATGCAGGTAATTTATTGAAACCAATGCTTGCAAGAGGAGAACTGCATTGTATTGGCGCTACTACTCTTGATGAGTATAGAAAGTATATCGAAAAGGATCCTGCGTTGGAAAGAAGATTTCAATCTATTCTTGTACAACAGCCCAGTGTAGAAGACACCATATCTATTTTAAGAGGAATTCGAGAACGATATGAAGTGCATCATGGTGTTAAAATTAAAGACAGTGCGATTGTAGCTGCCGCCACTTTATCTGATAAATATATTTCAGATAGGTTTCTTCCTGATAAAGCAATAGATTTGATTGATGAAGCCGGTGCAAAACTGAGAACTGAAATTGATAGTAGCCCGACGGAACTGGATGAAGTCAGCAGGAAAAAAATGAGATTGGAAATAGAAATAGCAGGCTTAAAAAAAGAGAACGATGCTGTGTCTAAAAAACGGTCTGAAAGACTTGAAAAAGTGCTGGCTGATGTTAAAGCAAAAGAGGATGCGTTGAAAGCCAGATGGGATAATGAAAAAAAAGCAATTTCTGATATACGTATTCTTCGGGAAAGTTTGGAATTGGCTAAACAAAATCTTGAAAGAGCAGAAAGAGATTATAACCTTGAAAAATCAGCAGAAATTAAACATGGAACTTTGCCTGGGCTGGAGCAGCAGCTGCACGAAGCAGAAGTAAAACTGCAACAGGAGAAAAAAGAGTCTAGGCTTCTTAAGGAAGATGTAGATGAAGAAGATATTGCGGATATTGTTTCCAGATGGACTCATATTCCGGTCAGTAAGCTGATTCAGGGAGAAAAAGAAAAATTATTGAATCTGGATGTAAACCTGCATGAACGTGTTGTTGGGCAGGATTCAGCAGTTAATGCTGTAGCCGATGCAGTGATACGCGCCAGAGCTGGACTTAAAGACCCCAATCGTCCTATTGGATCATTTATTTTTCTTGGACCTACTGGTGTAGGCAAGACAGAATTAGCTAGGGCTTTAGCTGAAAATCTTTTTGATGATGAAAAAGCCATGATCCGTATTGATATGTCGGAGTATATGGAAAAACACAGCGTTGCCAGATTGATTGGCGCACCTCCGGGGTATATTGGACATGATGAAGGTGGACAGTTAACTGAGGCGGTAAGAAGAAAACCGTATTCAGTGCTTCTGTTTGATGAAATCGAAAAGGCACATCCTGATGTGTTCAACTCATTACTTCAGGTCCTTGATGATGGCCGATTAACAGACTCTAAAGGAAGAGTTGTTAATTTTAAAAATACAATAGTAATAATGACATCCAATATAGGTGGCCGTCATCTTCTTAAAGGTAATATAGAAGATGATAAAGTAAAAAATACCGTACTGGAAGAGTTAAGACATCATTTTAAGCCTGAGTTTTTGAACAGGGTTGATGAAATTGTAGTATTTCATTCGTTAAATAAAACCGATTTAATGGAAATATTGAAAATCCAACTTAAAGGTTTTGCTAAAAGGTTATCTGCTATTGGTATCAGTATTGATATTAGTAAAGCAGCAAGAGAACTGTTGGTTGAACGCGGTTATGATCCTGTATATGGTGCCCGCCCGCTGAAGAGAGTAATTTCTAAAGAATTGGAAACACCTATTTCCAGGTTAATAGTGGGAGGAAAGGTCACAGAAAACCAAACTGTAAAAATTGATTGTGATGAGAAAGGATTAACTATTTCTTAAATTTTAGCCAGCCGCCTTTTTGTTTTTTATTTATTTTTTGGAGTGTCGCTATAGTCTGACTGTACGACACTCTGCCTTTGGCTAAATCTCTATAAATACGGTCCACCTTTTTTCTACGTCTGACAGCATCACCTGGATCAATAAAGTTTTCTATAAATTTAATAAATAAACTATTATGTGAGCCTTTAGTCTTCGATTCTGGTGAAGAATCCGATTTTGTCTGAGTTGAGCTGTCAAGTTTTTCTTTTAGGTCCTTGAGAAGTATATTAATTGAATCGGAATTATTTTTAGATGCGGTCAGGTTTGATACTATCTCTGTTATTGTGTCAACTGCTAGAATTTCAATGCTGCTAATTGTAGATAGTTCTCTCAGAGCTCCTTCAAGCTGTTCGTTATTTTCTGCATTTACTATGTTTTGGCATATATTATAACAGTTTTCCCATGCCTGCCAGCGGTAGAAAAAGTCCAGTCCGGTTCCCTTTATATTCTGAAGGGCCATTATTTTATTATAGATGCCCGGAGGAATGGATTGTGTTATTGTTTCTATGATTTCGTTTCCGGTAGCTGAATAATTATGGACTACAATTATTTTCTGTTCAAACCATTTCCATAGAAGGGCTTTACAGTCTTTATTTAATCCATCATGATTAGAGCTGCTGCTGTTTAACTTTTCAATAAACTCAGAATATTCAGTATAGAGGGTATTATATTTATTATAATGCTCGTCTTTTTCATCAGAATAAACGTCTTTAGCTGAAGATTTTGACATTGCCTCAAGGAATTTTTTAACCTGTGCCTCTGTCTTTGGTATTCTTAGAAAATCGGCTTTTATATTAAACTGTTCCAATGCGTGTTTTTTACTTTTACTTTCGTCCCAGAGTGTAAAGTCTGCAAGGTGTGTGTCCCAGGCTTCCTTGATATATCCAAGCATACCTTTAAGGTTACTGCCTATCAAAAAGTGTCTATCAACACTAAGGTCTTCTGTTAGAATTTTGGCGAAAGCTCTTGAACGTGCGATTCTATCAGCCCTGTTATTTACTACAGTTGTAATCCATATGTCGGGATTATCTTCCGGTAGGCATGTGTCAAGTCCCATTCTAGTCCAGTTCTGCATACATCCATAACGCTCATTTGCAGACATTCCACTAAGGAATTCCAATTTTCTGGATCTGACTTCAGCGGTAGGATATTTCTTTAAAACCCCTATGTCTGGAACAACATTATCAGCCATTTCTTTCAACGCATATTCTTTTTCAATACCAAGATTCTCAACCATTTTTAGTACTAGGGCTATATTATGCGGATGTTCTTCATAAGGAAATCTTACAAGAATATCTTCAGGTATTAGTATGGCATCTTTCCAGTCAACTCTGGCAAATTTAGTGTTTTTGTATTTAGCGGCAGTTTCCAAAAATGGGAACAGCTGTTCTTCGGCTGTTACAAGATTACCATTATCGGGTACAAAATTAGTCATTGTTTCTGCTATGTTCCAGCCGGCCGGACCCTGGATATCTTCATGGTCTGGATAAGTGTTTGTAATTGTTGAAAGATCATCTTTCATCCAGTGTTTTTGAAGAATTTTTACATAGGTAGGGGCAAGTGCCATACATTCCCAGAGGAAGACATCAGCATTTAATTTATCTGCCAGACGGAAAATATTGTATTGTTCCCATATAGTGGCTTTATCGTATGGACGGAAAAGAAAAAGTTCATGTGTTCTTTCAAATGGAGGAGTGTAAAGAAACATAGCTTCACAGCCAGTTGTTTTGCTGATAACACTACAACCTAATGATGCAAAAAGTGCCGCTTTGATTCTCTCTGTACCTGATTTTCCTCTTGTTCCCCAGCCACCGATTACAAGCGGTATTGCTGCTCTGGACCTGCGGATGAGGGTATTTAAGGTAATATGTCGCCCAAAAAATATGGCCAATAAGGCAACTACAAAAACAGTCAGTTGGGGCAGTGTATTATTATAAAGTGATAAAAAATATACTTTGAGACTGTGGTAAAAGTCGGATAAATAAAGAGGAAGTAAAAACTGTATAGAAAAAAAGCGTTTTACTTTAGGATCTACAGCTGGTTTAGAAAATTTACTTTTAGGGTAGGGGGTAATATTAATGTCAAAACCGAGTTTTTTAATCGCGTTGATATATTCTGATGGTGACTGCTGAAATCCTTCCTGCCAGTTTCTTAAAATCGCATACTTTTTGAATTTAAAAGCAAATTTTACATCCGAAAGAAAACGTTTAATAATACCTTTTGGAGGTTTAATTGTAGTGATACCTTCAGGTGTAAAAACTTTTATTGTTTCAGATGTTTCAGATGCCGATATGATCTCATCCAGTAGAGGAAGGTATGGACGGCTGTTTCCTTCCTGGCTTATGAAAAGTGGTTCTCCTGGAACTTTTGTTTCAGACAGTTCCGCCATGATAGATGTTGCGGATCTAATTTGGCCTCTGAAATGTCTAGCACGGGTATGACTGAAGGTTTGTCTTTTATCCGGGGATGGATTTTTGAATTCATGAATCAAGCGCCACCATTTAAAACCGAACTTATAGTTGCGGATAAGTTTGTAATTAGATCTAGATTTTGCAAGTTCCAGTGAACAGTCATTCTGCGATATAACCGCAAGAACACGGCCAACTGTTATATCATCAAACCCTTCAATTTCACTGCTTAGCAGTTTAACAGATTTTCCAAGCTTTAGCGTCTCAGTTTTCTTTTTAATCAGGTTTAGCAGCTGTTGAGCTTCTGGTGTGGATTTGCACCATAATAGTTCTTCTGCCTGTGCAGCTCTCCTACGTGTTGTTAAACTTTCAGCATTACAGTGTAGATGTTCTATTACAGGGAAGAATTCTTTCAGCCAGAGTTCTCTGTTTTTTGTATCTGCATTCTCTATTGCGTCAAAACATTCAGTAAGGTTTAAAAGGGCAAATTCAATAAGCTTTGGGGGTGACTCCGATTGCATAAGCTTATTGTAAGGAGGTATTAATTTAGCAACGGGGTAGCCGGTTGCTACTAAAGACGGAATATATTTTAGAGTTGAACAGCGAACAGCAGTATCGGTCTCCTTTAAAAGAAAAGAAGAGTAAAATTTATCAATTAGAAGCTTTTCTGGAAGTTTGCTTAGGGATTCAGCCAACTTCTGCCTTACAAAGGCACTAGGATCATTTATAATTTTAGTCAAAATTTTATCTAGGGCTGTAAAAGAAGAAATATTATCAATCAACAAACCTACAGAGTGTCTGCGGACAAAGATATCCTCGCAGTGTTCTGGGTTAAGTATTTTCTCTATATTACTACAGAGAGATTTATGATTTAAATGAGCTAACACATTTAAAACTTCACATTTTTCCCAAGTGTCGGATTTTGCGTCCTCTACTATACTTATCAGTTGAGTCAAGTCATTATCTCTTAGAGATACGTTTTCTTTTACTTCAGGGATATTTTTTATAAGTTTTGCAATGCACGATAAAATATCAATCTTTATCCTAGGTAGTTTTTCTTCTTTAAGTGTATTGAATATAGAGTCTAATAATGTATTAATATTAGTTTTAGAATTATCATCCTGCTCTATATTCAACAGAACGGCTGGCAGGCAACGGAAAAAAGCGGAGACCTGTTTCTTTTGGCTCATTACATATTTTTGATATCGTTCAGTAGCAGCATCTTTGTCAAAATATTTTTTTAAGGCCTTTTTATCCTGCTTTCTTTTTCTGGCAGTCGTTTTATCGAAAGAAGCGACAAATTTAAGAAGTATCCTGTTTTTATCTGCAGTCTCATCTGATTTTGAATATTCATTATCGAATTCTTTGAATAGTATTTTTAGATTATTGACAGATTTATATTTATCTTCAATAAAAACAGTAAAAAATTCAATCATATCTGACAATTTACTGTTTACAGCAGATACATTTTTTGTCTGTATAAAAATGTCATACTGCCTGGAAATTTCAGATATTTCATTCCGATTTATATGTTTCCATAAAATCTCAATATTATCAGAAAAAGGTTGTTTGAATGCATATTTTTTCATTTGTTTACTGTTGGGTAAAGTTTTGTTGTTTTTTTAATTGAACTATTAGTAATTTTTTTTCTTAGTTTAAATTCACTTGTCATATCTTTTTTAGTTTTATCATTTGGGTAGAGTTTTGTTGTTTCTTTAATTAAGCAATTAGTAATTTTTTTTCTTAGTTTAAATTCATTTGTCATATCTTTTCTGGTTTCATCATTCATTTCTATATGAATAAAAACCTGCTTTTTCTTTTCTTTTCGAAGCACTGCTGCGGAAACATTATCAAGTGCTGCCAGCCATTTGATATCTGTTAATGGATAGATATAGACGGGTTGAGGCATAACACCTTCGAGAAGTTTTGCATAATACAAGAACAGTTTTGATGGATTAGTTGTACTGTTGCTTAATACGACAGAAGCCTTTTTTCCATATTCAGATTTTTGTTTTTTATTAGAAAACCCATGTGGTTGGATAAGCATAGAATGTTCGGGCATATTTTCGGCAAAAGCTTTAGTAAAAGAATAGAAGAAAGAGTTTTCGGCGTGTGCCATATCTGAGCTTGATATTAAATCATTTGCTGTTTGATATCTGTGAACTGTATTCCATGCGGCGGCAGAATAATATCCGGTCAACATCAATTTATATCCGATAATTCCTGTTTTTTCATCCCAGTACCTATGGGGTATTTCTAGCGCAATGTCTCTAGCAATACTGCTTTTGCAGAAAACATAAAATCCGCGTCCCCAAAGTTTATCTTCCTCTTCATATACTGTTGTAAAAACTCTTTTTCCACGCTTGAATTCTGCTATGTTC
>Ga0075121_1002341_pt1 | contig 10955 bp, 22 predicted proteins | sample AntAceMetag02UKG_FD_69793 | JGI IMG/M metagenome (GOLD analysis project Ga0075121, IMG submission 69793) | Saline lake microbial communities from Ace Lake, Antarctica - Antarctic Ace Lake Metagenome 02UKG | ecosystem: Environmental > Aquatic > Non-marine Saline and Alkaline > Saline | place... | reverse complement strand
AAGCAGTCTAATAAATTTATTGTAAAAAGGAGAAAATAGTATGCCTAGGTCATTGAAAAAGGGTCCATTTGTGGATGAACATTTAATGAGAAAGGTAGAGAAGGTGTCCAAAAGCGGTGAAAAGAAACCGATTAAGACTTGGTCTCGCCGTTCAACTGTGATACCCGAGTTCGTAGGCTTTACTTTTGAGATACATAACGGTAGAAGCTTTATTCCGCTTCACGTTACAGAGAAGATGGTTGGTCATAAACTGGGAGAGTTTGCTCTGACTAGAACTTTTAGAGGACATAGTGGTATTAAATCAAAAGCAAAGATAACTAAAAAATAAGGTATTATTATGGCAGTTACAAAAGCACATGCACGGTTTGTGAAAATTTCGCCTTTAAAGGTGAGGCTGGTTTTAGATTTGATTAGAGGTAAGGACGTTATCTCTGCTGAAGGCCTGCTTTTGAATGTAAATAAGAAAGGGGCTCCGATTGTAGTTAAGTTGCTTCAATCTGCAGTAGCTAATGCTAAGAACAATAACTCTATTGAAAAAGAGGGTCTTTACATATCAGGTGTGTATGCAAATCAGGGTCCTGCTTTAAGTAGGTTTAGAGCTGCGACAATGGGTAGGGCTTCTTCAATAAAGAGAAGGACTTCTCATATTACAATAGAACTTGATTATAAGAGCAAAGGTTCGACGATGGCTAAAGCTAAAGTAGCAAAAGGAGGAAAGAGATAGATGGGTCATAAAGTTCACCCTTTTGGGTATAGGCTTGGATATATAAAGCAGTGGAAATCTAGATGGTTTACACAGACTGAGAATATTAAGGTTTTTATAGGCGAAGACTATAAGATACGTAAATATATTAAAAATAGTTTGAGATATGCTGGTATCTCCAGCATAGATATTGAAAGATATTCTGAAAAAGTAAAAGTAGTAATACATACCTCGCGTCCTGGAGTTATCATAGGCCGACGGGGAGTTGAGATAGACAAAATTCAAGAAGCTTTACAGGGTATTGTCAAAAATAAGGAGATTGTAATTGACATAAAAGAGATCAAGTTTCCTGCTGCCGATGCACAGCTTGTTGCTGAGAACGTTGCATTTCAGATGGAGAAGAGAGTCTCGCATAGAAGAGCTATGAAGAGAGCTATGCAGATGGCTAATGAAAACGGTGTTAAGGGTATAAAGATAAACTGTGCTGGCAGGCTTGGCGGAAATGAGATTGCAAGAGCAGAGTCCTACAAGAGTGGGAAAGTGCCTCTTCAAACTTTAAGAGCCGATATAGATTATGGTTTTGCTGAATCAAAGACTAAAGCGGGATTGATAGGTGTAAAAGTGTGGATCTATAGAGGTGATGCTGTTTTAGAAAAAGAAGCAGTAAGAGGGGAGTCTTAAGCCATGGTTTTAATGCCTAAGAGAGTAAAATATCGCAAAACTCAGCGTGGAAGACGTAAAGGGGTATCTAAAGGTGCTACTAAGATAGCGTTTGGAGAGTTTGGACTTCAGGCATTAGAAAATAACTGGATTACAAATAGACAGATAGAGGCTGGACGTGTTGCCATTATGAGGCGGCTTAGACGCGGTGGTAAACTCTGGATTAGGATGTTTCCGGATAAACCTGTGACAAAGAAACCGCTTGAGACCAGAATGGGTAAAGGTAAGGGTACGGTTGAGAGCTGGGTGGCTGTTGTTAAAAGAGGAAGAGTTGTTTTTGAGCTTGAAGGTGTTCCAGAAGATTTAGCTCGCCAAGCTTTTAAGTTGGCCTCAGATAAGCTGCCTATAAAATGTAAGTTTGTAAAGAGAGAGATGATATGAAAGTTAAGGATTTAAGAAATATGACTGACGAAGAGCTGAATCGTAAACTTGAGGATTCATATAATAAGCTGCTGCATTTGCGTAGCGATGTTAAGATTGGAAAACTGCAAAAGCCCCATGAGATTGGGATTTACCGGTCTGATATTGCTAAGATTCATACGGTGATTAGCGAAAGAAGTAAGGAAAAGAAGAGCGAGGTTTAATAATGGAAGATAGAGCTAGAAGAAAAGAATTAACAGGAGTGGTTGTCTCTGATGGGATGGACAAGACTATTATTGTGAGAGTAGACAGAATTATAAAGCATCCTCTTTATGAAAAGAGGATTAAAAGAGATAAGCGATTTAAGGTGCATGATGAAAAGAACGAAGCTAAAAAAGGTCAGAAGGTTAAGATAATGGAGACAAGACCTCTTTCGAAAGAGAAGAGATGGAGATTGGTTGAGGTTATAAAATGATACAGATGAGATCACTTTTAACTGTTGCTGATAATTCAGGGGCTAAGAAGATAGCCTGCATAAAAGTAATAGGGCGCTCTAATAAGAAGTTTGCTTCAATAGGTGATACTATCGTTGCTTCTGTAAAAGAGTCAACCCCGGATGGGGCTGTCAAGAAAGGTGAGGTAGTCAACGCTGTAGTTGTTAGAACCGCTTTTCCAATTAAAAGAAGTGATGGTTCAACGCTAAGGTTTGACAGTAATGCTGCTGTTATAATAGATAAGCAGAAGAATCCCAGAGGTACTCGTGTCTTTGGTCCTGTGGCTAGGGAGTTGCGAGACAGGGATTTTATGAAGATAATATCTTTAGCACCAGAGGTATTGTGAGGAGTATGTTATGGAGAGGTTAAAAAAAGGCGATACTGTTGAGGTTATTGCAGGTAAAGATAAAGGTAAGAAAGGTAAGGTTCTAAGGGTCTACCCTAAAGCAGGGAGAGCTCTCGTTCAGGGTGTTAATGTAACAAAGCGTCATATGAAGCAGAGATCTCAGGATACCCCTGGCGGCATTATTGAGCTAGAGAGTCCGCTCGTTTTAGCTAACATTCTGCCTGTTTGCAGTAAGTGTGGTAAGGGTGTTAAGGTTGGGTTCAAGGTTTTGGAAGATGGTACGAAGATAAGAATATGTAGAAAGTGTAGAGAGGCTATCTAATTATGCAAGCAAGACTTTATAAGATATACAAAGATAAGATCGCAGCAGAACTTACAGATAAGTTTGGATATTGCAATACTCATCAAGTTCCTGTTCTTAAAAAGATAGTTGTTAATATGGGCGTAGGTGAAGGCTCGCAAAATCTTGAGGTTTTAGAAAAAGCAACGGAAGAGCTCTCTATGATAACCGGCCAGAAGCCGGTGGTACGTAGAGCCAAGAAGTCGATTGCTAATTTCAAGATTAGGCAGGGAAATCCTGTAGGGTGTAAGGTTACTTTACGCAGAGATAAAATGTATGAATTTCTGGATAGATTGATAAATGTAGCTTTGCCCCGTGTCAGAGATTTTCAGGGCATTCCCAGCAATAAGGGTTTTGATGCTGGAGGTAATTATACTCTAGGGCTTAAAGATCAGACTATATTCCCTGAGATTAATCTGGATAAAGTAAAGAGGGTTCAGGGGATGGATATAAGTTTTGTTACAACTGCCAAAAGCCGCGATGAGGTACATGCGCTGTTAGAGGCGTTTAATTTTCCGTTTAGGAGGAAATAGTATGGCAAAGAAGTCTCAAGTCTTAAAGCAACAGAAGAAACAAAAATTTAAAGTTAGAGAGTACAATAGGTGTCAGATCTGCGGTAGACGACACGGTTATATAAGAAAATTTGGTCTCTGTAGAATCTGCTTTAGAGAGATGGCGCTTAGAGGTGAGTTGCCCGGCGTTACAAAGGCCAGCTGGTAGGAGGTTTAAATGAGTATATCTGATCCTTTAGCGGATGCTTTTGTTAAAATTAAAAATGGCTATAGAGTAAGCAAAGAGAGTGTTGATATAAAATTTTCTAAGTTACTCCTTAAAATTGTTGAGATTTTAAAAGCAGAAGGGTTTGTTAAAGAGTTTAAAGTGATAGAGGATGATGTTCAGGGTGTTATTCGGGTCTACCTTAAATATTTCGCTAGAAATAAGCCTGCCCTCAGAGATATAAAGAGAATATCTAAACCGGGCTGCAGGATATATGTGGACAAAGATAATATTCCAAAAGTCTTAAACGGAATAGGTTCGGCTATATTAACTACTTCAGGCGGTGTCTTCAGCGATCAAGATGCCAGGAAGAATAATCTGGGTGGCGAAGTGATCTGCCAAGTATATTGAGGTGTAAAAGATGTCACGTATAGGAAAAAAACCCATTAATATTAATGCTAAGGTAAAGATAAAAATAGAGAATGGTATTACGTACGTTGAAGGCTCTAAAGGGAAGCTGGAGTCTCCTATTCCAGAAGGTATAACTGTTGAGGTTAGTGAGAATCAAATTGTTGTAAAAAGGGTTAGTGAGGAAAAAAAGTTCCGTGCTCTACATGGTTTAACTAGAGCTTTGGTTAATAATATGGTTACAGGAGTGACTGAAGGTTTTCAAAAAGAATTGGAGATTATAGGCGTAGGTTACAAGGCTCAGCTCCAAGATAAAAAGTTGAGTTTACAGATCGGTAAGTCTCATCCTGTGGAATACTCAATACCTGATGGTATCTCTATGGAGACACCCAAACCTACAGTAATTATTGTTAAAGGTATTGATAAGCAGTTTGTTGGAGAAGTAGCTGCTGAAATAAGAGCTTATTATCCGCCCGAGCCTTACAAGGGTAAAGGGATAAGATATAAAGGTGAATATGTTAGAAAGAAAGCAGGTAAAGCAGGGATTAAATAATTATGGAATTAAAAACATTTATTAAAAAGAAAAGAGCGGCACATAAGAGGAGACATAATAGAGTAAGAAAAAAGGTTTCCGGGACTACTGACAGACCCAGGCTATCTATCTATATCAGTCTATCTTATATTTATGCACAGATTATTGATGATATCAAAGGTCAAACTTTAGTCTCTTTCTCTTCTTTGGAGTCAGAGTTAAAAGACAAGGTTAAGTCTAAAGGCTCTCTAGAGGCTGCAAAGATAGTTGGTACTCGTATTGCAGAGAAGGCCAAGGAGGCTGGGGTAAAGAAAGTTGTTTTTGATCGTAGCGGATATAAATATCACGGAAAAGTTAAGACTCTAGCCGATGCGGCAAGAGAAGTAGGGTTGGAATTTTAAAGGAGGTATATAGTGCCTGAAAATCAGGGATTTGCATTATTGGAAAAAGTAATAGCAATTAATCGTGTTACTAAGACGAATAAAGGAGGTAAGACCATATCCTTTAACGCTCTTGTAGCCGTTGGCAATGGAGAAGGCAGGGTTGGTATTAGTCTTGGTAAAGCCCATGAGGTTGCTGATGCAATTAAGAAAGGCATAAAGTCTGCGCAGAGAGATATGGTTACAATAAAGCTCTCTGATTCTACAATTCCCCATGAGGTGCTTGGTAGATTCGGTGCTTCTAAAATCATCTTAAAGCCTGCTTCAGCCGGTACTGGAGTTATTGCCGGCGGTGTTGTGCGTGCGATATGTGAGATGGTGGGTATAAAAGATATTCTTACAAAGTCTCTAGGCTCTCCTAATGCTATAAATCTATCAAAAGCGATGATAGATGGTTTAGAGCAGCTAAGAACCAGTAGAGATGGTTTAGATATAGTGAAAAATAAAGTAGTGGAAGAAGATAAAGTTGAAGTTCAAGAGGTGAAAGATGCAGCTGAATGATTTAAGAGCACCTCGCGGTGCTAAGAAGAATAGGAAGAGAGTTGGTCGTGGAATCGGATCGACAAGAGGTAAGACTTCTACAAGAGGAATGAGTGGACAGAATTCTAGAAAGAGTCCTGGTCTAGGAGCTCATTTTGAAGGCGGACAGATGCCTCTTATTAGAAGAATTCCTAAGAGAGGTTTTAACAATAAAAGATTTGCTCGTTCTTTCCAGATCGTCAATCTCTCCGACTTAGAAAAGATAGGTTTATCCGATATAGATCCTAATGTTTTAAAGAGCAGTGGATTGATACGGTATTCAAACAAGCCGGTTAAGGTTTTAGGGAATGGTCAGCTAAAGAAAAAACTTAAAATCTCTGTCCATGCTTTTAGCGCAACAGCAATAGAGAAAATAGAGGCAAATGGCGGAGAAGCCAAGGTAATAGAATAGAAAATGTTTAGAGGATTAGCTAACACTTTTAAAATTAAGGATTTACGGCGTAAGATTCTAATAACTTTAGCGCTTATCGCTGTATATAGAATAGGTTCTTACATACCTACACCAGGTATTAATGGCCAGGCTTTATCTGAGTTCTTTAAAAATCTTGCAGATACACCAGGGGGAACTCTATTTGGAATGATAAATATGTTTAGTGGTGGCGCCATACAAAGGTTGACTATCTTTGCTTTAGGTATCATGCCTTATATCTCTGCATCTATTATATTACAGGTTCTTACTCCTGTTATTCCGGCCTTAGAGAGAGTTGCTCATCAGGATAACGGCAGGCAAAAGATCAATCAATATACAAGGTACTTAACGGTTATAATTACTTTATTCCAGGCATTTTTTATAAGCCTCTGGCTGGAAAATCCTCAATCATTCCAGGGTTATCAAATAGTATTTAATCCTGGTTGGAGCTTTAGGTTTACTGCTGTTCTTACTCTCGTTACAGGCACTATGTTTATAGTTTGGCTAGGAGAACAGATAACAGAGTTCGGTATCGGCAATGGTATTTCACTTATAATAACAGCTGGTATAATATCGAGGTTGCCTTCTGCTATGATACAGCTTTACTCTCTTCTGGATCCATTCTCTCCTACTGGAGGTCAGATTCAGCCTTTCACTTTGGTTATTATGGCTGCGATGCTTGTTCTTGTGGTTGTAGGAGTGGTTCTTATAACTCAGGGTCAGCGGAAAATACCAGTTCAATATGCAAGGCGTGTTATAGGCAGGCGTGTATATGGCGGGCAGAGCACCTTTATTCCTTTGAGGATAAATCAGGCTGGAGTTATCCCTATTATCTTTGCGCAGTCTGTATTGATGTTCCCGGCTACTATAGGAGGTTTCATTAATAATCCGGCTGTAGCTAAAATAGTCTCACTATTTAGCCAGCAAGGCATACTTTACTATGTTCTTTATAGCGGTTTTATTATATTCTTCAGTTATTTTTATACAGCCCTTGTCTTTAATCCTAAAGATGTTGCAGAGAACATGAAAAAGCATGGCGGTTTTATTCCTGGAGTAAGGCCTGGTAATAATACTTCAGAATATTTAGATAAAATTATGACTAGAATTATCTTGCCCGGAGCTGTATTTCTTGCAATTATTGCAGTATTACCCTCGATTATATCCACCATTCTGCACATACCTTTCTTAGTGGCTAGTTTCTTTGGAGGTACGGGTATACTTATTATCGTAGGTGTATTATTAGACACAGAGAGGCAGCTTGAGTCGCAGCTTCTTATGAGGCAGTATGAAGGTTTTATGAGAAAAGGGCGTATCAGAGGTAGAAGATGATAGGGCATCTCAATATGATTATAATGGGTTCTCCGGGTGCAGGTAAAGGTACTCAGGCAGACTTAATAGCACGTCATTATAAGATACCCCATATCTCAACAGGAGATATGTTTAGAGAGATTCTTAAAGATGGCAGCAGCGAGATTGCAAATGAACTTGAGGGGTATGTTAAAAAAGGAGAGCTGGTTCCAGATGAGGTTGTACTTAAGATGGTAAGGATGAAATTGTCGGGAGAAGATGCAAGCAGCGGTTTTGTTTTAGATGGTTTTCCCCGAACTATGGAACAGACTAAAGGCTTAGATATTCTCCTTAAAGAGATAGAGAAAGAGATAGACCTAGTCCTTTATTTAGACGCCAGCGTTGATGTTATACTTGAACGTTTAACTGGAAGGCGTGTCTGCATACATTGCGGAGCTAATTATCATATAAAATATTCTCCAGCCCAAGAAGAAGGTGCATGTGATAGATGCGGTGGCGAGCTCTATCAGAGAGAGGACGATAGGGAGAGCACCATTAAAAGACGGCTGGAAGTATATAAAGAACAGATTGAAGATATTGTAAGTTTTTATGATCAGCAAGGCATTCTCTTTAAGGTCTCAGGAGACCTGAGTGCTGCAGACGTTTTCAATCATGTTGAGAAAAAATTAAAAGATATTAATATCAAGGTCCTCTGATATGTTAACTATGACTATACCAATAAAAAGCAAGGAAGAGATAGAAGGAGTTAAGATGGCTTGCGAGAAGACTGCTTCTATTATGAAGAGATTGAGCCGGAAGATTGAGCCGGGCATAACCACTGATTCTTTAAACAGTGCGGCCGAAAGATTGATCATCGAGTCACATTGTAAGCCTGCATTTAAAGGCTACATGGGTTATCCAAAGAGTATCTGTACTTCTATCAATAGCGAGGTTGTGCATGGGGTGCCGGGCTTAGATTGCGTTCTTACTGAGGGAGATATCCTAAGCTTAGATCTTGGGGTTATATATAAAGGTTTTTATGGTGATATGGCAGTTACTTTTGCAGTTGGCGAGATAAGCACTGAAGCGGAAATGTTGATCAGAACAACAAAAGAGGCTCTCTGTGTCGGGATATCATCTGCTGTAAGCGGGAATACTTTAGGGGATATATCTTCAGCTATACAACGCTATGTTGAAGATAGAGGTTATTCTATTGTGAGAAAGTTTGTTGGGCATGGTATAGGGAGAGAGCTGCATGAAGAGCCTGAGATTCCTAACTTCGGTTCTCCTGGTACAGGGCCTTACCTTGAAAACGGTATGATACTTGCATTAGAACCCATGGTTAATGATGGGGATTATAGGGTTAATATTTTAGAGGATGGCTGGACTGCTGTAACTGAAGATGGCAGTCTCTCAGCGCATTTTGAGCATACTATTCTTATTTGGGGAAGCAAACCCCAGGTATTAACGGAGTTTTAATATGGCTAAAGAAGAACCTATTCAAGTAGAAGGTAAAATAGTGGAGACCTTACCAAATGCAACTTTTAAGGTAGAGATTGAAGGTGGGCATAGGATTTTAGCGCATGTATCAGGTAAGATGCGGATGCATTATATTAAGATATTACCTGGTGACAAGGTATCGTTGGAGTTGTCTCCATACGATCTTACTAGGGGAAGGATAACCTACAGGAAGTAATAAGGTGGTTTTTTATGAAAGTAAAGTCGTCAGTGCGTAAAATTTGTGATAAGTGTAAAATCATAAAAAGAAAAGGTGTGTTAAGGATTATCTGTACCAATCCAAAGCATAAGCAGAAACAAGGATAATAGTTTAAAATAAAAAATGATAAAAGCATTTAGTAGGAGGATAGTATGGCAAGAATAGTTGGTGTTGAACTTCCTAAAAATAAAAGAATAGAGATTGCTTTAACTTATATTTTTGGAATTGGTACCACAAGAGCTCGGGAGATACTTAAAGATTGCGGTATGGACAAAAACAAGAAGACAGACCAGCTTACCGATGATGAGGTTTCTCATCTAGCTGATTTTATACAGAAGACCTATACGGTAGAAGGAGAGCTCAGGCGCGAGGTTCAGCAGGACATAAGACACCTGATAGAGATAGGCTCTTATCGTGGTAGAAGACATAAATTAGGCTTACCTGTAAGAGGCCAGAGAACAAAGACAAATGCCAGAACAAGGAAGGGGCCTAGTGCGATTAAGATTAAGAGGAAGAAAAAGGAGGCTTAGCTATGGCTCAACAGCCAAAGAAGAAAGTTAAAAAAAAGAAGATTACAAGAAGAGTAGAATATGGAATTGCTCATATTCAGGCTACTTTTAATAATACAATCGTTACTATAACAGACAAAGAGGGTAATGTGCTTTCTTGGGCAACAGGCGGTGTTGCTGGTTTTAAAGGAACTAGAAAATCTACTCCTTTTGCTGCGCAGATTGCATCCAAACAGGCTGCAAAACGTGCTTTGGAGTATGGCGTTAAAGAGATTACGGTCTATCTCAATGGTCCTGGAGCAGGTAGAGAGACTGCCGTCAGGTCTCTTCAGGCAGCAGGTCTTAATATAAGAGTGATTAAAGATATAACTCCGATACCACACAATGGGTGTCGGCCGCCAAAAAGAAGAAGAGTTTAAGGAGGAGTATAAATGAGTCAATTAAGGACAGGAGTGTGTAGGCTGTGCAGAAGAGCTGGGATGAAGCTTTTCTTAAAGGGTAGGCGGTGTAATACAGATAAATGCGCAGTAGATAAGAGGCCTTATCCGCCGGGGCAGCACGGAAAGAGACGTATAAGACATTCAGATTATGGTATTCGTTTAAAAGAGAAGCAAAAAGTTAAGAATATCTACGGTATTAGTGAGAGGAGAATGAAGAAGTATTATCAAGTTGCAGCTAAAACCAAAGGGGTGACAGGCTCAATTATGCTTCAGCTCCTTGAGAGACGCCTTGATAATGTTGTCTTTAGATCAAACTTTGCTTTAAGTAGATCACAAGCCAGAGAGCTGGTTAATCATGGACATATATATCTTAATGGAAGGCGAGTAAATATTCCTTCTTGCACTGTCTCTATAGATGACGTGATAACAGTTAAAAAAAGAGAAGCTTCTAGGAAGATTATAAAGGCCAACGAAGAGATGGCCGAGGATAGGCTTATCCCTTCATGGTTGGAGGTTTCCAAGGGGAAACTAGAAGTTAGAGTCGAGAGTCTTCCTGTTAGAGAAGATATAGTAGTTCCAATAGAAGAGCAGTTTATTGTTGAATTTTATTCTAGATAAGGAGGGTTAGATATGGGAATAAGAATGAAAGAATTTGCGATGCCCGTTAAGATAGAGTGGGATGAAGACAGCTATTCTCCTACTTATGGAAAATTTGTTGCTGAGCCATTTGAAAGAGGCTATGCTGTGACGGTAGGCAACTCATTGAGGAGAATATTGCTCTCTTCCATTGAAGGCAGTTCGATTACATCCTTGAAGATAAAAGGAGTGGACCATGAGTTTTCTGCTATAAAAGGAGTTCTTGAGGATGTGTCGCAAATAGTGTTAAACCTTAAAGGTCTGGTTTTAAAGTCTCATTCCCGTGCGCCTAAGAAAGTTATTTTGAAGCTTTCTAAAAAAGGAGATTATAAATCTGGTGATATCACAACAGATGAG
>Ga0075121_1002337_pt1 | contig 10964 bp, 7 predicted proteins | sample AntAceMetag02UKG_FD_69793 | JGI IMG/M metagenome (GOLD analysis project Ga0075121, IMG submission 69793) | Saline lake microbial communities from Ace Lake, Antarctica - Antarctic Ace Lake Metagenome 02UKG | ecosystem: Environmental > Aquatic > Non-marine Saline and Alkaline > Saline | place... | reverse complement strand
AATGGAAGAGATCAGCCTGGACGAGGCAAAAAGACTTTTTCCGGTGATGAAGACGGACGATCTTGTGGGGGCTTGGTATCAACCCGATGATGGTGCGACAAACCCTGAAGATACCACCCAGGCCCTGGCCAAAGGCGCCCGCATGGGAGGCGCTAAAATCTTTGAAAATACAAGTGTGCTTGGTATTGACTTAACCAATAATGCCGTCTCGGCCGTTAAAACCGACAAAGGCACGATTAGCTGCGAATATATCGTCAACTGTGCCGGTATGTGGGGAAGAGAAGTCGGAAAAATGGCGGGTGTCAGCCTCCCATTAGCTGCAGCAGAGCATATGCATATGACCACGGAACCGATTGATGGTGTTCATAAGGAGATGCCTTACCTCAGGGATATGGATGGAAAAATTTATATCCGAGAAGAGATGGGCGGACTTCTCATGGGTGGATTTGAGCCCATGGCAAAGACCTGGGGAATCAATGGTATTCCTGATAATTTTGAATATACTCAGCTTGACGAAGACTGGGATCAGATGGAGCAGTTTGTAGAGACTGCCATTCACAGGGTTCCTGCATTTTCAGAAGCCGGCGTAAGCAGCTTAACTACAGTTCCTGAAGCTTTTACACCGGATAGTATATATATGCTGGGAGAAGCTCCCGGCGTTAAAAACTTTTTTGTTGCATGCGGTATGAATTCAGTGGGAATTACCAGTGCCGGCGGTGTCGGCAAGGCACTCGCCCAGTGGATTGATCAGGGATATCCGGAAGAGGATCTCTGGGCTGTGGATGTCCGACGATACTTTAATTGGCAGAACAATATGAAATATATCGAAGAACGCGTCAGAGTAGAATCCGTGGATAATCTTTATGCAGATCACTGGCCGTTTAAACAACCCCTCTCTTCCCGGAATGTTTTATGTTCGCCTGTTCATGACAGCCTGAAGAAGCGGGGTGCGTGTTTTGGCGTGGCTTCCGGATGGGAAAGGGCCAACTGGTTTGCTCCGGAAGGGGTGGAACCTGTTTATGAGTATAACTGGGGACGCCAGAACTGGTTTAAATATTCTGCTGAGGAACACATGAATATTCGCGAAAATGTCGGTATTTATGATTTGACCTCAATGGGTAATTATCTGGTTCAGGGAAAAGATGCGGAAAGCGTTTTACAAAAAATATGCGCCAACAATGTAGCTGTACCTATAGGAAAGGTGGTTTATACGCAACTTCTCAATGAACGCGGCGGGATCGAAGCGGATGTTACGGTTACAAAGAGGGAAGAGGGTAAATTTTTTGTAATTACGGCTGCTGCAACTACCGTAAGAGATTTTGACTGGATTGCCCGTCATATTCCCGAAGATGCCGATGCCGTCATCACTGATGTGACCGCCGCCTATACCATGCTCGGAGTTATGGGACCCAAGGCAAGGGATCTTCTCCTTAAAGTAACGAATGCTGATTTGTCCAATGAAGCCTTTCCCTTTGCCACAGCCAGAGAAATCAATGTGGGCTATGCTGAAGCCTTTGCCGTTCGCATGAGTTTTGTGGGTGAACTGGGTTGGGAATTGTATATCCCAACGCATCTTTCTCAGGGAGTATTTGATGCCCTTATGGAAGCAGGAAAAGAGTTTGATGTAAAACTTTGCGGTCTGCATGCCATTGATTCTCTGCGTCTTGAAAAAGGGTATCGTCACTGGAGCAGTGATATTACTCCGGACACGACACCCTTTGAAGCAGGACTCGGGTTTGCCGTTAAAATGAGCAAAGATGATTTTATCGGAAAAGATGCCCTTTTAAAACAGAAAGAAGAGGGATTGAAGAAAAAACTGGTGATGTTCACCATCGATGATGCCGAGCCTCTGATTTACCATGACGAGCCCATTTACCGTGATGGTTTTCTTGCAGGGGAAAACACCCATGGTTCATTTTCCCATGTCAAGGGCGGTTCCATCGGAATGGTCTACCTGAAAAATGACGAAGGAATAACGGATGAATGGATTATGGATGGATCCTATGAAATCGAGGTTGAAGATAAAAGATATCCCGTTACCATCCATCTGAAAGCGCCCTATGACCCGGAAGGCAAATCGATAAAAATGTAATATTATGTGTACGCTCACGTTTACGGGCACGTAAGTAAGCTATGCCCTTCAGGCTTCAATACCGCCTTTTGGGGATCGGATCTTTATTTCAGCAAAGACAAAAGGAATCAAAATAATGCGCATTTATGTGTGTGTCAAACATGTTCCGGATACGGCGGCCAACATAAAAATTGTTGGAGAGGCCGGGTATGATACAAAAGTCAAATATGTGGCCAACCCCTATGATGAATATGGGGTGGAAGAAGCAATCTCCCTGGTTGCCAAGGCAGGTGAAGGTGAAGTCATAGCGGTATGCGTGGGTAGTACGGGCGCAGCCAATACCCTGAGAGCTGTCATGGCAATGGGTGTAAACCGCAGTATCCTTGTCAAAACCGACGAGCAGTTTCTGTCCAGCGAATTCACAGCAAAAATATTGGGCAGGGCAATTGAGAAAGATGGCCGGCCGGATCTTGTTTTTACCGGAAAACAGTCTGTTGACAGCGAAGGCATGCAAACGCCCTATCTCCTTGGCGCCCAACTGGGTTTTCCTGTTGTGACAGGTATTATGGACTTCAAACTTGAAGACGCCAAAGCCATTGCCCAACTTGAACTGGGTGGCGGTGTAAGGGAAGTCCTTGAAGTAAAAACGCCCTGTATCATCGGTGCGACAAAGGGATTGAATGAACCGAGATATCCAAAACTCCCGGATATTCTTAAAGCAAAGAAAAAAGAGATCAGGCAGATAGCCATCGAAGACCTTGGCCTTGACAGGACCGATTTATGCAAATTGAAAAAACTTGATCCGGTCAAGGAGCGTTCCAGCGCCAGAATTCTGGAAGGCTCGACCGATGAAATAGTAGCTTCCCTGGTAAAAATTCTCAAAGAAGAAGAAAAAGTTATTTAAGGAGATAACATGGCAAAAATAGGCGTGTTGATTGAAACAGCAGAGAATGCTGTTAAAGAAACTATATTGGGTGTGATCACTACCGCGGCCAAAGGTGGTGATGTGGTGGCTTTTCTCCTTGATGAAAAAGCAGACACATACAAAGAATCCCTGGAATCTTATGGCGTGAAAGAGCTGGTTTCCGTTTCTTCCCAGGGTGTTGAACTTGCAAAACAGCCCGAAGGTGCTGCAAAGGCACTGGCGGATGGCGTTAAAACATTGGGCGTAACAGCTCTGCTGGGTGTGAGCAGTCCTAAGGGGAATGATCTTCTGGCCAGGACGGCTGTTGAATTAAAAGCACCTTTGGCCCTGGATTGCGTGGATCTGAATTTTACTGATAAAACCGTTAAAAAATCTCATTTTTCAGGCAAAGCCATAGCCACCATGGAAATGACGGCGGAACCTTTTGTCTGCGGGATACGGCCCAACAGCTTTGAACCGGAAAAACAGCCTGCGGTGTGCTCAATTATTGACCATGCTGTTGCGGTTGAAAACTGTGATGGTGTCATTGTCAAATCCGTTGAAGCGGCATCCGGGAAAAAAGATCTTACAGAGGCCAATGTGATCATTACGGGCGGACGGCCCATGGCTTCGGGAGAAAACTTTCAAATTCTTGAAGAATGCGCACAATACCTTGATGCGGTTGTCGGGGCTTCAAGGGCTGCCGTGGATGCCGGATATGTCCCCCATTCCATGCAGGTTGGTCAGACCGGAAAAATTGTCAGTCCCAGGCTGTACATCGGCTGTGGCCTGTCCGGCTCGGTCCAGCACTTTGCCGGCATGAAAACTTCCAATGTAATCGTGGCCATCAATACGGATAAAGATGCACCGATTTTCACAAAATCGGATTACGGGATCATCGGTGACCTGTTTGAAGTCGTACCGGCTTTTACCAGGGAGCTGAAAAAACAGGAGTTAAGGGCATCCTTCATAACAAATCACAAACCACGCGCATAGGACGTGGTTTAATAAAAAATCCTAAAAATTTAATCTGTTAAAGAATGCTGCGAATTAAATCTGTGATTTATTTTTCAGGGCACAATAAACAGATGGCCTTTTTTAAAATTCAACCGATAAATGATGGATGTCGATTTAAAGCATGGAATCTTACCTTATTATTAAATCATTTGTCATGGCAGGGCTGTTGATAACCTGCTTTTACCTTTTTGGGACCAAGGTCAAAAGGTTGTTTCACCTGATGAAAGCAGTGGATGGGGTGAATTCCAGCATCATTAACCGGATCCCCGAAAGAATCGGGGTATTGTTCAAGGATGTGCTGGGCCAGACCAATGTACGTCGTAAAAAAATGCCCGGCTGGGCACATACGCTTATTTTTTTTGGTTTTCTTTCCGTTCAGCCCCACTCTCTGGAACTGATGATCCGCGGAGTTTTCCCCGGTTTTTCCGTGGGTCATCTGTTTCCCGGTCTTTACAACGTTTATCTCTTTATTGCTGATATCCTGGCATTTCTGGTACTGGCCGGTCTGGCCTATGCAATATACCGTCGTTTTCTTGAAAAACCTGAATATCTGACCATGGGAAAGGATGCCAACCTGATCATCCTTTTTACCGGTGTCATTATTATCAGCTTTCATCTGATAAATGCCTGCCAGATGGTATCTGATTATGCCGCCTATGGTTATGATTACAAAGATGTGTTTCCTGTTTCCACCCTTGCAGTGTCGGTTCTGGGGCTGAATACCTTTTCTTCGGTTTCCCAGACCATTTTTTTCGAAGTGGTATACTGGATTCACATGCTCACCATCTTAGGGTTTCTGGTCTATATTCCCGGTTCCAAGCATCTTCATCTGCTGGCGGCTGCACCCAATGTATTTCTAAAACCCCTGACCCGTGAAAAAGCCATTGCAAAAACAGACATTGAGGATGAAAACGCCGAAAGCTTCGGCCTGGGTAAAATCAATGAACTCCACTGGCTCAATATTCTGAATCTCTATGCATGCACCGAATGCGGCAGATGCCAGGAGCAGTGCCCTGCGGATTTTACAGGAAAACCCCTGTCGCCCAAGGCGATTGTCCACGATCTGAAAACAGAGCTGTTCCGATGGTCCCAGACGATTCTGGATGGGAAAAAGGATGAAATTGAACCCTTTGTCGGAGAAACAACCGGTATCACATCGGATATGCTCTGGGCCTGTACCACCTGCCGGGCCTGCGAAGATATCTGCCCTGTGAATATCCAGCACCTTGATTTCATCCTGGAGGCGAGAAAATACCAGGTACTCATGGAAGCCAGTTTCCCCGAGGAGATGCAGGACACCTTTACAAACCTGGAAAACCAGGGCAACCCTTGGGGATTTGCTTCCGATAGCCGGGCCGACTGGTGCCGGGATCTTAATATCCCGACCATGGAAGAAAGGCCCGACGCCGATATCCTGTGGTTTGTGGGATCTGCCCAGTCCTTTGATGACAGGGGTATCAAAATCGCCAGAGCCCTTGCCCGTCTGTTAAAAAAAGCCGGGGTCGACTTTGCCATCCTCGGTAACCGGGAGTGGGGAAGTGGAGATACGGCGCGCCGGGCCGGTAATGAATACCTTGCACAGATGATGATCATGACCAATGTTGAAATACTCAATGAATACAAACCAAAAAAAATACTTACAGCATGCCCGCACACCTATAATATACTGAAAAACGAATATCCCGGGTTTGGTGCGGATTACCCGGTGGTTCACCATTCCGAGTTTCTGCTCGATCTGGTCAATCAGGGAAAGCTGATCCCCAAAGGAGGTGGGCCCGGCGCCATTACTTTCCATGATTCATGTTATCTTGGTCGATGGAACGGCATCTTTGATGCCCCCAGACAATTGATCACAAAAATGAATCAGGGTCGGAAACCCGTGGAGATGCCGCGCAGTCGGGACAAAGGGTTTTGCTGCGGCGCCGGAGGCGGCCGCATGTTCATGGAGGAAAGCCTGGGGACCTATATCAATGTGGAACGTGCACGGGAGGTCATCGCGACCCATGCGGAATGTGTGGCTGTTGCCTGTCCGTTTTGCACCACCATGCTTCAGGACGGATTGAAAGAGTGCGACAGTAACATTAAAGTTCTTGATCTGGCTGAACTTCTGGATCAGCAGGTTTAAAAATTCGATTTTTATATAATATTTCGGCATCCTGAATCAGGCAAAATATATATATCTTCTTAAAAAAAGTGTAACCCGGCAAATGAAGGCTGCCAACATTTCTATTCCATGGCTGAAGTCAACACGCTGTGCAACAAGACATTTGCGCCTGCTTCACAATCTTCCCACGTTGTATTTTCAACTTCCACATGGCTTCGTCCCCCGATACTTGGAACAAATATCATTGCCGTCGGTGCAATCTGATTCATATAGCTGGCATCGTGCCCGGCTCCACTTACCATGCGAAGAGATGAGTATCCCAGATTATCTGCACTGTTTAAAATATTTTGTACCAATTTTTCATCAAATGGCGAATGTTCTACCCGCCAGGTCTCTTCGATTCGAATCGGACATCCACTTTGTTGTGCAATTTTTTGAAAATCCTGTTTAACCAGATCCCATGCCTTTAAGGCCAGATCATCATCCCAGGAACGTATATCTACAGTAAAATGAACCTTATCCGGAATTATATTTCTGGAATTGGGTTCGTTCTGAATTTCTCCGACCGTTGCCACCAGGTTCCCATTCATGCGATCCGGAAGCTCATTGACTTTGAGGATCATCCGGGCAGCCGCACACAGGGCATCATGACGACCTTCCATAGGGGTCGGCCCTACCTGATTGGCTTCTCCCTCAAGATAAATATCATACCAGTGCAGACAGACAATACCTTTGGGAGCACCAATGGTTATCTCCTGTTTTTCAAGAACCGGGCCCTGTTCGATATGGTATTCATAATAGGCGTGGACATCTGATTTTTCTGCAGGTGTCTTCCCTTTATACCCGATCCGGATCAGTTCATCTTCAAACCGCAGTCCATTGATATCAGTCCTGTCATAAATCCAATCTCTATCAAGGGCACCTGCCCATACACCTGAACACATCATTGCAGGCGCAAACCTTGTTCCTTCTTCATTTGTCCAGGCAACAATAGTTATCGGGTGTTGGGTTTCAATATTGTTTTCATGGAGAACCCGCATGACTTCCAGGGTACCCATAACGCCTAAAATACCGTCAAAGCGCCCTCCTTTTGGCTGGGAATCAATATGAGAGCCACTCATTACGGGTGCAAGATCATTGTTTTGCCCCTTGCGCATTCCAAAAATATTACCCACTTCATCGATACGAACTTCAAGGTCAAGCTCTTTTAACCATTTCACAAACAAATCCCGGGCCTGTTTGTCTTCATCGGACAGGGTCAGGCGCTGGACACCACCATTAGGTGTTGCGCCTATTTTTGCCATTTCTTCAAGGGTATTTTGAAGGCGCCTGCCATTAACTCTCAATTGTTTTTTTGTCATTTCTTCAATACCTGTTCAAACGACTATCGCGGGTGTATTTTTTTAAATAATATGCTATATCGAATTTTCAATAAATGCTTTTTTAATAATTTCAATCCACTGGGGAGGATAGGCCAGTTTGAAAGCAATGGTATCCATTCGTTCCCGGGAGGTTGAAAAATCGATCTTCACAGCTGACTTATACAGCCTGGCACCCTTGTGGGACGATGCAGGATAGGCTTTTTGTATGAATTCTCCCGGGACATCAAATCTGGTATTGGAAAATCGATTTTTAAACAGCAGCCCGCCCCTGTGTATCAATAAAAACCCTTTGTATCTTTTCGGTGGCCCCTGATCTGAAGACAGGCCGTAACAGGTGACACCAAATCCCAGGGCTATAATATCTTCTTTTTTATAGGTGTTTCTGATCCATTTTTTCTCTTTGTAGGTAAGCCAGGTCATACCGATAACAACACATAAAAAAAGACAGCCGATAATAACAATATGGTATTGCTGAAGAAATTCCATGCAAATCAAACCTTGTATGCCATCAACGGTTTTCGCCTGGCACTAAATATAAAAGTTATGGGGGTATTGATGCTATAGGTTAACTCCCATAACTTTCATATCGTTTACAAATAGCCGGTCAACTTATACAGACCTGGTTTGGCCTTCTGCCATGCTATCCCATTCTTTTTCCGCTGCAATCCATGCTTCTTCCGTTGCATCTTTTTCCCATGCTTCAAGGCCTCTTTCCGCCCTTGTCGCACCTGGTAAGAAATTGTCCAGAATTATCGCAATAATAGCGGTAACCGCCATCCCGGTTGTCAAGATGGCCTGGAAAATATTACCCAGAGTGTTGACAAATGACCCTGCTGTTCCCCAGGCAATGGGTACGGCAGCTGCTGAAAGCATGGGGTTGAAATGATAGGGAACACTTAATCCGCAAAAGAAAGCAAGTCCGATGATAAACAGGTTGCGGGAGTTATTCAGATTTACAATTTGGAGATTTGAAAGACCCACTGATGCGATCATGCCGAAAAGACCGACAAACATTGCGCCCACAACTGGTTTTGGCAGTGTTGCAAGGCTGGCGCCAAATTTTCCGCAAAGCGGAACAATCAGCATTAAAACGGCACCGGCAATAATGACCCTCCGGCTTGCAACCCTTGTAAGTCCAATGGACCCGATATTTTCAGAATAAGAGGTGGTTCCGTTACCCGTCTGGAGAATACCGGCAATAAAACATCCGATTCCTTCTGCGCCCAGTCCTCTTGATATCATTCTCTCTGTCGGTACAGGTGCTTCTGAAATTCTGGCGCAGGCATAATAATCACCAATGGATTCCACCATTGACGCCAGATATCCTGCCAGCATTCCAAATACGCCGGCCCATAGGGTCGCGCTGCTAAAATCCGGAAATCCCCACTTAAAAGGCACCATGGGAGCAAAGCTGAACCAGGAAGCCGATGCAATAAGATCGGGTTTTAAGTATGCCGCATTATCAGGAGAAATTAAACCGGTAATAGTGCCGATAAAAGCAACCAACCACCCGGTGAGAATTGCCAGCAGAACAGGAAACATCATAAACATTTTGGATTTTAAAGAAAAAACCTGTGAGTATAAAATAAGAGCAATAAGGGTAATTAAAGAAATAAGCCAGTTCGTTGCCATCCAGGGCGCTCCGATTGAAAAAAGCGCAAGACCAATCATGGCGATTGTCGGTCCAATAACAATTGGACTGATAATATTTTTAATACGGCCCAGTACCCCGGTATACCCAAGGACTATTTCCACAAGAGAGGCTACCATAATTGCCGCTGCCAACTCCTGCATTTGAATCTGCCAGACGTCAACACCTGCGAGCTTTTTGCCGGCAACCATACCGATAATGGCAAATGCCGGCCCTAAAAATGAAAACGTTCCGCCCTGGATTATAGGAAGCCGGTTTCCAAGGGGGGATTGCTGAATCAAAGTACAGATCCCGGATGCAAAAAACATGGTTGAAATTAATAGAGCCAATTTATCCGGCGGCATCCCTATGGCGCCTCCGATAATAAAAGGAATTAATACCGTTGCCCCGAACATGGTCAAGTATTGCTGAAGCCCAAGCAATATTGCCAGAGGCCATTTGGGTTTGCTGCCGATAGGGTACAAAATCCATCCGCTCTTGGTTCCATTCTCTTCTTGTTCGCTCATACAATCTCCTCCCTTAAATTATGAATTTATCTTCACTCCTCGGTAGCAATTAACCACAGAGAATGACCTTAGTTTATGGAAGATGTTTGCAAATATCTTCATACATTTCAGGTCTTCTGTCTCTGAAAAACTGCCAGCCGTCCCTGACTTCACGAATCATTTCAAGATCCAGATCTGCAACTACTATTTCATCTTTATCACAGCTTCCTTTTACAAGAAACTCGCCCTTTGGATTGACAAAATAACTGGTCCCGTAAAATTCTCCGAATTCCCATGGTTTTTCTATCCCTACACGATTGTTTGCACCAATAAAAACACCGTTTGCAACCGCTTGTGCAGGTTGCTCAAGCTCCCAAAGGTATTGAGATTTTCCCGTTGTTGTTGCAGATGGGTTAAACAGAATTTCAGCTCCGTTTAATGCCAGAATGCGGGCACATTCCGGAAAATGTCGATCATAACATATATAAATACCGATTTTTGCATATTGGGTTTCAAATACGGGAAATCCAAGATTGCCCGGTTTGAAATAAAATTTCTCCCAGAACCCGGGCCAGGTATGGGGTATTTGAATTTTTCTGAATTTACCAAGATAGTCCCCATTGGCATCAATCACGGCAGCCGTATTATAATAGACGCCATCTATGGTGACTTCGTAAACAGGTATAATCATGACCATTTTATATTTTTTGGCATATTCACTAAATCTTTCAGTTGTCGGGCCAGGCACTTTTTCTGCAGCTTTATACCATTTCATATCTTGCTCGCAGCAGAAATACGGGCCATAAAAAATTTCCTGAAGGCATAAAATATTTACACCCTTTTCTCCGGCCTCCTTGACCATGGGGATATGTTTTTCAATCATGGCTTCTTTTATTTGAGCAACAGTGCCTTCCGACCGGGCGTTTGACATCTGAATATGCGCACATTTAACTATTCTGGACACGACAACCTCCTTATTAGACCTTTGTTTTAACATAAGATGAGCGATCAGCTCTTGGCAATTAGCTCCTATGTTTTAGACATTTACCAGCAATGCGATTTTCATCCATTGGGTGAAATGATGACCTTTGACAATATATTAAAAGTATTGTGCTAATTGCTAAAAGCTAATTGCAAAAAGCTCAATTTAGTTTTAATAATCTTGGGATCTTTGAAAACTACTATTAATAAAAAATCAAAGTCAAGTAATTTTCTACTATCGCAATATCCGCATTGGTATTTACAGCAAGATAAAGCATTGACCATTGTGGATAAAAAAGTTATAAATAAAGATGTTATTTTTTCAATAAGTTCGGTATTATCCTCGCAGGAAGGAGCCTAATTATGAAT
>Ga0075121_1002335_pt1 | contig 10967 bp, 8 predicted proteins | sample AntAceMetag02UKG_FD_69793 | JGI IMG/M metagenome (GOLD analysis project Ga0075121, IMG submission 69793) | Saline lake microbial communities from Ace Lake, Antarctica - Antarctic Ace Lake Metagenome 02UKG | ecosystem: Environmental > Aquatic > Non-marine Saline and Alkaline > Saline | place... | reverse complement strand
TCTCTGATTTTTCCGCCACGTGTTTCTTTTTGTGCATAAAAATCAAGAGATTTGGCAGATGGGTTTACAGTAACAATTCCTGTATAGCCGTCTACTATTATGATGTCACCGTTTCTTATCTGATTAATTGATTTAAGTGCAAGTACAGCAGGAATTTTCATAGAACGCGCCATTATGGCTGCGTGTGATGTTCTACCTCCCGTTTCTGTAGCAAATGCCTGTACATTTTGTCTATCTATTGCGACTGTATCAGAAGGAGTTAAATCCGGGCTAATAATAATTCTTTGCCCAGGTAAACTTTTTAGTGATTCAATTTCATGCCCGTGGATATTTGCTAAAACCCTGGTAGCTACATCGCTAATATCTACGGCTCTTTCTTTTATATATGGGTCTGATATTTTTTTTATAGTATCTACATAGAACTGTATTTTTTTATTAAATGCATAATCTGCGTTAACAAGTTCTTCTTTAACAGTTTTTTTCACACTGGTTATTAGGGTGTGGTCGTCTATGATAAGTAGATGCGCGTCGAATATACGGGCTTCATTATCGTTGAGTTCATTTTGTATTTGTTCTTGCAGTGCAGTAATTTGTTCTTTTGTTTTATCTAAAGCTGTTTCTAAATTTGATATTTCCTGCTCTACTTCGTCGGGCTGTATTTTTCTCTTTTCAACTTGCTGTAACCTAGAACCAAGAACTAATGCTGTACCGATAGCTATTCCTGGTGACGCCGGAACACCTTTGATTTTTATCTCTTCTTTTTTGGGTTTCACTGCTGTTTTCTTCCTGTTATTCTTCATTAAATTCTAAATTATTATTAACAAGATTTTCTATGGCTACGATCGCTTCTGAGGAGTCTTTACCGGTAGCAGTAACTGTAATAGTTGATCTATAGCCGGCTGCAAGCATTAATAGGCTGATTAAACTTTTACCGTTAACATTTTCTCCGTCTTTTTCAACAGTAATATTCGCATCGAAGGTAGACGCTAAGCGTACAAAGACCGACGCCGGTCTTGCATGAATGCCAAGTATATTTTTAATTTTAAGTTTAATTGTCTTCGATGTCATTTTTATATAATATATTCGGAAAATTATTATTGTGTTATTTGCCTATAGTCTAATATCTAACTTCACTATATTTTAAATAGGATATGTCAAAATATCTACAACATTTAGGTGTTGAAGAATTCGAATGCTAAAAATAGACCACATTGGCAATAAAAAGGTTTCCAAAGTTTAAATTTACAGTACAGCAATATAACATCACAAGTAAGTTAAGCAAGTAATAAGTTTGCTCTGTTAATGATAAAATTAATGTCGAGAAGGTTTTTTATTGATTTTTTTAAAAGTGTATCTAGAAAATCTCGAAATATCTCTTGTTCTGTGTATATTCCTAAAGTGTACTTATTTAAATTCTAAACACTTAAAGGACTTTTTTATGCGATGTCTCGTTACTGGCGGTGCCGGCTTTATTGGCAGTCATTTGGTTGATTCTTTAATTTTAGCTGGACACCATGTTACAGTAGTTGATGATTTATCTACTGGTTCTCTTTCCAACTTAAATTCGGTTAAAAATAATCCCCAATTTGATTTTATTGAGGGCGATATCTTAGAACTTTCTGAATTGGGATATCTTGTTTCAAAGTCAGATATGGTTTATCATCTTGCAGCAGCAGTTGGTGTGAATCTTGTTGTTCAAGATCCTGTGAGAACAATAGTTACAAATGTACATGGCACCGAAAAAATATTAAAAGCTGCTTCCAAAAATGGAACAAGAGTTTTACTTACATCAACGAGTGAAGTGTATGGTAAGTCTGATAGAGATGTTTTTTCTGAAAATGATGATTTGCTTATTGGACCGCCTACACATTCGAGATGGTCTTATGCATGCAGCAAGCTGCTTGATGAATTTTACTGCATGGCTTTTTATCGTGCCTCCAAACTGCCGGTAGTTATTGCAAGACTATTTAATACTGTTGGTCCGCGCCAGACTGGGCGATATGGTATGGTTGTTCCGCGGTTCGTAGAGAAAGCATTAAAAGGCGAGCCTTTGCATGTTTATGGTACAGGTGAGCAAACCCGATGTTTTTGTCATGTATATGATACAGTAAGGGCTTTGAAAAAGCTTGGAGAGTCTGATTTTTCTGGCGAAGTTTTTAATATTGGCAGCGAGTTGAACTGCAGTATTTTGCAGCTTGCCGAGATGATTGTTTCAAGATTGAAAAGCGGTTCTAGCATAGAAAATATTTCTTATGATGAAGCATATGAACCAGGATTTGAAGATATGATGCATCGTTTTCCAAATACAGCTAAAGTCGAAGAAAAACTAGGATGGGGCACTGAACATTCTCTTGAAAAAATTATTGATGATGTAGCTGATTATTTTAGGGAATAAAAGCGAAATAAGCATAAAAAAGTGCTGCTCTCAAATAGCGATTGAAGAATTTATATTTTACAGCTGTCAGTTTAGACTAGAATCCCTTTAGCTTCACGATGTCCTGTGATTTCATGTATTTGTACATTTACAAAATTATTAAGCCAATATTGAGAGGAGGGGAGAGCTGTCTGAAATAAACTATTTTTATTACAGTCTACTTTAACTTTTATATAGTTATCGGTCCAACCTATTAGTTCGTTATTCTTGTGCTTTTCAAACAGGACTTTTACTGTTTCTCCCAGTTGTTGTGCAATTAGATTGTTAGACAGTTCTTTTCCTATATCAGACAGTGCTTTATGTCGTATTATAGCGACATTGTGTGCCACCTGATCCGTATAATCGGCGGCTGGTGTACCTTTACGTTTTGAATAACGGAATACGTGTAGATATGACAAAGGTAGATGCTTGATAAAGTCTGAACATTGAGAAAAAAGTTTATCTGTTTCTCCCGGGAATCCTACTATAATATCTGTTCCGATGCAAATTCCTGGAATTTGTTTTACCGCGCTGTTTACGAATTCTGCAAAATCTTCAGTAGTGTAATTTCTTCCCATTCGTTTTAGTATTTTATCTGTTCCGTGTTGTAATGGTAAATGGAGAAAACGGCATATTTTGGGCGTTGATTTTATAACGTCAATTAAATCGTTTGTATTGAATTGAGGTTCAGTTGAACTCAACCGTATTCTGAAATCCCCAGGAATGTCTACAAGGTTTTTAAGTAAATCGGCAAGAGTTTTTCCGCCATCGTTGTATGTGGCTATATTTACTCCGGTTAAAATTATTTCCCGATGCCCACGCTTTAATAGTTCTTTAAACTCTCTTATTGTGTCGTTCCAGTTGCGTGATCGCGGTTTTCCTCGGCCATAAGGTACAATGCAATAAGTGCAGAATGAATCGCATCCTTCCTGTATCTTTATATTTGCCCTGCTTTTAAAAGGATAGTAACCAACTGCATTTTCTATAAAAGTGTCGGTATTTAAAGGTGATTCAGGAGCAGTTGCAGATTTACTTGAATTCGTTCCTTCCAGTTCATTCAGATAGTCATCTATTCTTGTTTTAGAAGAGTTGGGAATGATCAGGTTGACAGATGATTCATTTTTCCAATAATCAGATTCTATATCAACACTGCAGCCAGTAACAATTATAATTGCTTCAGGATTTTTCTTTCTGAATGATCTTGCTGCCTGTCTGCATTTTTGGGATGCGGAACCTGTAACCGAACAGGTATTTACTACGATAAGGGAAAGTTTTTCTTTTGTATCAGATTTGACAATCTCATATCCTCTGTTTTTGAGTTTATCAAAAATTAAGGCTGTGTCTGCCTGATTCAGTCTACATCCAATAGTGATGGCTGTAGCATATTTTTTTAACCTTTGTTTATTCAATATTAAAAACTTTCTTGTATTATATTAATTATTTTAGACAATATAATAATTAATGCATTAATATCCAGCATTACTGAAAAAATAAAGTTTTATAAAAATTCTATTATTGTGAAAAAATGTTTGATTCTGCAATTGCGATAGTATAAATACATTGTGGAAAGATTGGATAATGTATAAAAAAAGTGCGTTGATCGGAAATTTGATGTTTGATTTCCTTTTCAGGTGTTATCCATCTAAGGCTGTACTTTGCAGTACTTCAATCATCCTAATCCCAGGTATAGCTTCATCTATCTTATCAGAGTTACCCCTGCTTACTTAGCTTCAGCTTCAAAACTTCATTCCCCTTTGAAATTATCTCAGGTTTTGAGCTTTTGATACCAATATAATTTCTTATATTGATCCGTCCTCATCCTGTTTGTATTCTTTTAAGTTTTTTATGGCTTTTGGCTCATTTAAACTTATGTATGATTACTCATACCCAACATATCCAATCGCCCCGTTTTTATTCGTTGCCTTTCAATGCCGTGAGACTTCAGTACTGATTGCTCAGTCTTCCCGTCTCTTCCTCATTTACAGTTTCCCATAATTAAGGCAATACATTCAGCTTGGACTCATCCTCAGCGCTTTGTTTACCGGTTTTTGCCGGTTTTCCTCGCCGGAACCCGTATAATTTCTTATGCCGGGGAATCTTGACCTTTTATTCAGTCTCGATTCACAGTAACGTCTTTTACTCGCTTGCGCTCATAATTCAAACTCATTTTAATCTCAGTATTAGTAATTTCTTACTAACTTAAGCTTAAAACCAGCTTCCGCTGCTGTATTAATAAATTAATCAGCATCGGCGCTACTGAACTACATGGTTTTACCCATGTAAGGGATTCCTTACTCTTTCGATTAGGAATCTTCCAGGATCGTTTAACTGTGATTGCTCATAGTCTTCCCGATCAACGCAATATTTAAAATACAGATGTCTTTAATAATTTCAAATCGTTTTAAAAAATATTTTAATATTTTTTTATAGCTTTATTTGTTGAAGAATATTCAGCTTTATTTGATTTTTAATGTTTAGTGACTTTATAGATATATCGTTATCTTATTGAATATTAAATTTCATTTTCAATATGTATTCGGAAGTATGAATAAAAATAATAAAAAGGAGATTTGAAAATGTCTGACATTACAATGAAGCAGGCTCATAAAGTATTGGAAGCCGCTATAAAAAAAAGCTAAACAGATAGATACAAAAATGAATATTACCGTTGTTGATTCTGGTGCTAACTTAAAAGCTTTTATTCGGATGGATGGAGCTTGGCTTGGAAGTGTGGATATTTCTATTAAAAAAGCCAAAACTGCCCGTTTTTTTGACATGCCTACAGGTGCTATTGGACAGCTTTCACAACCTGGTGGACCACTGTTTAATATAGAACATTCTAATGGCGGCTTGATTAGCTTTCCCGGTGGACTTCCTATCAAGGATGCAAATGGCGATATAATAGGTGCAATAGGTGTTTCCGGTAGTTCTGTAGAGAATGACCATGCAGTAGCAGAAGCTGGTATCGCGGTTATTTAATATTTAACCGATGTTGAAAGAGAGATAAGGTGAGTTTTATGAACTTGCCTTTATGTTGCTCGATTAAAATTTTAGCTAAGATTTACGCAACAACTACTATCAAAGATCTGATTTATGCAGTAAATTATCGATTGAAGCGATGTTAGTAGGCAGCCGCTGCACCACGGTGTAGAGGAAAGTCCGGACTTCGTAGGGCAGGGAGTCCCGCAATAGTGGGATACCTCGGACTATACGCCGGGGGAAGGAAAGTGCCACAGAAAATATACCGCCCCGCACCTAAATGAGATAAGAATATTCTGGTCTTATTTAGGTGCGGGGTAAGGGTGAAATGGTGAGGTAAGAGCTCACCGGGTATCCGTGTAAGCGGTACCGTATGGTAAACCCCTCCTGAAGCAAGGCCAAATAGGGGATTGTGTTGCGGCCCGTAACTATAATCCCGGGTTCTGGCTGCAAAGATAGATGGTTGCCACCCCGCATCTTTGGGTGTGGGGGACAAAATCCGGCTTATTCTAATGTCGTTTCTTTTTTTTAATATTAACAATTTTTAAGGAGTTTAATATGAGTATTGAATCTATTAAATCTGCTATAAGAGCAATTCCTGATTATCCTAAGAAGGGGATATTGTTTCGCGATATTACCACATTGCTGCAGGATCCTGAAGCTTTTTCAGAAATAATTGATATAATGGCTGAGCGTTACAAGGACAATCCGCCAACTAAAATCATAGGGATTGAGTCAAGAGGATTTATTTTTGGTGTGGCTTTGGCATATAAACTCGGGATAGGGTTTGTTCCGGTAAGAAAAAAAGGAAAGTTGCCTTATAAAACATATGAAGCATCATACGAGTTGGAATATGGAACGGCTGTAGTAGAAATACACACGGATGCTTTGACATCAGATGATAGAGTTGTTATTATTGATGATTTACTTGCGACAGGCGGAACAGCCGTAGCAGCAGTTTCACTTGTAGATAAATTTAATGCTGAAATTGTAAGTATTGATTTTGTGGTAGAACTTATTTCTCTCAATGGCCGGGCAAAGTTACAAAAATATCCAGTGAGTACTGTTGTAGCCTATGACTGAATCTTTCAATAAAGACTGTGCCATTAAACAGCTTCAAGATATAAAACCTGTTGCAAATATTCCGAAGAGAATACTTTTTATAAAATCCAGTAGCCTAGGTGATATTTTTCATGCTTTGCCTGCTTTTTATTTATTGTCAGCAGCTTGCCCAGGATGTAAAATAGATTGGCTGGTTAATACGAATTTTGCTCCTGTGCTGGAGTATGTCAAGAAAGATTTAAATAATCTTATTTATTTCGATCGTGAAGCAATTAGAACAGCCGGGGCCCTGAAAGGTATTGTCAAGCTGATAAAATCAATTAGAAAAGAGCGTTATGACTTGGTTATTGATGTACAGGGGCTTATAAGAAGTTCGTTGATGACATTTGTTGCGCGTGCTGGTAGAAAAGCGGGTTTTGCTGTTCCAAGAGAAAAGCTGTCTACTTTATTTTATAATCAAAAGATAAAGATTCCTGAAGAACTTCAGCATGCGATAGAAAAAAACACATTTTTAGTTTCTAAAATTCTTAATATGCAGCATATTGTACCTGACTATGTGGTTCCGCCTGTAGAAAAGTACAAGAACGGTGCTCTTAAAGTTTTAAAAGAAAACAATGTTGATCCAACCGGTTATATAGCATTTGCGCCTGGAACCAGATGGGTAACTAAATGTTGGCCGACACAATTTTTTGCTGCTGTAGCGGATGCTATTAATACAGTTTATCCAAAACTTAATATTGTACTGGTAGGTGCTGCTTCTGACAATGAGATAGCAGATGAAATTATATCAAAGTGCAAAGTCTCAAAACCTGTTTCTCTTACAGGAAAGTCAAATCTTTGCGTGTTGGTGGAAGTTTTGCGCGGTGCTGGTGTATTATTGACTAATGATAGTGGACCTATGCACATAGCTGCTTCGCTTAGAGTGCCTGTTTTTGCTTTATTTGGGCCAACTGCTCCGGAAAAAACCGGTCCATTTTGGCAATGGCATAAGATATATCAGAATGACAAAGGGTGTATTAAGTGTTTTAAAAGAGAGTGCAAAAAAGAGACATTAGAATGTCAGCAATACATATTACCGGAAAAAGTGGCAGCTGATATTGTAAATAAGTATAAAACTCTGAAGCCGCCTGTTAGCCACAGCTCGCAAAGCGGTAGTGGGTGAGACGGAGTATAAATCTGTTTTTAAAAATTTAATTTTAAATGTATTGGGATTTGCTTTTTATCATTATAATAGTCAACTAGATTGGCTAGCTCAACAAAATAAAAACACAAAAACAAAATTTATCTAGAATCTAGAATCAGGTATTGCATGATCAAAACAAAAAAAACCTTATTTTTATTAAGCTGTTTTATTCTTGTTTTCTTTAGTCCTGTTATGCTTTTTGCACAATTGGCTATGAAACTCGAACTAAATCGTAAAAATTACTTAAATTATGAAACTATCTATGCAAAGGTTTTGCTAAGAAATCTTAGCGGTCATCCTCTTGTTTTTGGAAGCAATGCAAGTTTAAAAGGTCAATTAAGGTTTGATATAGAAACTCCTTCTGGGAGGACAGCATCTTTACTGGAAGGGAAAAGTGTATCTCTTTTAGGTAGAGTTATACCGCCGGGAAAAACTGAGTCAATAGTTGTTCCTTTATCTAAAAAGTACAATATCAGAACTAGTGGAAAATATAAAGTTAAAGCTGTTATAGAACACTCTCAGTTGCCGGATTCCTACCAATCCAACTCTGTAAATTTTAATATAACATCAGGAATTAAAATATGGAGCTCGATAGTTGGAGTTCCTACTGTAGAGAAGCTTGAAGATGGCAAGAAAATCGATAAAAGAAAGTTTGAAATACGATCTTTCTTTGATGGTGTTGGGAGTGTTTACTGTTTAATAGTCGAGGATGATAAATATATTTATGGAGTAGCCAGAATTGGTTATGATATAGGTAACTCTAAGCCTAAATGTGAGATAGACGGATTTTCAAAAATACATATATTGGTTCAATCAAGCCCCCTAATTTATACATATTATGTATACGATACGGATTGCCACTTGGATCTAAAAGAAGTTTATAAAAAAAATAAAAATGTTCCGTGTTTAGTCAGTGATCCTGATTCCGGGAAAATTTTTGTTGCCGGCGGAGTAAAGGCTAGAGAAGGGGCAGATTATTATGAAGAAAAGAACTATTCGGAATAAGTGTTTCACTTTTTTAGTGATGCCATTTAATAAAAAATAATAAAATTATACCCAAAGCGAAATAATTTTCGATAAATAATAAAAATAGTTGAGATAAAAAATCCCGCAAAGTTTAATCGTCCTCTGGTGATAAACCCAAAGTAAAAATTTTAACAAGCCAAAGGCATGTACCTTCGGTATGGCATCTGTAAGTAAATAAATTCAGGAAAGATATAATATAATGTCTGTAGAAATACAAAATAATAGTGGAAAAAATCTAGATTGGAATGCCGAGTTTAATATTGTTGGACCAGGTGATATGTGTTTTTCCTGTGCAGGAAAAACTATATTGGAGTCTGATGGGATTGAACTTGGAATGTTGAAAGAAAGCAATGGTATAGAAAAAATATGCCGCTCTCATTTTTCTAATAAAACTGGGTGGAGCTGGGTTGAGACAAAAACACACCATCCATTCGGATCTGAACCGGTAGTAAAGAGAAAATGGGAACAGGCAGCAAACCATATAAAAGTAGTTTCTGATATAATTATTCGTGCGACTACACCTATGGATCATATTAGCATTGATTCATTAAAATTGCCGGGAGAATGGAACAAAGTTTTGATATTTTCCCAATTGACTCCCGATAGTACTGAAATTAGTATTGTAGAGTTTGATCTTACTAATTTTTCAGGTAGACAAAAAAAGTTTGATCATATACCGCTTGTACTGTTGTTTGTTGCTGAGGATGGTACAGAGCTAGAAATAGGTGCAGGATATGATTTGTGGCGCTGGCACGAAATCATATCTCGTTTTGAAGGAAAGACTGAATTTGCTTTAAAAGGGACAGATGAAGGCTTAGTTTTTGATAGAAAAATATTTTTTTCGAATGAAGAATATGAAATGCCAAGAAATAACTTTCGATTCAGCTGGTATTTTGCTTGGGGTAATGTTAACGACAATAAACCTTCTGACAGTTTTAATTCATATACTCTATTGGCGCCATCAGATAAAAAGTTGATTTTAAAAGAAGAATTTAATGTTTTGCCTGGTGCAGAAAGCGAAAATAAACCTGTTGATACAACTGCTAACCACGCATATTGTTTAGATAATTCTACCTGGCCTTCGACGGCAGTTGTTGAAAATGATAAAAATATTTATCCTTGTTTTTGTTCTAGGCAAACGGGTAATTACTTAAAATCATGGTTACGTTCGATATCTAACAAAATTAGGGACCAAAAAAAAGATGTGTATTTATGTGGTATTGATGTACATGTTTGCTCCAATGCTTCTCATATGATTCGTGGAAAAAGAAAAACCCTTGTACATTGGGACTATATTTACCTACTTGGGTATTGGGATTGGGCAAATAAACATCTAAGTGAGACAGATACTGCTTTCCATATTCTCTTTAGGCAAGATAGCCTTTTTGCAAATTTACCTTCAGTTAAAGGGTTGTCTGGTGGCTTTTAACGGATATTTCGATAATGCGGCTACATCATTCCCCAAACCTAAAGCGGTGGGGGATGAGATATTACGATATATATATGATATTGGTGGGCCCTATGGCAGAAGCTTTTACGGACGCGCTTTTGAGGCCTCTGGTGTAGTTGAAGATACCCGTTTTTTACTCTCTGAAAAAATTCATGCTAACCCGGATAATTTAGTTTTTACTTCAAATGCTACCTGTGCAATAAATATTGTCTTGAAAGGAATGGAACTCTCAAATAAAGAAATACTAGTTTCATCACTCGAGCATAATGCTGTTATGCGTCCCTTAAACGTTTTAGAAAAAAATAGCGGCGTAAAAATCAAATTCCTTCCATCTTTTGATGATGGATTTGTTAATGTGGAACAGATAGACAGTTTACTGACAAAAAAGACAGCGTTGGTTGTAGTTAATCAACAGAGCAACGTTAATGGTGTAATACAGCCTGTTGCTGAAATAAAAAAGGTTATTGGAGATATTCCGATATTAATTGATGCTGCACAGTCTGCTGGGCACGTTGAATTGAATGTTCGTAGAGATGATTTGGATTTTGTCGCTTTTACTGGTCACAAAGGTTTATTAGGACCAACTGGAACTGGAGGGTTGTTTGTTAAAAAACCTGAAATATTAAATCCGCTTATTGATGGTGGCACAGGGAGCAAATCGGAAAGTTTTGAAATGCCGGAATTTATGCCTGACAAGTTTGAAGCTGGCACGCCCAACATAGCCGGTATTTTTGGATTGCTCGGTGCTTTATCTGCTGATATAAAACAAAAACATTCTAATGAAGAATTCTACATGCTGATTAATGAGATAAAGAAAATTAAAGGTTACAGTGTTTTTTGCGCTGAATCACAAA
>Ga0075121_1002334_pt1 | contig 10967 bp, 13 predicted proteins | sample AntAceMetag02UKG_FD_69793 | JGI IMG/M metagenome (GOLD analysis project Ga0075121, IMG submission 69793) | Saline lake microbial communities from Ace Lake, Antarctica - Antarctic Ace Lake Metagenome 02UKG | ecosystem: Environmental > Aquatic > Non-marine Saline and Alkaline > Saline | place... | reverse complement strand
TCTTTTTGCTTTTTTTTCAAATTGCTTGATTCTTTTCATATTATTTGATGGAGGATTGGGATTTAAAGATTATTGTGATGTAGATCGAGGGTGGGTTTTTCTTTTGTCTCGAGTAGGTAGTGAAAATGAATGCAAATATTTAAATAAATCGTATGTATTTAATATTTATGAAAAAAACGATTTTGTTTTTTGTTGGTTTTGTTTTTCTATTTAGTTTTATTGGGATTGCAAGTGCAACTGATTATTATGTTAGTCTATCTGGGGTTGATGCAAATAATGGAAGTTCTGGATCACCTTGGTTGACAATTCAGCATGCAATAAACACAGTAGCAATTACAGAGGATACAATTAATGTGGCTGCTGGTATTTATACTGAACAATTAACAATAATTGATAAATCACTTAATCTTATTGGAGCCGGAGAATCTACAACAACTATTAAAGCGCCAACAAGTGGGAGAAGCACGGTATCACAACCCAGTGCTGGATACAGCGATATTGTCTGGGATTATGTCGTTGCGGCGTATTCCTCAAGCGGAACGATTGACGTGAAGATTGAGGGATTCACGATTGACGCAAACGGACAAGAAGGTAATTCTTCCCAGAACTTCGCCGGCGTGTTCTTTCGGGACGTTGGTGATGGTGTTAATGACGGTCTCTACGCCTGTACGATTTACAACTTCGGATCATACGGTGCAAACCCCAACTCTTGGAGTGGCACTTATGGTACATGGATGGGTAACTGCGGCGTGATGATTTACGATGATTCAGAGCTGACTATCGATGACTGCGACATTAATGACTACACTATTGCGGGTATCAATGCCAGAGGGACCGAAGTCAATCTTGCGATAACGAGCAATGACCTTGATGGAACTGATTCGGATCTAGACGGAATCTTCTTGCGTGATGGTGTGGCTACGATTTCCGGTAATAACATCCATGGTCATGACGGTGTCGGCGAAAACATAGGTATCTACCTTTATGAAGCGAAAAGTGGTGTCGTCCTCGACGATAGTGCGGGCCCGAACATCATTCAAGATAACTTCATCGGCGTATGGCTCAAGGGTACTTCGGCCGCCATCATAGATGGGAACACATTCACAGACAATTCATATAAGTCCATAATCGCAGATCAGGACAGCGATAATAATGTGATTAAGTCGAATACCATCACGATGACCGGATTATCGGTATTGAGTGCGATTAACATTGGGACTGATTCGGGAGGCAACGTGATAGGTGGTGCTACTGCGGTCGACGGCAATACAATTACTATCCCCACAAACACAGGAGAAGCAGCCTACATGCCCTATGTAATTTACTTAACCAGCGGAACTGGTGATACGTCAATTCAGAATAATATGATCCACAACGGCGCTCGCGCTATCCAGATCGATGGTGGTAATACAGGAACATACACCATTTCAGATAATACGATTACTAATGATGGTACAAATTCTATCCATATGAATTATGGTATCGGTGTGAATGCAGGTAATATAATTGTTACGGATAATACTATGATTGGTACTGGTCGTCCTTTAGAATGCTTTGGGGCTGGAACCATCACTTTCACAGAGAATACTATTTCAGGGAGCAATTATTTTGGCCTTAATTTAGGAAGTTATTCTAGTAATCCAATTGTAACTGGAAACTCGTTTTTGGAGTTTGGAGGTAATGGAAATGTTGTTCGGAATCAAGGTTCTGGTGCAGTAGATGCAACTAGAAATTGGTGGGGTGATACAGATCCAAGTGATAATGTCAATAACGAGGGTAGCGGAAGCATTGATTATAACCCTTGGTATACGAATAAAGAATGTACGGAATTTGGTCCAGTAATGTTAACTGCTATAAGTGATGGAACAAAAACAGGATATACAACAATCCAGGCAGCTATTGATGCTGCTGAAGAGGGAGACACTATTGATGTTGCTGCTGGCACTTATACGGAAGTTATTATTATTAATAAATCGTTAACATTATTGGGCGCGACTTATGATTTAAATAAAAATGGCTATACTGTTCCCGCAAGTTATGCATGGGATGATACGGTGGAGTCAATTATCAATCATCCTAGTCCTGGCACCGGTCATAGCGCCGTCGCGATTGTTGATATTTACGATGTTAGCAACGTTACATTTAAGGGGTTTGTTGTTCAAGAGCTTAATGCCGTGGGCAACGTGGATGATTCTTTAGTTCGTGTTCGCGCTCAAACCCAGGCGATTAGTAATATTGTTGTCGAGAACAACATCATTGGTCCATTTACCAATATGGTCTTTCAGGATGGTGCACAAGGTCGCATGGGACTTTATATTGTGAACAATCCGTATAGTGATCAATATGGCGTTGTTGATAGTTCATTTTCCGCAGTATCTCCGAATGAGTTTTAGTACTAAATAATTAATCCAAAAAGTTTATAAGTATGAGATATCTATAAGATATATGAAGAAAGTGAAGATTAAAATGCAATCTGAAATTTGTATTAAAAATATTGTTGGTTTTGTAAAAAGAAAAGTTACTAAATTTGGAACAAGTGCTAAAGTTGATTGCCCGAAAGAACATCTTGGCAAAACTGTTTATTTAATAATTACCGACGATGAATGAAACAAAACTTATGTTTAATTTGGGAACATTAAAACATTTTATTAATAATTCGTTAAGCCTGTCTTATGAGAAACATTCGGTAACGGGTTATGAATTAGTGACTTCTTTAATCGAGGCATCTGCATATAACACTTATGTAGAAACCACTGGCAACAAATCAGATACTCTTTATTTGCGAATTAAAGAGTGTTTCCCGTCGATGACTTGTGATGCATACTTGAATTATATCAAAAGGGTCTCTAAAAAATTTGAACTTCAAAATAAAAATGTTATATTGGCTTTCGATTATACCGACGAGGATTTTTATGGGGATGCCCAAGGATTTGACATTCATGGTTGGACTGGAGAGCATGCAGTGACTGGTAAATTTAAGTTTTTGACTTGTAGTATTGTTTCAGATGAGATTCCTCAAAAGATTCCTTTGATCAGTTTGCCGATTAAGATAGGCCATTATAAAAGTTCGGTAATTCTGGATTGTTTGTCTAAAATAAAAGATATCGTCGGTAAAATTGATTTGATTTTGTTTGATAGAGGTTTTTACGATAAGGATTTAATGTTTGAGTTGAACAAATTGGATTATCCTTATTTGATTTTTGTTCCAAAACATTCCGATAAAAAATCAATTCTCTATCCGATGGAAGTTGGTAAAGAGATTGCGATTTACAATGAGTTTAAAATTAATAAAGATAAATCTAATTTTACCGACGAGAATATTCTTGTTTTTTTGAAACAGATTTATGATCCACGAAGTGAAAAGAATTATGACTGGGTTTTTGCTACGAATGTCGAGGCTGTTTTGTTAGAAAATTTGATTGTTTTATATAAAAAAAGATGGAGAATTGAAACTCAGTTTCGAGTTCAGGATGAGGCTATAATAAAATGTAAAAGTAAAGATATGAAAATTAGATATTTCTTTTTTTGCTTTGAACAAATGTTGCAAACAATTTGGATTTGTTTTTATAAAGATGAATTATGTTTTAAGGAATTTTTAATTGCCATGGCGAAGATGTCCAGGAAATGGACAAAGACAACAGAAAAATAGATAACCTGTGAAAATCGTGATTCATGGGCGAATAGCAATGCCTATTTTTCTGTTAGTTTTCCTATTTGGAAATTTAGAGATTGGTCTTTGGTTTCGGAGATACTGAAAGATTAGTTAATTATTTAAACCTAATTCTATTAAATTGTTTATGAAAAACCAAGTTTTAGATTTTACTATATTTATAGAACAAGACGAAGATGGAATTTTTGTGGCTAAAGTTCCAGATATTGAGGGTTGCTATACTCAAGGCAAAACATTACAAGAAGTTTTAGAAAGAATTAAAGAAGCAATAGAGGTTTGCTTAGAGGCAGATAAAGAAGACGTGAACCCTATGAAATTTATCGGAATACAAAAAGTTCAGGTTGAAAAATGTACGTCTGTTTTAAATAATAACTAAAAAAGATGATAAAATGCCTAAATTAATTCTTATTTCTGGAAAGAAATTTTGTAAAATTTTAGAGAAACTTGGTTTTGAAAAAATTTATGGCAAAGGAAGTCATGTAAGATTCAAGCATCCTGATGGGAGAAGAACTGTTGTTCCTGTTCATGGGAATGAAGATTTGGGAAGAGGGTTATTAAGAGAGATATTAACACAAGTAAAATTGAGTAGAGATGAGTTTATTGATTTAGCAAGATAACAACTTCGGCACGACGGGAAATTTAGACTCACTAAGTATAAAAAATTCGTTACTTTTTTCTAAGTGAAACGAAGAAAGCATGAAATTCCGCAGAGTTACTTTTTTGTTTCTAAATGTGGGATATGGGAAAAGGGGAAATTCTGGGAAATGAGAAACGAAAGACTTAAATAAGAACATAGTTTCTATATTCTAAGGTATCAGGGAATGCCTCAAGTCCTCGGACATCCTGCTATGTATCCCAGCTGTGTTGAACACTGGGAATTTTATTATGGTAAAAGTTGAACTTAAAAGAGTTTGTGTTTATGTTGATGGTGCTAATTTTTATGGGGGTTTGACTTCACTTAATAAAAATTTTAGTGATTTGAATTTTGATTTTGAAAATTATGTCAAGTATTTATGCAAACAAGATAAAATAGTTAAAATATATTATTATAATGCCCATGTAAAAAAGAAAATAAATAATAAAATATGGACTAAACAAAAAAAGCTATTTGATAGATTGCATAAAATCCCTAAGTGTAAAGTTAGTTTATGCACAAGAAAATCTCGTTTAAACATTTTGGGAGAAGAATATCATACAATTAAAGGAGATGATATTTATCTGGCTTTAGATATGATAGAAGATTGTTATAATAACAAATTTGACAAAGTTGTTTTGTTTTCCGGGGATGGAGATTTTACAGAATTATTAAAACGAGTTAAGAAAAAAGAGAAAGAAGTTGAGGTTTGCTATTTCAAAAATTGTTCCGCAAAAGTTTTATTAAATCAAGCAAATAAAATTCATCTGATTAATAAAAAGATTACAAATAAATTTTTTTATAGAGAAAAAATAAAATCAAAGAAAAAAGATAGGAACTCTAAAAAGAGAATAAACAACCATAGTAATGGCTCAAGTGAAAAAGTTACAAGACAGCGAGGATAAAAAACAATCACGGACAATATCAGGCATCGGCACGACGGGAAATTTAGACTCACTAAGTATAAAAAATTCGTTACTTTTTTCTGAGTGAAACGAAGAAAGCATGAAATTCCGCAGAGTTACTTTTTTGTCTCTAAATGTGGGACATGGAAAACAAAAATTAAATTATGCAAACAAACAATGTCTTTTCAGAATTAACCAATCAATTTCATTAAAAGAGGCGGAGCCATTTAAGAAATGGTTGGCGAAAGTGGGGAGCGAAAGGATTAATGAAATTGAGAATCCAAAACTTGCTCAAAAACGAATGAAAGAATTATACAAATCAAAAGGTTATTCTAGCGATTGGTTAGAAAAAAGAATGAGAAAGACGTGAAGAATATTTTGAAAATTGAAGATGAATTAAAGCCAGTAGTTTTAGACTTGGAAAGTATCCGAATTTTGAAGCCGGGAAATTTGAAATTCATATTGAAGGGATGCAGTAATCTTTAAATATACTATTTGTCTCTTAGTTTTATGAATAACAAAAGAGGTATTTCTGCCATTATGGCTACGGTACTGATTATTTTAATTACTGTTGCTGCTGTGGCGATTGTTTGGGCAGCAATTATCCCGATGATAAAAAACAATTTGGAAATGTCAACCGCCTGTCTCGATGCTGACGTTCTTATCGATGTTAGTTCGGGTTATACTTGTTATGATGATGAGAAGAAGATTTTAGCGGTTCAAATTAAAAAAGGGGCGAGCGAAGTGAATATTCCTGAGATTGAATTGCTTTTAACTTCGGCCGGAACTTCTAGTAAAGTGAGTATGCCGTTTGGTTTAAGTTCTAATTCTGGTAAGGTTTTTTATATTATTGCTTATGATGATATCGATGGGGTGAGTGTTGCACCGGTTATTCAAATTGGAAATAGCGAGAAGGCTTGTGGTATTACATCGAAGGCAAATGTGAAGAGTTGTAGTTTGGGGAGGGATGCAATAGGTGATGATACAGGCGCTTGTGATGTATAAAAAGTTGGTACAATGCGTTGGAATGGGTCTAATATTCAAGTTTGTGATGGTGAAGCTTGGATTACGGTTGAAAATCTTCCACTATCAATTACTAGTGTAAGTCCTGAGAGTGGTTTGTTAGCAGGAGGATATACAATTACTATTACTGGAAACAATTTTGCTATAGATGGAGCTACTGTAACTATTGGAGGGGTTTCTGCAACTGATGTAACTTTTGTTAGCGCTACTTCAGTAACTGCTACTGTTCCAGCAGGCGCTTCAATCGGTGCTAAAGACATCGTGGTTACAAATCCAGATGGTTCAAATTATACACTTGGAAATGGATTTACTTATGCAGTTTATGTAGCTCCTGTAGTTCCTGTGGATCCTGTAGATCCTGTAGCTTATGCAACTGGCGGGACAATAACATATGATGGTGATTACAAAATTCATACTTTTACATCTGGAGGAACTTTTACTGTTGTTGGCGGTAGTATATCAGCCGATGTTCTTGTTGTTGCTGGTGGCGGGAGTGGTGGTAGTTATGTTGGCGGTGGCGGAGGCGGTGGCGGAGTAGTTTACGTTTCTTCTGCTTCAGTGGTCGCTTCAGCTTATACAGTAACTGTTGGTGCTGGTGGGCCGGCGGCAACATTAAGTGCTGTGGGCAACGACGGTTCTAATTCATTAGTGAATATTCCGGGTGTCACGACTGCTATTGGTGGCGGCGGCGGGGGAATGTACCCAAATATCTATGGTAGGCCTGGGGGCTCAGGTGGTGGTGGTGGAGCTATTATAGAAGAAGTGGGCGCCTCTAGCTTTGGGGGTTCAGGAACCGTTGGTCAAGGTTATGATGGTGGTGATGTGACAGGAGCTCGTGTTGGGAATCCAACACATGGTGCGGGTGGTGGTGGAGCTGGCGCTGAAGGAGAAAGTCTTTTTTTATCAGTTACTGAACTCTATGCTGGTGATGGTGGTGATGGTAAAGCATATAGTATTTCTGGAACTTCATATTATTATGGCGGCGGAGGTGGCGGTGGCGCATATAATGCAGATGCTCTGTGTTATGGTGGTGACGGCGGCTTGGGCGGAGGAGGAGGAGGAGGAACGTCTGCTACCATCGGTACTTCTGGCATCGGTGGGACAGGCGGGACGGCTGTTGGTGGCGATGGTACTGCTGCTAATCCTGGCGTTGGCGGTGCGGGTGGAGTAAATACTGGTGGTGGCGGTGGTGGTAGTGGTCATCAGGGAACAAGTGGCTCCGGCGGCTCAGGAATAGTTATAGTGAGATATCTAACATAGGGTTCTGCTGGAGGAAGTGGTGATGGGTGTGGTGAAGATATAGCAGAGTTACTTTTTTATCTCTAAATGTGGGATATGGAAAACAGAAAAAATATACTAAAAGTTATTTTTGTCTAAATATGGATATGGGTTTTAAAATAATTAGTTAATTATTTAAATTGGCAATCATTATTCTAGTTGTGGGAGATGAGAATAAATTAATCGTTTTTGAGAATAAAAAAATTAGACATATTTGGCATAAAGGGGATTGGTGGTTTTCTGTTGTTGATGTAGTGGGGGTTCTTGATGCAAGTGGCAGACCTAGGAAATACTGGGCAGATCTTAAAAAGAAACTTGTGGGGGAAGGTTCTGAGTTGTCCGAATTTATCGGACAACTGAAAATGGAATCTTCTGATGGGAAAGAATATCTTACAGATTGTGCGAACAAAGAAGGTCTTTTCAGAATTATCCAGTCAATTCCATCAAAAAAAGCGGAGCCATTTAAATTGTGGTTGGCTAAGGTTGGGAGTGAAAGAATTGATGAGATTGAAAATCCAGAATTGGCTCAAAAACGAATGAAGGAATTATACAAATCAAAAGGTTATTCTAGTGATTGGATAGAAAAAAGAGTGAGAGGAATTGCGGTTAGAGATGAGCTTACTGATGAATGGAGCAAAAGAGGAATAAAAACAAAAAAAGAATATTCTATTCTCACTGCCGAAATTTCAAAAGCTACATTTGGTTTAACGCCAAATGAATATAAAAATTTTAAAGGACTCAAAAGAGAGAATTTAAGAGATCACATGGACGATTTGGAATTAATATTCAATATGCTTGGTGAAGCTTCTACTACAAAGATAGCCAGAAGTAAAAATCCACTCGGCTTTAACGAGAATAAAAATGTCGCAAAAGAAGGCGGGGCAGTTGCAGGAGTAGCAAGAAAAGAATTAGAGAGAAAAAGTGGCGAACAAATAGTTACATCTGAAAATTACCTTAAAGAGCCAGAATCAATAAAGAAAAAAAAGAACTTGATAAAAATTCAACCTGTCGGAATTTCCGACAAGTTCAGAAAGAAGGCTCAAGGCACATAGAACGAGATATAAAATATTGGTTGGGGCAGGCTATTGCAAAGCAATCGGGCGGGAAATTATAACTTATGATAGAGTAATTAAAAAAGGCGTCATATTTATGCTCCACGAAAACATTTAAATACCCTATCAACCTGAAGTTTATAACTATCAACCAAATGGAGACAAAAGAAAAAATACTCTCGCGCCTATTAAGAGAAAAGGAACAAACTGCTACACAGCTATCGGAACAACTGAAAATTTCTCGTCAGGCAGTTTGGAAATTATTAAACAAGCTCATTGAAGAAGAAATAATAATATCAAGACAGCTGAGCAACAAACAAAAAAGCGTTAAGATAATTAGTTTAAATTTCAAAAACCAATTACTAAAAAAAACTCTTTCTCTAATACTGACCAAAGAAGCAATGGAAAACGAAAGATGGATTCAAAGTTTTGTAAAATTAGAAAAATTAGCTGATTTCGTCTTACTATTTGGAAGCATTTTGACAAGCCCAAAACAAGCAAATGACATTGATCTATTAGTTATTTCTGAAAAGAAAAACTTTAAAGAAATAGAAGAAGAAATTTTAAAAATTCAAAAAGTCCAATCAAAAAAAATTCATGCGATTCAACTGACAAACGAAGAATTTTGCAAAGAAATAAAAGATAAAAATAAAGCCTACTCAGACGCTATAAAAAAAGGAGTAATCTTATTAGGTCAGGATAATTTTATTAAACAAATGGAAAAATTAAATGGAAATTGAAAATCAGCTAAAAGAATGTTTTAAGGTAGCCAAAAAACAAGAAGAAAAAGGAATGAAACACAAAGGTTTGCTAATTATTCAATCAGATAAAGAAGAATCTAAAAAATATATTGAAAAAGCAAAACAAGAATTAAAATTATGCGAAATATACAAAAATGGCGGTTTTGACTACAAGCTACCTGAAGAGTGGTTTTACATATTGTATTATTGCGGATTAGCAATTCTTTCTAAAACAGGCATAGAATCAAGAAGCCAAAAATATACCGCCCTACTTTTAGAATATTTGAAATCAGAAAATTTAATTGATTATGATGAAAAGTTTATTCAAATGATAAAAGTCTATTCAAAAAAAGAAGAAGAATCAGAAGTGGACAAAAGAGAATTCGCAAGATATAGCTCAGCAATCAAAATAAAACAAGTTGAAGAAAGATATGAAGATATGACTAATAACTGCAAACAGGCAATATCCCAGACGGAATAAATTATATATTCTAAAGAAAAAATAATAATTCCAAAAGAATTACTCTATAAAAAATTAAAACAAAAATCAAAATGAAAAAAATATTAATAATATTTATGTGCATAGTTTTAGTCTTTCCACTAATTAGTGCAGAACATCCAGTTACTACAGTATATTCTTTTCATCATGGTGTTACAGAACTTGGCAATCTACAAGTCAGACAAATAACAGAATATATTAAAGATGAAGTAGTTATAGAAAAAAAGTATGGCGAGCCGATGACTCCGGTAGACACAAATAATATGGAGGGTTGGGATGAGAGGAGTAAGGAGATTGTAGAAGCAATTACAGATAAAAAAGTATTAGAGGATTTTAGAATTGAATATCAAGAGCAGACAGGAGCAGGAGTTGAAGAAATAATAACTTATGACAGGGTGATTGAAGAAGACGGGAAAATAGCAGTTAGAAAAATAATGAGAGTTTTTGATGAGGGTGTTGAAATTTCTAAGAAGTTTCATCGAAGCTGGATAATGCCCGGCGATGATCCAAGCGGAAATGATGTAATGTCCAAGGCTGTTGCTGAGAAATTACATACCTCTGAATTGATAATAGAATATAAGGCAAAGATGGTGGAGATTAAGGGGGGAGTGGAAGGAGAACTAACAAGTGGTATAACTGGAAAAGCAACTGGCGATTTAGGCAAGTTTAATTTTCAGGTGATAAAAGAATTTTTAGGAAGGATTTTTTTGAGTTGAAATTTAGAAACAAGGGGAATGTTTTTGCGTTGATAATTTTGCAATAATCCGACTGTGAAATTTTAAAAACAAAATGTTTATAAATGCGATTGTATAACTTTATACAATGACAAATATACTCCATTATCCAAAATTGAACTCCATTCTTATGGTGGAAAAAGCAATTCAAGATAGTGAGGATTATCCTACAAAAATGCAGTTGTGGAAAAGTTTGCCAAAGAAAATGCAGTATCAAACATTTAAATTAATTTTAAATTATTTAGAAAAATCAAATAAAATAATGTTTGAAGATAACAAGATAATCTGGATTTTCGCAAACAGCAAGAAACTCAATGAGTTAATTCAGGAGGCGATTAGTATATGAAAGAGTTTATCGCTCAGTTAAATGGTGAATTATTTAAGACAAAATTAGAGATAGAAAAAGAATTGTTGGCGCTGATAACTTTGCAA
>Ga0075121_1002333_pt1 | contig 10967 bp, 6 predicted proteins | sample AntAceMetag02UKG_FD_69793 | JGI IMG/M metagenome (GOLD analysis project Ga0075121, IMG submission 69793) | Saline lake microbial communities from Ace Lake, Antarctica - Antarctic Ace Lake Metagenome 02UKG | ecosystem: Environmental > Aquatic > Non-marine Saline and Alkaline > Saline | place... | reverse complement strand
ATCCTGCAAAAGGATGCGCAATATCAATGTCGGCCCGGCTGATCTTGCGCAAGGGAAGAACGCTGCATGAGTTTTTTCAGATGATGGGGCATCGGTACGTAACGGTGATTGCGCGGGAGACAACAGCACCATTAAAGATCAGGCTCCGGCTGAGAGAGACAGTTTATCCGCTGGAGATCAAAGGCTTCTTTACGTCGGGCGATGAGGATTTGAATCAGATTCACAAGATATGCGAACAGACCCAGCGGGTCTGTTCGCTGGACAGCTACGTTGATACGCCGTGGCGGGAACAGGCGCAATGGTGGGGTGATGCCCGCGTGCAGGCTTGGAACACATTCCATCTGAGTGCTGATGTCCGTCTGTTGGCCAGGGGTATCCGGTCAATCGCCCGCCAGGAAGTCCCGAACGGCCTGACCTATGGCCATGCGCCGACCATTGCGCATAACTGCATCCTTCCTGATTTTTCGCTGACCTGGTTGCTGACAATCTGGGATTATTATTTCCAGACCGGAGACATTGAATTGTTCAAGGAACAATATGGACGGATTAAAAGGGTCTTGAACTATTTTCGCGGCGAGGGAAGATCAAAAAACGGTTTGTTGAGAAATGACAAACGTTACTGGCTGTTTCTGGACTGGAGTGATTTGTATAAGGATGGGAATCCGGCGTTATTGAACTTGTGGTATGTTCTGGTGCTGGGGAAATTGGCAAAAATGGCCGGATTGGCCGGAATGCCCCGGGAAAAGGCGGAGCTATCGGGAGAATATCGGAAACTATGCCGGAAAGTGATTACAGCATTCTGGGATGAAAAGAGGGGAATGTTCCGCGACGGGTTGACCGATAGAGGTAAGCGCGTTGAAAAATATTCGATCCATACGCAAACGCTGGCAATCTTGTGCGGATTGCAGGCATCGCGGCAAAAAATAATGATTAAAAAATGGCTTTTACCTTACACGCGCGGCGATAAAATTTCGGGCGCAGTTCCCACAAGTTATTGGGTAACATACGTGTATGAAGTTTTAAAACAGGCCGGTTATGGGAAGGAGGTTGTCCGCCATATTCATAAGCAATGGTCGCCGATGATACCTTATGGCGGAACCTGGGAGGTTTTTAATAACCAATTTGGTGGTAATTCAGTGACGCATGCTTGGTCCGCGCATCCTTTGTATCATCTGGCAGGAACTTTGGGCGGCATTTTGCAGAAAAGCGCTGGATGGAAAGAAATAATCTTCCGGCCGGTCATTATGCCGGAATACGGATTTGCCGATTGCGCAGTTCCTACGCCGTATGGCATAATCCGTTCGGCTTGGAAGGTTAGCGCTAATAATGCTGATGTAAGAATTGAATTGCCGGCGGGCGTTCACGCCGAAGTGTTTTTGCCGGGTGTGAAGGAACGAATGTCCGGAAATAAAAAATGGCTGGTTTTGCTCAATTGATGCCCAAGTATGAATTTGAGAAATACATAGAAAAGTAAACTTTATTCGTGAGGAGTCGCGAATGATCCGGCAGTCATGAGATAATGACAGCCAAAAAAAACAACAATCGAAAGGATCATTCCAACGATGAAAAAAATACATTATGTTTAAACAGGTTTGCAATCTTATTCCGCCACATCTTGCAAACAGGCCGGCAAAAGAGTACGGCGTTGATGAAAAGAGCCGGATATTTATCCGCCTCTGGCGGAAAAGGAGGTGCTTGCCATAATATCACACAAAAAAATCGGAACTAAACTTTTCGAGGAAACCATGTTTTTCTCAATATTAAGTGCTTTTTTTACTAAAAATTAACCTTATGGGATGACAGTGAATAAAAAAACAAGAAGGGAATATATGCGTGCAAAAAAACGAAATGCATGGTTCGTTTTTTATTGAGCGGTGTTTTGTCCGGTTGCCTGGCGGCAATGCTTCTGGGATGTCAGGTCATGAGGACAGGGAAGGACGGTTTCGTCATCAGTCAATCAGGGAAAGCGCGGGCGGTCATATGCATCGGCACAAACGCGGCGCCGGTTGTGCAGTTCGCGGGCCAGGAATTAAAAACTTATCTTGAAAAGATTACCGGGGCGTCATTTGAAATCATTCCGGGTGAAACGGCCCCGGCCGGCATGAACCGGATTATGCTTGGCAACTGTTCAGCGGCGCGGGCGGCGGGCTTGGATGCCAAGGCGCTTGGACCGGATGAGTTTTACGTCAAGGTTTCGGAGGGAACTTTGTTTCTGTGCGGGCATGACGATTTGCAGGCGTCCAAAAAACATTTTTTAAACCACCTTGGTTATCGGCCAAGAGGAACGCTGGTCGGGGTCTACAAGTTCCTTGAAACCTATGGCGGGGTGCGCTGGCTGTTTCCCGGGCCGGATGGCGAATACGTTCCTCAGAAAAAAGATTTATCCATGCCGGCGATATCCATAAAAAATACGCCCGGTATGAAAATGAGGTATAAATATTCTGTGGGAGGAGATGACCTGAAGGCGATCAACGGCAAGAAAGCCGACGAAGCCTTCAAGCTTTTCGCCGTCCGCATGGGGCATTCAAGCTGGAAGATGGCTCAGAGCCATTACTTTGCCTATGAGTATTCCGCCAGCCGCTGGGTGACCAATCATCCGGAATACTTCGGCATGGATCTGGCCGGTCAGCGCAACACCAACTACCCTTTGCATCAGGGCTGGCGCATGTGTTTCAGCAATCCGGAGCTGGCACATGAAGTGGCGCTGGATGCGATTGCCTATTTCAAGGGCGAGCCGGCCTCCTCAAGAAATTTGCCGAAAAGCCAGTTTAATCACTTTGGCTTTAACCGCGAATCCTTCGCGATCAATCCGGCGGATTGGTGTATCGGGGAGTGTCATTGCAAGGAATGCCAGAAATACCGTGATAAGGACGGCGGCTACAGCGAGTTGGCGTGGCTTTATTATATGCGCGTCGCCAATGAGGTCGTCAAAGAATGTCCCGGAAAAATAATTTCGGTGTGGTCTTATGCCGATTACAGCACCGTACCCCGTTCGATCGCAAAAGCGCCTGAAAACACGCGGGTTTTCATTGTAACCGGCGGCGGCGCCTTTGAATGGGCGCTGAAAGGCCGGCGACGGAAGTTATTACAAAAGATTGAATCATGGCATAAATTTTCCGGCCATAAAATGTATATGTGGGTGAATATGTGCCTGCGGTATTACCGTCCCCAGATTCTTGATGGCGTTCCAAGCCCCTGTGCCGGCATTTTTGGCAAATGGATGAAAGAAAGCGCTCGATACTTTAATGGCGGCTTTTTTGACAACTCAAGCAAAACATATATGTTTGAAGCTCTCAATTCGTATCTCTTTTATCATCTTGCCTGGGATCCGAACCAGGACTACGAGGCTCTGGTCAGGGATTATTATTCAGCCGCCTATGGTCCTGCGGCGGAAAATATCCGGGCGATAGAGGATAGTTTTGAGAAAATGTGGTTTAAGCATATTTACAGGGAACGCTTTGAGTTGGGCTATCTGGCATTTGGGAAGGTTGATACTCTTCCTACCCGCGCGGAAGTGTGGGAAAATATTTACACCGAAGAATATCTGGCCGGACTTAAGAGAAAAATGGATGAGGCGGTAGAACGCGTCAAGGGGACGCCCTTTGAAAAACGTGTTGAAATCTTCAATCAATACTATCTCGGCGAAGTGTTTGCCCAGCATAACCATTATTTTGAACTGCTCGGTTTGGCGGATGATATCAGGCTTGCTGCCATAAAAAAGATGGCACCCATCACGATTGACGGCCAACTGGACGAACCTGATTGGACTAATGCGCCGGCCGGAAAGATGGTTTCAATCCGTGGGAATAAAACCCCGTTTGTGGAAACGGAAGTGCGGGTGCTCTACGACAACGAAAACTTGTATGTAGCGTGGAAATGCCATGAACCCGAAATATCACGCCTGAAGACCATTATAAAAAAACATGATAATTTTGAAATCTGGAAAGATGATGACGTGGAGCTTTTCCTGGATCCGACGGGGAAACGTCAAGATTACTTCCAGATTCTGGTCAATGCCGCTGGCGTATACGCCGATACGGCAATTCGCGACCGGGTGGAACGCAAGGACTGGGAATCCAACGCCCGGATAGGCGTTCACAAGGACAAGGATTTCTGGTCGGTTGAGATGGCCATACCTTACTCGGTATTGAATACCAAACCGCCGGCCGTCGGCGAAACATGGGTGGCCAACTTCTGCCGCAGCCGGGCGCTTGCGGACGGGAAAAAGGGAGAAAGTCAATTCCTCTCTTGGAGCAAAATGGTCAAGGATGGCTTTCGTCAGCCCCAGAGTTTCGGCCGGATTGTGTTCACGGAGAAAGGGGTAATACCCGAAGATGCGGATAACCTGATTAAAAACGGCTCGTTTGAAAAGGGGCGCGAAAACTGGGGCGGCATAAACTGCGTATTTGAGGCTGGTAATGCTGTCCATGGCGGTCATTACGCAAAAATAGAGGGCAGGGGTAGCGTTATGCAGGGTATATCAGGCTCACTTAAGCCCAACACGAAATATGTTTTCAGTTATTACGTGCGGTGCCGGGACATTGTTCCGAATGAAGGGCAGAAAGAGAACCAGTTTGCCGGTGTTGGATTTGAGTTGCATTTGAACGAACGTGGCTGGTCGGCATGTCCCGACCGGTTTATTCGAGGGACAGCCGATTGGCACAAATATGTCATATCCGTAAAAACCGGAGCAAAACTTAGTGTGGCTCCGGCAGTGCGCCTCCAAGTGCGTGAAGCCACCGGCACGGCATGGGTGGATGCCGTGAAATTGAAAGAAGTCAGAAAGAAAAGCGAGTGATTATTTACGAACCATGTTGCGCGAACATCCAAATTCACGCACGGCCACCTTGATTCCTTCTTTACGGGCCAAGAAAACCACCTTTTGCCTGAGTACGTACCGATCTGCTTTCATCTGATAAAGTTCATAATAAGGTATCATTCCCCGATCATAGCGTATCGGGGCTTCTCAGGGGCCACCTCCGGAGGTGGCTCCTGAGCTCATTCATCCGTTTATGACTCACAACTGGTCAACGACAATTATTTCTTCCCATCGACGACAATTACACTTACCCATGGTTTAGCCTTTCGTTGGGTGATGAGTGAGGGATGATATGGAGGATGATTTCATCCCTTTCCGCCCCCGAGGGGGCGGAAAAAAAGTGTCAATTTGTCTTGCCTCCTTTCTGTTTACGAGTTTTGGCGTTCTGCATCCGGTAACTCTCCCATTACTTACCAGCCCATCTCTACCACCGAAAAATAATCGGGAATTTGCCAGCCGACAAGTTTAGCGCGCCGCTCCGCGCACGGCAGGCATCCGGACTTATGAAGCAAGACGGCCGGGTCTTCTTTGAATAAAGCATGCATCTCACGCGTCATATCGCACACATTGATCGCCATTGCGGACGCGGCGCCGATCTTGGTTTCCTTGTATAATCCGCGTCCGTTGAGTCTCTTAAAATGCGGGGCATTCCTTCTTAATTTGTACCAACCGCCCCGGCAGCCTTCCGGATAATTTACAACGAAGGCAAGTTTTTCACCATTGCCGTTCCTGACCCGGGCATAAACCCTGTCAAGATACGGCAAAAACCACGCTTCCAGCGCATGCAAATAAGTGGTTGCGCCAAAAGTCTCGCCAAATGATAAAACTTTTCCATTCCATTTGAAAAGTTTGCCGAAAGGACCATTCCAGTCAAAAATATCGCTCGGATTATTACTGCTCAGGAATTCGGCCGCCCGTTTTCCCCAGGCCGCTACGGAATGCGTCGGATGATTATTGCGCAGAACGCCCTTTCGCCTCCAGAATGTGTCGCAGATGATTCCGGTATATGTTTTTGAGGCGGCTGGATCAAACGGCGGACCTTTTCCGCCGTCGGCTGTAACGGTAAACGCCGGCATGGATAAAATGCCGTCCGCGCCCAGGACATCCATCAAGGCGTCAATCACCGCATCGGCTCCGCCTTCTACCTCGCCGAATTGGCTTAAACTTGAATGAACCATGACCACATCGCCTGCTTTTACGCCGATTTTTTCCAGTCCTTCAATTATCATTCGCTTATTTACAACCGACGGCAAGTTGCGGACAACGGTGATAATTCCGTGCTTTTCAAGGAAATCCGCCAGTGCCATAAACCTTTCAACCATGGCCAGGCGCCCATTCTTTTGTCCCATGGTCGTGCCCACAAAAGACGGCAACGGCAGAGAGCTTGCGGGTTCCACGCCGAGATCGGTAACCGCGTAATGCGTCATGGCGGCTTCAAGCAGTGTCCGCTTCCCGTCAAACCAGTAGTAGAGCGGCGCCATGAAGTTCCAGTATTCGTCCGAATAATAACCGATCATGCGGGCGGCTTCAATTTTGGCTTCTCTTGATTGGGTGCCTAGGCTCAGAATGCCGAACAGGCGACGGGCGGGTACCATGGCCGCCGCTTTTTTTTCGATTTCCGTCTGCCCGTACCGGAACGGTTTCAGCAAGTCTTCCGGAATCATTGGGGACTGGCCGAGAATTTCCGCAAGGCTGTTGAGCAAGGATGCCGTTATGCTTTCGGCGGTCTGTTTAAACTGTTCGCTTAAAACTCGGATTTGCGGCTGAAACGCATTGTGCTCTTTTTCCGGAACGAGCTTAATCACCGACTCGATTGCCGCCATTGCCACCGGCACCGTGGCCTTCTGGTATATTTGCAAAGCGATGCCTTTCTCCCGCATGTCGTCATTTGCGGCCATCAGCCGGGCATTGGCTTTTGTGTAGTGCCGGATGGCGCCCTCGCAGGCCAGCCTGGCGAAGGAAAGCGCGTCATGGCCGCCGGCATTCGCCGCAGAATAGGCCGAGGCCGCCGCACACACGGCCAGCTCCGCCAGCCGTTCCGGGGAAAGATGTTCGGGAGTGTCACCGTTGGAGTGGTAAAAGCCCGCTTTAAACCACTGGGTTCCATAAATAAGACTGAAAGCCGGTCCAAATGCGGGATCATTGAGAAAATCATCGTTAGATGAAAAACCGTTTTCAGACACTTCATAGGCGATGTCCAGCTTGCGCGCCGACTCGGCCAGGATTTCCTCGGAGAGGAAAGGCCAGAAGGAAGGATTGATATGAAAGCCATGAAAGAACTGGAATTTTTCCTTAACCTGGTTATGATCGCGACAGCCGATAGAATCAATGACGAGTCCAGCCAGAATTTTTTTAATGCGCTCCGGATTTTGCAGGGCATAGGCGGACAGGCTGAACATTTCCAGGCCGTGAAAAAACTGGATGCTCCGGCGCGGTTTTGGCAATTTGCCCTTGGCAATCAAATCGGTCAAAATGCGCGCCGCCTCGAGGCAGACGCAGATGCCGGCCTCGTTATTGGTGGCATTGGGCTCGTAAGCATGCGCCGCAAGCATAAACGATTGTTCATTGCCCGTTTTTCCTTCAAGGCACGCCAGCGCCGCCGGGGCTGCACCGGCATAGGCTTTCGCACGCATCAGGTATTTGACCGGCACCGGGCCGTGCTGTTTGTAATATTCAAGCAGTTTGACCAGGTCTATCGGCCGCAGGGAATAGGCGCTGATGGTTTTACTGCGGGCGTCAATCTGGCCTGCGCCAAAGAGAGCATTCAGCCAGCGGCGCAAGCCGGAAACGGCCGGGTCGGAGGATGCAATGCCGAAACTGTAAGTATCGGAAGCGCAGATGGCGGCCGCCTTGAAGCCGTTTTGAAAAACCCACTGCATATCGTCATAACCGGGATATTGCTCAAACAGGACCACGACTTCCGCCGGTTTATGCCTGCCCCGGCCGGCACGCAGTTCCGCGGCAGGAATAATGAAGGCGGACTGCTCGCCATTGCTGTCCGCGCTGAAAGGCACGATGCCGTAAGGATCTTCCTGATACGATGCCAGCGTGCTGATCGGGAATTTTGAATCCGCGACTTTTAACCAACCATCTTCTATATCCCAGGCCAGCGGAAAATGACGGTCGCCATAAACGGTCTTGCCGTCAGCCGGAAAATCAAGCTTTTCGGTTTTTAACCCCAGTTGCGCATACTGTTCGCACAACCATGAAATACCGCGGTTATAGGATGAAAAAGAAAGCTTAAGCGGAAATTGCCGGTAAGCGGCGGCCGTCTGGAGAGCGCGCGCGCCGGAAACATTCGTCCTGCATAAATCCATCAATTCATTGATTTTCATATTCCTGCCTTCTCATTGCTTCCCGACATTGCCGGACTTTGAATTTTAAATCATCTATCGTAAAAAGACGTTCCTGTGCCTCGGGATGATAGCCGAGGCGCGGATCGGATTTCACCAGCTCAATATCCCGAAAGGCGGTACGCATCTCATCCGCGGCTATTGACGCAAGTTGCCGGCCGATTTCTTGTTTTCGGATTGGATTATCCAAAGCTTTCCAGCGCCGATACAAAAGACAATATTTCACGATATTGATCGTGCTTTTCAACGAAAGCAAGATGTGCTCGGCCAACTGCTTTTCCAACAACAATGCGCGGCTTGTCCGATTTGTGTTATCGTTGCAAAGACTTGCCACGCGCTTTGCGTGGTCCGCCAATATTTCAACGCCCTGGCGCCATTCAGTAAGAACCAGCTCAAACGACTTAATGACAACCGCCGGCGAAAAAGGCTTAATCCAGGTTTCAAGATTGTCGCCGGTTATCAAATGCCCGGCTTTATCGCGCGGCAAGGGCAGCCAGCCGGCAATCCGTTCTGTCTTTTTCAGCCGGCGCGCAAACGGCCAGACGGTCGCGTAATTTATGGGACCCCAGTAAAGCAATGGCATACTGAACGGATAATTTTTCCAGGCCAGCCCGAAAAACTTCCATGCCCGGCATGCCTCTTCGGCGTTATCAGCGCCGAATTCCATTTCCGCCAGTTCCCTGACCGCGTCCTCCGGAGGCGGCTGATGAACGCGCGACATGATTGATGCCAGGCGGGTCATGGGAGTCATTTCCGCGCCGAACGGCGATGAGCCTTCAAATCCCTTCACACCCAGCGCGCGCATTCTTTCCATTTTTTGCGCCAGAATATAAGGCACCGGCAGGTAAGGAATGGAACGTAATTCATGCGTGGCATTAATCGAAATTTTGGCGAACATTTTCAAAGAATTCTCTTTAACAATGCGAACCTGCCGCACAAATTTCGGCGCCGGGCCGACAATGGAATAACTGTATTCATCCACCGGATAACGCCTGCCAAGCACCAATTTTTTGCTTCCCCGCTCCCAGTCCGCCAAGAGGGCAATTCCCTTCGGCAACATGCCGATCAATTTTTTCTGCGGGTCCGGGTCAACAATATACCAGCTCCACGTCCGCGCCATGATTTCGGCCTGCGGGTCGGCGCGTCTGGCGCCGCGGGCGACCAGGGAGATGATTTCGGCCACCACCGCGGCCGGCGAGCGTTTTATGCACCGCGGGCAGACGAATTTTGCCCTGGCCCATGCGGCCATATCAGGCTCGGTGAATTTTTTCTGCGCCAGAGGATAATGCGCGTAGCAGTGCGTATGATACTCGCTGGCCGTGATTAAGGAAAGCCCGCCTAAACCCTGAACACGCCGGAATAACTCATACGCGCCGCCCTCAAGATACTCGCGCACTTCGGAAGTGCTGCTGCACAGGGCATAATAAGCATTATCGAGGTCGGCGCTAATCCCCTTGAATGCGAAAGGCTGGCCTCTTAAATCAGGATGCTTTTCCCAGAAAGGATCGTTGACCAGCAATCCCCGCGGTTCATGCAGAATCAGATATACCTTCACACCGTATTTCCCGGCGCGTTCAACCAGCCGGTTCAGGCGGTCAAGTTTATCGCGTTTGACATCCGGAAACAGTCTGGAAGGCAGCAATGTCCTTAAAATGGCGTTCAACAGCACGCCATTATAGCCTTCCGCGGCAAAGCGCTTGAGCCATTCTTCCGGATGGTTTTCGAGACAGCGCTCGATATCGGCGCCGGTTTTGTCTTTCCAGTAAGGCACCGCGCGGGGCGAACGCATAATCCGCGGGCTGAACCAAAATTCGCTTTGTGCCTTTGCCCCTTCTTGTCCGGCGTAGTTCACCGCGGCGAAACGAAGTCGGATGGACTTTTGTGCCTTCATTTACTTCTTAAAGCATGCGCGCAGATGAACCAGAATCGTATCAAGCACTTTATCTCCGTATTCCTTGCTGGCGTCCACAGCGCCACGGCTGTACCAATGCTCCTTAGAAAAACGTTTCATATCCACGCCTTCCGGATACATGGCCATCATCAAGCCAGTCTCCATTTTGCCGGCATGGTCGCCCGGATATTCCTTCCTTGTGGCCGGATCGCGAAGCGGATGAATCTGAATCCAACTGAACGGGTCCCTGCTTTTGACGCGGTCGGCGTAATAATTGCTCATGTCTTCTTTGCCCCACCAGCCTTCGCCCTTGGTCTTCTCCAAATATTCAAAAATCGCTTCCCGCGCGCCCAGCTTGAACGCCAGATCGGTCGGCATACCGTTGATAAAATTCTCGCTCTGATGGCAGATGAACACATGGGTATTCCGGAATCCTATCCGCAGCAGATTGTGGAACAAGTCGCGGGCGAACAAATGGAGCGTTTCCGAAGAAATACTGATGATCCCGGTTCCCTCAGGCCCCGCCACCGCATAGCTGGCAGCACCGTAATAAAACGGCGGCAGGATCACCAACTCCTTCATTTTTTTTCCAGCCTGTCCAACGCTCCAACAATCAGCAAAGTGTCAACGCCCATGGCCAGGTGGTGGGAATGATATTCGAGCACGCCCAACGCCATCGCCACCGGCCAATCCTCCTTGATCGCCTGTTGTATCTGATCCGGAAACATTAATTCGTATTGTCGAGTAGACATAATATGATCTCCTCATTTAGGTTTGCTTTGTATTCCCTGTTGTCTCCCCTCTTTCGATTTGGGGAGTGTCACAATATTCAACCCTGTGAGGACACTTCAATGCCCCTCACGGAACCGGACGGGCGGATTTCCCGCATCCGGCTCTTCCACAT
>Ga0075121_1002332_pt1 | contig 10974 bp, 10 predicted proteins | sample AntAceMetag02UKG_FD_69793 | JGI IMG/M metagenome (GOLD analysis project Ga0075121, IMG submission 69793) | Saline lake microbial communities from Ace Lake, Antarctica - Antarctic Ace Lake Metagenome 02UKG | ecosystem: Environmental > Aquatic > Non-marine Saline and Alkaline > Saline | place... | reverse complement strand
TGAAGTAAAGCAATACAGAGGAAATCTTTTAAAAAGGGCGCTAAAACAATTAGCATTTATAAGAAATTTGCGAAAAGAGCGCTTCGATCTGGCTTTTGATCTTCGTTCAGATGACAGGGGGGCTTATATGGCTCTTTTGTCGGGCGCTTCGATCAGAGCTGCCTTATTTTATAGCGGTCTCAGATGGCGTAATTTCCTTTTTACAAATCTTGCTGTTCCCCCTGCTTCCAAAGAAAGAATCTATGGCGCAGCAGAGCAATCTCTTAGGATTGTAAGAGAATTTGGCATAGACACAAAAGATACAATTCCGAAACTCTGGGTTTCTGAAAAAGTTAAAGAGCGAGCAAAACAACTCTTGGATCGTGAGGGTTTAACGGCTGTGAGTCGATGGATTACATTAAATCCTTTTTCAAGATGGCGATATAAAGAATGGGGTTATGAGAAATGGGTGCAAATTTTTGATTGGTTAAGTGAAGAATATGGGATTTCAACTGTTATTGTCGGAGCACCTGAAGAAAGAGAAAAATCAATTAATATTGCAAGTAAATGCAAGGGACAAATTTTTAACCTTACTGGCAAAACCACCCTGGATGAACTGGCTGGAGTACTCAGATTGAGCAGCCTGCATGTAGGAGTAGATAGCGCGGCTCCTCATATTGCCGCTGCTGTCGGTACCCCCACCATAACTATTTACGGTCCTTCAGAATGGCTGGTTTGGGCGCCTGTTGGTGAAACACACAGCGTCGTTACTCCTGATTATGATTGCGCACCCTGCCATCAAAAAGGATGTGATGGCAATGGTATAAGTAAATGCCTCGAAGAATTAACTGTTGATAAGGTTAAAATAGCTATTCAAAGGTTCCTGGACAAAAAGGAAACACTTATAAACTAAGGAAATTGACGGATATGAAAAAGGTCTTAATTGGCATACCTGTATTGGATAACATAGAAATAACCAGGGCTTGTTTGCAGCATCTGTATAAAAATACCAAAACCGGCAAATTAGATTTAAATGTTTCTGTTTTGATTATTGATAATGGATCACAGGAAAATATAGAAAATATTTTTCGACAAGAATTTAAAGATCCTAAGTTTGCCACTTATTTTTTGAGAAATTCAGAAAATTTAGGTGTAGCTGTCGCATGGAATCAGATATTAAAGTTTGCGCCAGAAAAAGACCTCGAAAAATCTTTTTATTATGATTATTACGTTATATCGAATAATGATGCTTTCTTTGGCATCGATTGGCTCCAACCACTTGTAGAAACCATGGAAACTGACAAAAAAATAGGCTGGATTTCTGCCATGGAAAATGGATCACCCGTATTGGAAGAACTAATAGAAGCCCATTCACTATCAAAGGAATATCGTGTAAATCCACAAAAACCATATACCACCGAGGTTATTAATGAGAGTTTGAAACAAATTTATGAAAAATGGGGCGGGCACGAGTTTTTCTGCCAGCTTGTCGGGAACAAAGATTTGCCTTTGTTTATCCCCTTTCAAAAAGAGGGCCGGTCTGCTGTCTGCTTTATGGTAAGACCGGCCATGATTGACCAGATCGGTTTCTTTGATGAAGACTATTCTCCAATAGGTATTGCGGAAGACCTGGAATACTTTTTGAGGCTGGAGCGAATTTTAATGCCATTATGGCTGACAGAGGAAATATATCCTGAAGCAGCAAAATGGAAATGTGGTTTCTGCGGCAAGAGTGTCGTGCACCACAACTGGTGCAGTACACACCAGGGGCCGAACTTTGATGGCCGGAAATGGGATAAGACAAGAGAGAAAAACTGGAAAGCCAAATTCGGAAAATCTCGCAAATATTATACAAAATTACTGCCATGAATTGTTTCTAATCCGAAGAATATTATGAAAAAGATTGCACTTGCAATGGAAAATTTTAGTCGGCACGCTGGAGGAGCAGAATCATATGTTGTTTCTCTCGCCACGTCTCTTATAGAAAATGGGTGGGATGTGCATCTCTTTGGAGAAACGTGGGATAATGAACCTGAAACGGCGGTTTTTCACAAGATAACTATTCCGAAATATCTTCCAGCCTGGCTCAAAATGGTCTTGTTTGCATTGAAGCATAAAATGGCAGTAAAAAATCAGGATTTTGATGTTATTATGGGTTTTGGTAATACCTTGTATATGAATGTTTATCAAAGTCATGGCGGCGTGCACTGGCTTTCAACAAAAAGGAAAGTTTATTCAGAAAAAAGCAAGATTAAGCGAGCAATAAAACGGTTGATTATCATTTTGTCATTGAAACAATGGGTAAGAGCCTGGATTGAATCCGCGCCATTTCGACTTGATCCACGACCAAAAATCGTGGCTATTTCTCAAATGATAAAAGAAGACATGGAATCTTTTTTTGATGTGAATAGGACAGAAATTGAGGTTGTATATAATGGCGTCGATATATCTCGGTATAATAATAAGTTACGGCATGAGCTTAGGGGGCAGTTGCGAAAACAATGGGGGATAAGAGATGACCAAGTCGTTTTCTTATTTATTTCATATGACTTGAAGAAAAAAGGGATTGAGCCGCTTGTGGAGGCTGCATCTCAATTAAAAAAAATGGGTAATGCCGATTTTAAAGTCATGGTTATCGGCGGACTTCCCTATAGAGCCCTTTCAAAGCAGATCAAAACCCTCAATATTGAAGATAAGATACTTTTTACAGGACCGGTTCGCTCTACTGAAGAATATTATGCGAACAGTGATGTATTCGTGCTTCCGACATATTATGATGCGTGTTCCCTTGTTGTTATCGAAGCAATGGCATGCGGTCTTCCGTCAATTACAACAACGGCCAATGGCGCTGCCGGTATTATAACTGAGGGAAAGGACGGATATATTATCACTCATCCACCCGGAGCGCAGGAGCTGGTAAAGAAAATGCAGCTACTTATGGATTATGAGAAACGTCAGAAGATGTCACAAGAAGCATTACGTACAGGCCGGAACTATTCCGCAAAAAAGAATCACCAGGAGATGATGAGGATACTTGCCGAAGTGGCGGCATTGAAGGGGTAACAGTATAGCAGGTTCTGTAAAGTTATTTGGATGGGAGCATATTTATAATGGAAAGAGCACCAAAAATTTGCATGGTATGTGGTGAAACAGATAGAAAACTTCTTATTAAAAAAGACACATGGACTGTTTATCGCTGTACTTCTTGCGGGCACGGATATTTGGATCCAAGACCGTCAAAGGATGAGATAGCGGAACTTTATAATAAGAAATATTGTAAGGAACATTTTGTCGAAGGCGGAAAACCCGGCACGCCGGAATTCGATAAAAGGCTAAGTCTGGAAACTCATCGTATTAAATTTTTCAGAGGAATAAAAAGCAAAGGGAAAGTATTGGATATTGGATGTGGATATGGATATTTTCTGGCTGCATGCCGCAAATATGGTTATGATGTTCAAGGACTTGACTTCTCAGATTGGGCAACACAGCATGCTGTTAAAAATGTAGGTATTCCTGTGATTACTGGGGAATTGAATGAAATTGATTTGCCGGCTGCTGACTTTGACGTTATTACAATGTGGCACTCATTGGAACATAATCCTGATCCTGAGAATGCAATTATCCAGTCAAAAAAATGGTTGAAAGAGGATGGCATACTAATAATTGATGTTCCGAACCATTATGGTACAGATGCTCAAAAGTACGGGGGACATTGGAATGGTTGGGATTTGCCGTATCATTTTCATCATTTTACATTCGAAACATTAAAAGCTTTGCTTAAAAAATGCGGCTTTCGCGTGGTAAAGACAAAAAACTATCATTCCGAAGCCGTTAAAATGAACCTGAAGCGATTTCCTGTTATTAGCATTTTAGCTCGTCTTATTGCCAAAATGTATTCCGGACATAGCGTAGCTGTGGTTGCAAAACTTAGGAATTAAGAAAATGATGCGATACATTAGGCTTTTTCGAAATATAACAAATTGGTGGCTACATTTTTGGGTTAAGCTTGGATTAACTAAGGATGATCCACTCATATTTAAGGCTCCAAACAATATCACTATAGAAGTGCCAAGAAGGCTCCTTCCTGAATTCAAAGAGATTTTTATGGAGGAATGTTATACGAAAGAATTGAAGCTAAGGATTCCAGAACAACCTATAGTAATTGATATAGGGGCTAATGCAGGTTTTTTCTCAGCATTTGCTGCTTCGCAATTTCCTGGTGCTAAAGTTTTTTCTTATGAGCCTATTGATGTGAATTTCCGCCAACTCTTACGAAATAAAGCGATTAATGAAGATGCTGGCATTTTATGTTTTCCAAAGGCTGTTTGTGGAGAGTCAGGAGAGATAGAATTAAGCTTTGATTCGAACGATAGCTTTACGACATCTGCCAGTGTTTTTGAAAAATCGGATATCAAGAATGAAACAGTAAGTTTTCCTTGTGTAAGCTTACCGGAAATATTTGAAGAACATCATATTGAACGTTGTGATTTGTTGAAGATTGATTGTGAAGGAGCTGAATATGGAATATTATATAAATGTCCTATGAAATACCTGCACCGTGTTGTTCAGATGGCTATGGAAGTTCATAAAGGAACAAAACCGAATCAGAACATAAAGTCTTTGGAGAATTATCTTAATTCGCATGACTTTAAAACCCGTCGATATTCAAAACACATGTTAACAGCATGGCGTATTTTGTGATGACGTTATTATTGAAATATGGGATAAATTTCAGCGGGAATCAGCGTCTGGATCTATACAAGTTGAGAATTCGGAGGAAACTTCCTTTTTAGAAAGCAAGCGTAGGTATGAAAAAAACAATGAAAAGAAAATATGTAAAAATAATCCTGATGGAATAATAAAGGTGATAGAAAACAAAGAAAAAAAGGAAAAGAAACTGGAATCAAGCATATAAATTCGAGAAATTTAGTGGGCTCCAGAAGATACGGGCCATAGCAAAATATAATACTGGCTTAGAAAAAAGGGGCTAAGTTGCATTAAAAAACTTCCTCTGATAGTGCCTTATAATTTCAAGAGGTTATAGGATATAATAAGAATTTTTAATCAAAATCTTAGAAGTTGTGCAAATCGTTGTATGCCAAAACCAGTTTAAAATTCCATAACTTTATAAAGCAAAGGAGAAAATTTTCGTGAAAGATTATAAGATATTAGTCACAGGCGGAGCTGGCTACATTGGCTCAACTCTTGTTCCGGTTCTGCTTAAAAAAGGTTTTAAAGTAACCGTTCTTGACAACCTTATGCATAGTCAGTATTCGCTTTTGGAGTGTTGCGCTGATCCAAAATTTGACTTTATTAAAGGCGACATCTGTGATGAAAATCTAATGGCAAAACTTATTAGTCAATTTGATGTTATAATTCCTTTGGCCGCTATAGTTGGCGCACCGGCCTGTAAAATCAATCCTACAGTAACCAGGCTGGTAAACTATGAAGCCCATATAAACATAGTAAAAAAGATATCTACATCACAAATGGTTTTGTTCCCAACTACGAACAGCGGCTACGGGATCGGTGAGAAAGACGCATATTGCACAGAAGAATCACCTTTGCGTCCTATTTCAGAATATGGCAGGACAAAGGTAGAGGTAGAAAAAGCGCTCCTTAATAAAGGCAATGCCATCACTTACCGCTTAGCAACGGTCTTTGGCATGAGCCCAAGGATGAGAATGGATCTTTTGGTAAACGATTTTACATATCGGGCATATAAAGATCGCTTTATCATCCTTTTCGAGGAGCATTTCCGCAGGAACTATATTCATATTAGAGATGTAGCCAAGGCATTTATTTTTGGAATAGAAAATTACGAAAAAATGAAAGGCCAACCGTTCAACGTAGGTCTGAGCGCTGCTAATCTGACAAAAAGGCAGCTCTGTGAGAAAATCAAAGAGTACATTCCCGAGTTTTACATTCATTCTGCGGCAGTTGGTGAAGATCCTGATAAGCGCGACTACCTTGTGAGTAATGAAAAAATTGAGTCTATGGGCTGGAAGCCGGATCATACACTTGACATGGGAATACAGGAACTCCTGAAGGGCTATAAAATTCTCAAACCGAATAAATTTGCCAACGTATAGGTCTATGCCGCACCTTTCTGATATAACAACGGTAATTTTAGCTGGGGGGCTGGGCACACGACTACGTCCCGTGATCTCGGACAAGCCAAAGGTGCTGGCAGAAGTCATGGGCCGCCCATTTTTGACATATTTATTAGATCAGCTATTTTTTGCGGGTATTCGAAAAGTAATCTTGTGTACAGGTTATATGGGAAACAGGGTGCAGGAAGTTTATGGGGATACATACAAGTCTTTACATCTGTTATATTCCCATGAAGATGAACCCCTTGATACAGGCGGAGCATTGCGTTTGGCACTTCCACTTATCGAGTCTGATCACGTTTTAGTCATGAATGGAGATTCATATGTTAATGTTGACTTGAACTCCTATGTAGACTGGTTTTTTCACATAGATCGAAAGGCCTCCCTTGTTTTGGTCAAAGCGCTTGATACAAGCCGGTATGGAATGGTAAAGGTGAAAAAAGATGAGAGCATCCTGCTTTTTGAAGAAAAAGGAATGGCCAAAGACTCCGGCTGGATAAATGCAGGGGTATACCTTGTTAAGACATCGCTTTTAAAGTCAATTCCTTCAGAAAAAGCATTTTCGATAGAACGGGAGTTTTTCCCTTCTTTGGTAGGCAAGGGGCTTTTTGGGTATCAGTACAAAGGCACTTTTATTGATATTGGAACTCCTGAATCATTTAACAAAGCAGAAAAAACATTGAAAAGCGAGTTTGAATACCTCTCGCAATAGGTAAAACCATATGATTATCAGCAGAACACCCTTTCGAATTTCTTTCTTTGGCGGCGGAACAGATTATCCTGCATGGTATCGCAAACATGGCGGTACAGTGTTGGCTACAACAATAGATAAATACTGCTATCTTACATGCCGTTATCTTCCGCCATTTTTTGAACACAGGATCCGTGTTGTTTATTCCAAGGTTGAAAGTTGTCAAACAATTGATGAAATTTCTCATCCCTCAGTTCGTGAGGTCTTACGCTATCTGAATATTAATCGTGGTGTAGAGATCCACCATGATGGAGACCTGCCTGCCCGAAGTGGAATGGGGTCCAGCTCCTCATTTACCGTAGGATTGCTTCATGCGCTCTATGCGTTGAAAGGTCAGATGCCGGGTAAACAACGGTTGGCCCAAGAAAGCATTCACATTGAACAGGAAATTCTCAAAGAAACAGTAGGCTCTCAGGATCAGATGTCTGCGGCCTATGGAGGATTAAATATTATAGAATTTTCCACAACTGGTGAAATTTCTATCAGGCCAATGACCCTCACTCAGGAACGCATTGAAGAACTGAATTCACATTTAATGCTTTTTTATACAGGAATTATCCGCACGGCTTCAAATGTAGCGGAAAGCTATGTTAACAATATTGAAAACAGAAAACAGCAACTTCGCATAATGAATGACTTATTGGAGGAAAGCGTTAATGTTTTGAATAATGGTAAGGATATTAAAGGTTTTGGTGAGATGCTGCATGAAGCTTGGCAGGCCAAACGATCCCTGAGCAAAAAAGTGTCGAGTTCAAATATAGATGAAATTTATAATATGGCCAGATCAGCCGGAGCTATAGGAGGCAAATTAACAGGAGCCGGAGGTGGAGGATTCATGCTGCTTTTTGTCCCTCCGGAAAAACAGCTGAAAGTTAGAGAAAAACTCAGCAATCTAATCTATGTGCCGTTCAAATTTGAATTCTTTGGAAGTCAAATCGTATTTTTCAATAATCAAGAAGATTACTCTATTATAGAAAGAGAGCGTGCCAAGCAGTCTATCCAGGCATTTAAGGAACTTTAGTATAGTCAAAAGGGATAGGAGTATTGGAAATGGAACTTCCCCGAAAAACATTGTTAAGTCTCTATTACGATATGTTCCGAATTCGTAAGACCCAGCTTCGCGTTGAGTCTCTGTACCATTTAGACGAAATGAAGACGCCAATTCATTTGTGTATCGGGCAGGAAGCAATAGCTGTCGGTGTATGCAGCAACCTTAATAAGGATGATTATATATCAAGCAACCACCGCAGTCATGGTCATTACCTCGCTAAAGGCGGTGATCTTAAAAAATTAATTGCTGAACTATATTGTCGTAAAACCGGCTGTTCCAAGGGACATGGCGGTTCGATGCATCTTGTGGATTCATCGGTAGGGCATATGGGAAGCTCTTCTATTGTAGGAGGCGGTATCCCAATAGGAACAGGGCTGGCATTAGCTATAAACATGAAAGAACAAAACCGTGTAAGTGTTGTTTTTTTGGGAGACGGCGCTGCTGACGAGGGGGTTTTATATGAAAGTATCAATTTCGCAATTCTTAAAAAATTGCCTGTAATATACATCTATGAAAACAATCAGTTTTCCGTTTGCTCACGTATTTCAGCCCGTAAGGGCGGTGAAATTATTTTTCATGCCACCCCGGCAGAACACATGTTCACCAAAACAGTTGATGGTAACGCTATTCTGGAAGTTTATGAAGCTGCAAGAGAGGCCGTTCTCAGAGTTCGTAACAAACAGGGACCATCCTTTATCGAATGCAAAACCTATCGAGTGCGCGGACATGCCGGCGCTGGTTCTGATGCCGGGCTTGGATACCGGTCAGCCGAAGAAATCAGCTCTTGGGAATCAAAATGTCCTATTACTACATTTTGCGAAGAGTTGTTGAAGAAAGGTTTGATTACACAAAATGATATTCAAGATATGGAAAAGGACATAGACCTCGAAATTGATGAGGCGTTTCTATTTGCACAGGAAAGCCCGCTGCCAGAGAGTAAACACATACTACAATATCTTTTCAGTGAGTGAGAATTATGCCGTGGTCAAAAATAAAACCTGAGTTGAATGAGCCTGATTTTAATAACGTAACAGAAGACAATCGCATTATACCTTATGCAGAGGCAATTCGAGAAGCGCTTGATCAGGCGCTGTCATTAGATGCTAATGTGTTTGTTATGGGGCAGGGAGTTGATGATCCATCAGGTATGTTTGGTGCGACACTGAATCTCCATGAAAAATATGGCGTGAAACGAGTTTTTGATACTCCCCTGGCTGAAAATGGTTTGACCGGTATTGCAGTTGGCGCTGCAATTGGGGGCATGCGCCCCGTTTATTTCCATAACCGGCCTGATTTTTTGTTGCTTGCAATGGATCAGATCGTGAATCATGCCTCCAAATGGCATTACATGTTCGGAGGCGCCGTAAATGTTCCGCTTGTTATTTGGGCTTGTATCGGGCGGGGCTGGGGGTCAGCGGCACAACATTCACAGGCCCTTCAAGGACTCTTTATGCATATTCCCGGCTTGAAACTTGTCATGCCAGCCACCTGTTACGATGCAAAAGGGCTCATGCTGTCTTCTATAGCTGATAATAACCCTGTAATAATACTTGAGCACCGCTTTAACTTCAGGCATAAGGGATTTGTTCCTAAAGAACCATATCGCGTTCCCATCGGTAAAAGCATAGTGAGAAAGGCGGGAAAAGATATAACCATAATTGCTGCCTCTTATATGGTTACTGAGGCATATAATGCGGCTTTGGAGCTTGCAAAAGACGGTATTGACGCAGAGGTTGTTGACCTGAGGACGCTTCGTCCTTTGGACGAGGAATTCATTCTCACATCTGTCAAAAAGACAGGACGGGTTGTAGTGGCGGACACAGGATGGAAAACAGGGGGAATCACAGCCGAGATTTCTGCCCTGATTGTTGAAAAAGGATTTGCATTCTTAAAGGCACCTGTTTTGCGGGTAGCTTGTCCCGATGTCCCAACACCGGCAGGATATACTCTTGAGAAAGCATTTTATGCTGGAATGCCTGAAATTGTAAAAGCAGTGCGCAAACTCATGCAATGAAAAGCATAAGCCGATATAGAAACGGCAATGTTTAGATAAAGGACAATTAGATGAATAGATTAGATGTGTTGCTCGTCAATCCGAGCAGCCAAAAGCAGGTTTACGGAAAATTGGGCGATTCATTAGCTGCATGTGAACCTCCTGTTTGGACTGCTTTGCTGGCGGCATTTATAAGAGAAAAAGGATATTCGGTTTCAATAATGGATGCCGATGCCGAGGGGTGGTCTCCGGAATATACTACCGATAAGATTGTTGAGTACAATCCTCTATTGGTGGGAATCAGCGCAATAGGAGCAAATCCATCAGCTTCTTCAACACCAAAGATGCCGGCAATCAGCCTAATTCTGAACACCTTGCATAACAAGTCTTCCAACATAAAAACATTTCTCTATGGTATTCATCCTTCAGCTCTTCCCGAAAGAACACTTAGAGAAGAACATGTTGACTTTATATGCAAAGGAGAATGTTTTTACACCGTTCCAATATTGATAAATGCATTGAAATCTAATGATGAAAAGTACGAAATCGACGGTGTGTGGTATAAGCGGGGAGAACAAATTATATCTAATGGGTGGGGAAAACTTATCGAAGATATTGATGAACTTCCTGTTGCAGCTTGGGATTTATTGCCTATGCAACTTTATCGGGCACATAACTGGCACTGTTTTCAACATCTTGATAAACGACAGCCTTATGCGGTAATTTACACAAGTCTGGGTTGTCCTTATAACTGTACTTATTGCAACATCCGTGCTCTTTACGATGGCAAATCACGTATCCGTTTTCGTAGTCTCCAAAAAGTTATTGAAGAAATTGATCTTTTAGTGGGGCAGTACAATGTGAAGAATATAAAAATTCTTGATGAACTTTTTGTGCTAAAAGAGAGTCGCGTTCTGGAATTTTGCAACCTGATTATTGAACGCGGATACGATTTAAATTTTTGGGCATACGCTAGGAGGCTGTCCGAGAATTCAATAGCTGGGAAACCCTCTCTTTGAAAATAAGTGACACATTTCGTCAAATCATCTTTTATAAAAAGAAATTCTCATAAAAAAATCACCTTCCG
>Ga0075121_1002330_pt1 | contig 10977 bp, 11 predicted proteins | sample AntAceMetag02UKG_FD_69793 | JGI IMG/M metagenome (GOLD analysis project Ga0075121, IMG submission 69793) | Saline lake microbial communities from Ace Lake, Antarctica - Antarctic Ace Lake Metagenome 02UKG | ecosystem: Environmental > Aquatic > Non-marine Saline and Alkaline > Saline | place... | reverse complement strand
GTCATCACAGGCTTGCTGTACGTGAGCACTCCTATTGCGATTGCAATCCCTCCGAACCATTCCGCCTGAGCGACAGTCATGGAACCTGCCATGACAAAAACAGCCGTGACGTTAGCCACATTGTTTGCGCCCAAAGCATAAGCCCCATAGCATCCGGTCAGGATTAAGAGCCACGTCATGACCCTGTCGTAAACGATGGCCGACGGTTTCCATTTGTTGATTATATACTTAAAAAAATGATAAAAGATCAGCGTAAAAAAGACCGCGCCCACGGGAGTGGTGATCCAGCAAAAAACAACTTTTATGAACCCGTCCCAGCGCACCGAGCCCTTGAGCAGATTCAGCCCTATAATTGCGCCCACCACTGCCTGAGAGGTTGAAACAGGCAGCTTCATAATAGTCATTATGGCGACAGTCAGCGCCGCGGAGAAGGACATTATCATTGCGTTCTTTAATTGCCTTCCCTCGTATTCAGGATGATCAGGGTCTTCATTTGAAGGATATGACGGAGAATGAATTTGCGCGGCCTGTCCAGTGTTCTCCTGACCGCCGCGAGTCTTGTAATGTTTTATATATTTGGCCGGGACCAATCCGATAGGCCCGCTCTTCTCTATATGGGTTTTCTGCGTGTAAGAGTTGTCCTTTTCAGCTTTATGACTGAGATCGTGAGCCAAAGTCTCGATGCCTGCCCGCCCCTGAAAAACCGCGCCCACTATAACAAAGATGCATGTAAAGAAAGCGGCCTTCCTCCATGTGACCATCCGGGCTCCCACCGCCATTCCGAACACATTAGCGGAATCATTGGCTCCGAGACCCCAGCCTAAAAAAAGTCCGCCTATGTAATGAAGAAAATGAAAAAACATATAGAGTTCCAGTCTGGTTAAATCGCGCGCTTTATCATTGTTATCAGCAGCTTTTCCGAAATAAGCTTGCAGATGTCAAGCATCTCGCCTATTCCTGTTACTATTTCTTTTTGCACAAGTTGTCGTCCGGGATGCGCTTGCAGTTCCTTCTCTGAAAAAATGGCGCGAATCATTTTCCTTTCAATACTGTTGCCAACGCACTCGTTGTTGTCTATCTGCCTGACCAGCTCATTGATGCGCTCCATTGTGCCGAAGCAGTCTCTGACCGCATCAACAGTAAGCGCAAAGGTTGCCTCGGAAAGCTTTAGCATTTCGAGAATATCCGTCTTTACTGATCGGATAATTTCGGTTCTCTGATCCTCAAGCATATTGGCAATGTCTTCGCAATGGTTGGGTATCTGATCCATAATTTCAACAAGCTCAACAATATCTTCCCGCGTTTCCGGCAGGAGGGACTGCAAAAACAAATCGCGCTCAAGCTGGCGGCGAATATCATCGCAAGCCTGCTCTTTTCCCCTTATCACGGCTGTCATCTTTTCGAATTGCGCGTCTGTCCCTCTTTCAAGATTGTGCTTCAAAGCGTCATGGAGCTTTGCCAAAGTATCCTGAGCCACGTTCATATATTCATATAACTGCTCAAAAAGTATTTTTTGTTTTTTAAACATTAGGAGTCTCCCTGAAAAGATGTTTTGAAACTATAGCCTTTGATTTGTTTTTTTGCATTGCTCAGAATAAATATTCGATAATCTTTTTTGTCAGGTTGAATATTCGAATAGAATTTTTATATTCAAACGTATAAGATATTTTTCAAGGATACAATGGCAAAAACAAAACTTGTTAAAAACAAACAGTCAGGCGTAATACCGTATTTAAAAGAAAACGGAATGCTTAAAGTGGTGCTCATCACATCGCGCGGCAAAAATCGCTGGATAGTGCCCAAAGGCAACATAGAAAAAAATCACAGCTCATCTTCTTCCGCCGCAAAAGAAGCTTTTGAGGAAGCAGGCATAAAAGGGAAGATAGTCGGCGAGGATTTAGGCTCTTACAGGTATTCAAAATCGGATTCTGTTTTTGAAGTGAAAATATTTCCTTTTGAAATAAAGAAGACGCTTGACAAATGGCCTGAGTCAAAATCAAGGCTCAGGCGGATTGTTTCCCTTGACCAGGCGAAAGACCTGATAGAAGACGCCGATTTGAAGAAAATGCTCCGAAAAATCCCAAAAATAGCCAGGAACAGTTGAACGCGCGCCGTTGTTGCGTTATTAGATAATATTCAAAAATAATTCAGGAGGCAAAACAATGGGGGTTGAAATTGAACGCAAATTTCTTGTTGAAGGCGATTCGTGGCGTCAGAATGCCGTAGGGAAAAAGTATTGCCAAGGTTATATGTATACGCCAAAAGGCGTGGTAAGGGTTCGCATTGCCGGAGACGAGGCTTTTCTTACCATCAAAGGCGCAAGGAACAACTTGAGCCGCTCAGAATTTGAATACAACATTCCAATGGAAGACGCAAAATCTCTTTTGGAAGAGCTTTGCGAACAGCCTTTCATCGACAAAACAAGATATGTATTGGAAGAAAATGGAGTAGAGTGGGTGGTGGATGAATTCCATGGTGAAAACACCGGACTGATATTGGCTGAAGTGGAATTGGAAAGCGCGGACGACACAGTGTTTCTGCCAAAATGGGCGGGGCAGGATGTTTCTGACGATTCAAGGTTTTACAATTCAAATCTGGTGAAATTTCCATATTCAAAATGGTGATTTTTTCCGAGTCAACTATAACAGGGGGAGCGTCAAGTGGACAATCAAAAGAGCTATGTGTTGCCGGATGGACTTGCCCCTTCGAGCTTGCTGGACGAGATAAAAAAAGCTTACGCTTTGACCGAGGCTCAAAGCTATTCGAGCGAACAAAATTATTATGACACCTTTGACTGGCGTCTTTACAATAAAAATCTCGCCTTGTTCAGGGACGACTCGCGCTATGTCCTTGAGGATATTGATTCAGGGAGCGCTCTCAATTTTATCAAACGAAAAAAAAACCAAAGGCATTCTCAGTTCTGGTGGGAATATCCCGAGAGTGAGTTCAGAGACAAATTAAAATCGCTTCTCGATGTTCGCGCCCTTATGCCCCTTGTCTGCATAAATAAGCGGGAAAGAGTTTTCAATATTTTGAATAAAGATGAAAAGACAGTATTGCGCTGTGTCTTTGAGGCAGGATCTTTGGACTGCTCCGGCAATACAGTTCAATTGGAGAATCGCATAAAGCTGTGCCCGGTGAAAGGCTACAGAAAGATATATAAAGACTTGCCTCTTTTCCTTAAAGACCTTGGGCTGCTGGCAGACTCCAACAGCAGGCATGTGTTGTTTTCAGCGTTGAAAATAGAAGGGAAAATTCCGAGCGATTATACATCAAAGATAAAAGTTCAGCTTGTTCCCGACTCCTCGCTCAGAGAGGCCGCTGTGATTATCTTGAAGCAACTATTGCATATTATGATGCAGAATGAAGCCGGAATGAAAGCGGATATTGACAGCGAATTTCTGCATGACTTCAGAGTGTCTATCCGAAGGACCCGCTCTGCTCTCTGTCAGATAAAAAAGATTTTCCCGCAAGAAATATCATGCAAATTTGTAAAAGGCTTTGCTCATCTTGGCAAGCTGACAAATAAAATGCGCGATTACGATGTCTGTCTTTTGAGAAAAGAAAAATATATGCACATGCTTCCAAAAGAATTGCGAGCTGGGCTTGTTCCTTTTTTTGCCGGAGTTCAAGCTCGTCGCAAACAGGAATACGCGCATCTGCTAAAAGAGCTCAACTCAGCCACTTACAAAAAATTCCTTAACTCCTGGCAGGCGTTCCTTGACGAAGCGGAGACCTTGCAGTCCACAAAGAATTCAAACAAGTCAGCGCGCAAACTTGCCATAGAATTTATAAACAAAAGACATAAAAGAATAATACAGAATGGGGAAGCCATTGACGATGAAACGCCGGACAACGAAATTCACAACGTTCGCATTGAATGCAAAAAATTGAGATATTTGATGGAGTTTTTTGCTCCGCTCTTTGACGCTTCCCCAATGCAAAGTCTTGTTACACAGCTGAAAATGCTTCAGGAAAATCTTGGCAATTTCAATGACCTGTCTATTCAGATTAACGCGTTGAACGCGCGCCTTCACAAGTTGCCTCACAAAAGGGCCAGCTCTATAAAAACAGCGGCAGCTCTTGGCGGACTGATCGCGAGCCTCAACAACGAAAAGAAAATAGCAAGAAACAATTTTGACGCGGCGTTTCACAAATTCAGCGGCAAATCAAACATGGCATTATTTGAAAAGCTGCTCGAACAGCCGTAGTTTTATCTGCCAATTCAAACAGAGGAAACAAAATTGAAAACAGTGGCCTTGTACAATGTCAAAGGCGGAGTCGGCAAGACAGCCTCTTCGGTAAATCTTGCTTACCTTGCGGCCAAGGACGGCTTTCGGACTTTGCTGTGCGATCTCGATCCGCAAGGATCGGCGTCTTACTATTTCAGAATAAAGCCGTCAAAAAAATTCAGCGCAAAAAAAATGCTCAAGGGCGGCCGGGCAATAGAAAAAAATATAAAAGGCACTGATTTCGAGAATCTGGACTTGCTGCCATCTGATCTTTCTTATCGCAATATGGACATCGCTCTTGACGACCTGAAGCGCTCAAAAAAACGGCTGGGCGAGATCATGCGCCCTTTAAAAAAAGAATACGATCTGGTCTTTCTGGATTGCCCGCCCAACATAACTTTGCTGTCAGAAAATATTTTTAACGCCGCAGATATCATTGTTGTTCCGGTCATCCCGACAACGCTTTCGATTTTTGCCTACAAAAAACTTCTGGAGTTTTTTAAAGAAGCCAAGCATGACAGAACAAAGATTCACGCGTTTTTTTCAATGATTGAAAGAAGAAAAAAATTGCACAGAGACATAATGAATGAAATGCACGCGAAACACAGAACACGTTTTCTTCATTCTCAAATTCCCTATGCCGCGCCCGTGGAAAAAATGGGCATTCACCGTCAGCCGGTCGAGCTTTTCCAGCCTAGGTCAGCGGCCTCCAAAGCATACCAAAAATTGTGGGAAGAAATAAAAACAGCAATTGCCTAAGGCATTCGCGCTGCCGCGCCCACAAAGTGGGTTTAAAAGTGGCTTTGCTGACAAGCGCGTTCGCATATGGACCGCGCCCGGACACACAGTCCGGGGCGATATTCCGGTTGCTCCGATTTTTTTACTTTTGAGACAGGGCGCGAATTTTGCCTCTCACGTAATCGGCGCATTTTTCAATGACCGGCTCCATGAAAAGATCAACCGCCATGAATTTCTCGCCAATTTCAACAAACTGCTCCCGCACGGCAAGCAGAAACAGATGCTGAAACTCTGTGGCTATGTTTACCTTGGCTATGCCGCAGTCAATAACTTCCCTGATTTTTTCATTGGGAGTGCCTGTGCCTCCATGAAGCGCCAGAGGCATCGGAACACTGTCGCCAATCCGCCTGCATAACTCTACGTTTATTTCAGGAGCCTCCTTGTAATAGCCGTGCGATGTTCCTATCGACACAGCCAGCACGTCCACGCCTGAGCGCTCGGCGAAAATGCATGTTTCCTCAAAGTTGGAGATGGTCATTTCATCACCCATCGGCACATGCCCGATCTCACCTTCAATGGAAATTCCCGCCGCGCGGGCAAGTTCAACAGCCTTCAAAGTCATGGCTATATTTTCCTCAAGCGGCAATCTGGAGCCGTCAAACATTACAGAGGTAAAGCCTATTTCAATGGCAGTCTTGACCTGTTCCAGCGACTCTCCATGATCCAGGTGAAGAGCTACCGGAACAGAACTGGCCTCGCCCAAAGTCCGTAGCATTCCCGCCATTTGCGCAGCTTTCCCTGTGGAAAACAGACGGCTGTATACTTGAACCACAACCGGCTTGTTCTCAGCCTCGGCGGCTCTGACAACTGCCACGGCAGTTTCGTAATTGCCAACATTGAATGCGCCGACAGCGTATTTGCTCTTTCTTGCCTGAGGCAAAATATCATTTAATGTAACTAGAGCCATGGTTAATTTCCTCTTGCTTTCAGAACTGCGTCCTCCAAAGAAACAACTGTCAATTCAGGGGCAAATTTATTCAATGCGAATCTTGTATAAGGCGATGCGGCAATCAGCAGATCGCTTTCAGGATTGTCCGCCAGCTCCACAATTCTGCCGCAAAGTTTTCTTGCCAGTTCCGGATTAAGCTTGTCATAAATGACAGCTCCTTCGCCAACCGCGTAAGACTCTTCAGAATTGGTTCCGAAGGGGACAAGCTCATAACCGCATTTTTCCAGCAGTTCGCGAGGCGCAGACATATTGTCATTGTAATTTTTGAGAAAATCACTGTCAAGACAATATGCTTTCCCGGATGACTTGGGCAGCTCTTTTCCAAGCAGATATTCAGAGCTGTGCATTACTTTTACTCCGTCAAGCTTGCCTTTCATCATGTCATAACTAGCGGGGCAGGATGTGATGATCTCACTGCATCCCGATGCCTCGACAGCCGCTTTAAATTTCGCAAAGACCGCCTTGGAATCATCAACAAATCCCAAAATGTCAAGAGCCTTGCCGATATCCCCTCCCGTAATAATCCTGCAGTCCTTGAATGCATCGGCGTTCTCGCTGTATGGGTCACGATAATATAGCGCATCCCCTGCGCCTTCCAGTTTGAAATCAACCTGCTTTAATTCTTCCGCAAGTTCTTTCACTTTCTCCGGCGCAAGCCCGGCTTCGACTATGTCCTTGCGAGCCGCGAGCAACAGCCCGGCTTCATCATAATGACTGACGCAGTGGAAGCGGCACGCCGCGCTAAGCGGGGCTTCGTAGATGGTTTTTATATAGTCAGGATTCTTAAGATTTTCCTTGTCCATGCGCACTTTATCCAATATAAGGGCATGTCCGCGAGGCGTGTCAGCTTCCTTGAACGTAACATTTCCAAGTGTTGCCAAGTGGCGGCACATAAAGCAGAAACGGCATGCGTTTATTGCGTCAAGATGTTTGTCTATATTCATGGTTAAACTCCTTTGAATCCCATTTTGCCCGGGTTCATTATGTTGTTGGGGTCAAGCGTCTTCTTCATGTCCTGAAGCACTTTAAAAGCGGGGCCGTAAAGGTCCTTCATTATGCGTCCCAGCTTGAGGCCGACGCCATGGTGCTCATTGATAACTCCGCCTTCTTTTATGGCGGCGCGAATAGCCATGTCCCATATTTTATTGTAAAGAGCAATCGCTTCGCGAGGGTCTTCCGGCGGCTCGTCTATAATAAAGCGGGCATAGAGCATGCATCCCCACTCGTACCAGTGCGAAAAGTGTCCTATAAATGTTGCCTCCGGGAAATTATCCTGCACTGTGTTTTTCATGGCCCAATATACTTTTTCAATATTTGAAAATGTCGCCACGGTGTCCAAAGTTCCAAAAGCCTGAGGCAACTGGAACATATACGGCGGATAGAAAAACTTGTAGCGATTGTCCCACCAGGATTGTCCCATCTCAAAGCCAAGGTCTTCAGGGCCTTGCTCCATGCAAATGGCGGCGGCCTGCTTCATTTCCAGCTCGACCATATCCTTTGGCCCGTCAAAGCCGAACACAAGATAGGCTCCCTGCTTGTCTATTCCAAGAACCTTTTTTATAAGCTTTGCCGTCTCCGGCTCGTCATAAAGGCGAATGACGCAAGGGCGCAAGCGACTGGTCATTATTTTTGATCCGGCAGTCATGGCTTCATGCATATTTTTAAACAAAAACGCATGGAATTTGCGCTCTTCCGGTATTGGATGAATTTTTAATGTGGCCTTTGTTATAACTCCAAGGGTTCCCTCGCTGCCCAAAAACATTTGGGTAAGGTCAGGGCCGGATGCGTGGCGCGGCACAGGAAGAGTGTTTATTATTTCGCCTGTTGGAGTGACCACTTCCAGGGACATAATAATGTCTTCCATTTTTCCATACTTTGTGCTGAGAACGCCAGTTCCTCGGTGAGCTATAAAGCCTCCAAGTGTAGCGCACCCGATTGACGCTGGAAGATGCATGGTGCTGTATCCGGCCTTTTCGATGGCCCATTCCAGATGCTGGGCATTTATGCCGACTTCAGCAGTGGCGGTCAAGGAGACAGTGTCAATCTCCAACACTTTGTTCATGCGTTTCATATCCATAATGATGCCGCCGTACATCGGCAGCGCGCCGCCTTGAGAGCCGGAGCCGCCTCCCCATGGAGTAACTGGGATATTGTAATTGTTGGCAATCTTCAATACTTCGGAAACTTCCTTTGAAGTGCCCGGGTGAACGATAAAATCAGGCGGAGTCGGTTTGCCGCCGCGGTCATGCCAAAGCTCCGGCACCCAATAATAGTCAATAGAGTGTCCGAGTTTGTCCGATTCATCGGTATGGACATAATCTTCTCCGACCGCCCAGGTCAATTCGCTTCGAATCATCTCGTAGGAATAGCTTTCTCTTGATGCTTGCATAGTCTGCATAGTCCTTATTTTTGTTGTCCGTTGTTAAAATATTCAATTAGATATTGAGGAACAGGTGGAATGTCTTTCGGCGCATTTCCATTTCGCATCGACTCATGCCCCATGACGCCAGCGGCCACTGCGTTTCTGGCCGCCACCGGCGAAGTGTTCGGCGTGACGCCGTCTCTGGCAAACTCCACAAAGGCTTTGACCAACATCGGGTCAGCCCCGCCGTGTCCGCCCTCAACGGCCTTGAGCTTGTATATGACATCAGGGGTCTGCCTGCGGCCGCGTTGAGTCCATGCGTGTATCTCGCAGTTTCCCACATCGCCTATGTTTTCTATTCTTCCCCTGGTCCCAATAAAAGTATAGTTCCGCTCTGAGTCAGGAGTATAAAAACACTGAGTGTAAGAAGCCTGAACGCCATTGTCAAGAGAGAGCATGACCATATTGTGGTCTTCTATGTCTATCTCGGTGGAAAATCCTTTTTCTTCCAGCGGCGGCCAGCATGAATCTTTCCACGCAAGGTCACGATCAGAAGGCGTTTCCGGGGCGCGTCGGGCGCATTTGTCATAGACTGACAATTGCCCCATCCCGACGACTCTCTGCGCATAGCCTCCGCTCAGCCAATGAATGACATCTATGTCATGGGCTCCTTTTTGAAGAAGCAAGCCGTTGCTGTTGCGGCGCTCGGAGCACCAGTGCCTGAAGTAACAACTTCCGTAGCCGATAAAGTGGCGGCACCACACTGCCTGAATTTTGCCAATTGCGCCGGAATCGATGATCTCTTTCATTTTCAGGACCATTGGCGAATAGCGCATATTATGCCCCAAAAAAAGCTTGTTCCAGTGCGGAAGGCCGTTTCCAAAAGCCTGTCGCATCCTTCAATGGAAATAGCCATCGGCTTTTCGAGAAACACAGATTTCCCGGCTTCCAAAGCGGCCACTCCCATTTCTTCATGCAATTGATCTTGAGTCATTATAAAAACCGCGTCAACGTCATCGCGAAGCAAAAGCTCGCGATAGTCCAGAGTCTTAAACGCGTCTTTCTCAAAGCTTGAAAGCTTGGCGGGATCGACATCCGCCACCGCCGTGATTTTCGCGCCTTTTTGCGTCAAAAAATCTGTGGCTATGGCGCTTCGTCGGCTAAGCCCAATAATTCCTGCTCTAAGCTCTTTCATTTAATGGTTCCCAAATTTAAATAATTGTTTTAGGGGCAGTCGCGGTGTCTCTGTCAGTGGCGACAATATAGTTTTTATGCTTCCTCACAAAAGTGACAGGGTAATCATCGCCTGGCTCGCCAAGAGCGGCTATTCTAAGCGCAGTGTTGGCCCAGTCCATTCCTATATGCTCGTTGCGGGTCATTAACAAAAGTTTCCGTGCTCCAAGGCATTGCTTCATTCCGAGCGTTATTGCCCTGCGCGGAAAATTAATCAAATTTCCGCCGAGTCCATGCCTTGTGGAATCGACCGTTCTGGTGAACTCGTTTATTGACAGAATGCGCGGGCCAGTGTTTTCAACTCCTTCTTCCGGCTCGTTAAACGCAACATGACCATGAACGCCGATGCCGCCGTAGCAGACTTCAATGCCGCCTTGCTCCTCAATCATCATGGGCAATGTGTCCAGATTTTCCGGGGTCGGGAATATTCTCTGCTCTTCCGGCATCAGGAGTTCGTCGTCGACAAAATCAAAAAACAATCCGTTGATTTGTCCGCGAAAACTTAAGGGATGGCCGCTTGAGATCAACAGGTCGTTGTCGTCGCAATATTCATCCATAAAAAAGAACCAGCAATTTTTAAGGCTGATGCGTTCCGCGTTTATTTTTTGGGCCATAATCCTGTATGGCTGAGTCGGGCCGACCGGCATGATGAAGGCGGTCGGGCCGCTCTTTGCGGCGGCGGCGCGGAACTCTTTGACCATTTCCATGGCCAGATATTCATAAAGCTCCTCGATGCTGTCTTTCACCACCAGATGTCCCTGGCTCTTTTCAATAAGCTCCTCAACGGAAAGGTTGAAAAGCTCTCTTATTTCATTGCTCCTGTCTGGTCCCATTTTTTATTTCTCCGTTTTTTAATCCTGAAAAAATTCAGGTGATATTTGATCTTTAAATTCTTTGAACAATTCATCTGTCATAGCCTGGATCTCATCCAGCGAACATACAGCTGCGGTCAGCGGATCAAGCGCGATGGCATGAAATATTTTGCGTTGGTCTCCGCTCAGCGCGCCCTCCGCCGCCATTATCTGGGCGTTAATCATGCCGCGATTCAATCCCGCAAGTTGTTGGGGATAATTCTCGATCCGTCCGGGAGTTATCCCGCCGCCATCCACCAGGCACGGCGTTTCGACGCAACATTCAGGCGGAAGCGTTGATATCAAGCCATTGTTCATTATATTCAAATTTGCCGAAAGCGGCGCATTGTCTTCAATGGCTCTTATTATTTTAATGCCGTACTCGTCGCTCGAGTTCAAATTAAATTCCCGTTTTCCTTCAAGCAATTCAGCCATTTCCTTTTCATTCCGCTTCAACAAGCCGGGGCATATCTCCACCGACGCGCCGGACTTGCCGGACGACATGGCACCCCACACAATTCCGTCAGACTCGTCTGGATAATCAACCTTGCA
>Ga0075121_1002328_pt1 | contig 10980 bp, 7 predicted proteins | sample AntAceMetag02UKG_FD_69793 | JGI IMG/M metagenome (GOLD analysis project Ga0075121, IMG submission 69793) | Saline lake microbial communities from Ace Lake, Antarctica - Antarctic Ace Lake Metagenome 02UKG | ecosystem: Environmental > Aquatic > Non-marine Saline and Alkaline > Saline | place... | reverse complement strand
GCATAGCCGAAGGCGCGGCATTGATGACAGACACAAGCGTTGAATGCAAAAGATTTGACAACGCTTACGCTTCCGCCCTTTATAACCGTCCTTTGGACGAGGAGTACTATAAGCTGGCAAATGACGCTGGCCTGAATCCGATTATGGCGGAACGGAGGGGAAGAGGATCTTCAGACTTCGCGAATGTCTCGCAAATTCTGCCATGCATAAACCTTTTCTATGGCATAGCCGACAAAGACATATCTCTTCACTCAGTGGAGTTCAGAGATGCGGCAGGCTCGGCTCATGGCTTTGAACAGACCATGAAAACAGCCGGAATAATGATAGACATCGCATTTCGCTACATTACAGACAAATCTTTCAAAGAAGCCGTTGATCAGGATTTCCAGAAACGGATTGAAGCAGACGGCGTTGCTTGAAAAAAATTATATTTCGTAAAGGCAGTGGCGAAGCCACTTTTGAACCCACTTCGTGGGGGCGACAGCGTTCTTGACTTTTGGCGGAGCCATCAAACTATTCGGCAAATTTTTCGACGAGCTTCTTGTCGATCAGATATATGCAGATTTGCTTGGCTGCTTTTTCTGAATATTGAAATTTGAATCTCAGATTTTTGATGAGAAGCTTGACTTCGTCTTTTATTCTTTCGTCGTAGTTTTTAAATGAATCAGAGCCAAAGTCTTGAATGGCGCGCCTGAAATTTTCATTGCTGATGAATGGAGTCAGCACATTTTCTTTCAGATTCTGATAATACCTCTTAAGCAAAGAGTTAAACTGATCTGTCTTTTCAATGTTTTTGTTTGAGTTTATCTCATGAAGTGTTTTTGAAACATATTGTTTAAGGACATCGTTTCTGAATTCCTGGCATTCTTTTTCCGTTGCGTTGCCCTTTATTAGCCTTTTTTCCATGTTGAGATAGTAGTTTTCGGTTATGTCCAGGCTGTTGCCGGTGTAGGGACATTCCCAAGTTGACCCAATGTCAAGGTTAACGGAGAAAAGGTAATTTGAAATATCTTTTGAGATTTGATCCTTATTGTAGTAGAACATGGATTCCTCCACTTCCTGCAAAACAGTGTAGTCATAGAATTGCTCAAGAGAAGGCAGGAAATCTTTCGGCAGTTTATCATGGTATTCAAAAGGCTTGAAGAACTCCAGAAGATTTTCCATATTTATCAGGTAGTCGCGGTTTTTGTGCCGGTTATAAAAGCTGTTGAACATTTCAAGGGATTCTCTGCCGGAGAAGCCGGTGTTGCCTTCCGCGTTGCCTTCCTGAATAATAATTCTCTGCCTCATGTTTCTGTCGAGCTTTTTCATGTCTTCTTCGGACAGCCATTTTGGAATATATCCTGAATAAATTTCCATCTTAAGAAGCAACAGGCTTTTATCGCAGAACTTAGCGTATTTTTCTGGGTTTTTAATCCATTCGTTCATTTCCGATGAGTCGTTTTTTAGCCTGGTCGACACAACTGTCTTTGCAAAAGCCATAAGGATTCTAGGCAGAAAATGCTCGTCGATTCCGCCGCCGAAAGTATTTTTATATATTTCTCTTTCTGTCTTATAATCGCGCACATATGGGATGGGGATTTTCAGGACTCTGTCTTTGAAAGATTTCTCCTGGTCAATGATGGCGATGTCGGCGGGGTTGACCAGAGCCAGGAACAGGGAGTTAATGGTCTCCTCGAATGTTTCCACTTTGTGTATGCCGTCGCTAATAATGCCATGAAGATTTTTCAGCCGATCAATATTGTTCACTTTCACGTCCATTACGGCGTAGACTCCGTTGTTGGTTTTTGCCATTCTGGAGTAGGTGTATGAAATAGCGTCACTTGTTTTAAGTATGGAATTTATCCATTTCTGCAACTCTGAATTGCCAAGAGGTACTTGCTTTAATTTGTCGCCGGGGTTGTAGACGCTTATGCCTTCGCCCAGTTTTCTGCTGAATTCATATTTTCTCACATGGAGCATTCCCAGTATTTGTTCGGGTGAGAATTTTTCGCTTAAGGTCTTGTACAATGAAGAGCAAATAGGGCAGGGTGTGTTTTTAAAAACCCACTCATATTCTCTGTGATGGAACAATTTCTTTTTGAAGTCGCGGTCTTCTATTAATTCATCCAGCAATTCCCTGCGATATTGCTTTGGAATCTGGATGATGGGGTGATCGTGGCTTGGGCAAGGCACAATAAGGTAGCGGTCTGTAAATTTATTCAGGATGCTTTCTTCTTTTTCGATTTCTTCTTCTCTGTTGAAGATAAGTTCAGGCTTTATGCTTTTTGATCTCAATATATGAGGGAATCCGAACATCTCCGTGTCGATTTGCCATACAGTTTCGTACATTACCCCTTCGTCAAGCTCGGAATAGTCTTCCAGTTTTTGGAGGATGTTGTTCAAAAATGTGCTTTTTCCGCTTCCAGGGGGGCCCACAAAAACAAGCATTTTATTTTTCACGACTCCTTCTTTCAGGGAGTCGGCCACATTGATAAGCCTGTTGGCAAGAAGGCGGTCCGCAAAAAAAGGATTTTCTGCTCCTTCCACAAAAAGCGCTCCTGTGTCGTATTGAATGTAATTTATCGATTCGGGGTCGTTGGGATATTCGTTGATCCCGTGGGGGACATAATAACGGATCATGTCGTGGAAAAGCTGAAAGATGTTTCTCAGGCTCTTGGCAGGCGTTTTGGACAACAGTTCCAGAAAGTCCTTGAACTCTATATTCGCGGGCTTTTTTTCCCTCTCAAGCTTTTTGTTAAGCTTTTGAAGGGTTTTTTTTATTTTGTCAGCTGGCGACATTTTTTGTTAGCTTTCTGTCTTTTATTTTATAAATAATTTTTTCAGGCTTGCCCTTTTTAATGAGATGCGTCTCCAACTGCGCCTCTCCTCCCCATAGAAATTCCAGGCCTATCATCACATTCTCGATAAATTCCGGCACGAGCTGCTTGCCCTCGTAATGGTGCTCAAGGGAAAGGATTCCGTCCTCTTGTTTTTCATGCGACACGGTTATATGTGGAGGATGGATCAGGCTGTTTATAATCTTTTCCTTGTAATCTTCAGCTTTTTTGCTTTTAATATAGTATTCCTTTGTCATCCTCTGCTGGTTTATTCTTTCGCCTATTATCACCAGATTATGTCTGTCGACAAAGTCCTGATCGACAAAGTCATTAATAAAATTGAAATCGCAGAAATTTGACCTGAGATTAAAAATAAACTCTTTGCCTTTTCCTGTTTTTTTGTCAAATTTTTTCCTGGCGTCAGCGTCGTGTATTTTCTCAAATTCATACGATATTTTGCCTTTGTCCGCCATTTCCTCAACTTGTTGAAAGAGCCTCCAGCCTATTGCGTAAGGGTTCAGCCCCAGCTTGGGGATCGATGTGACAAAGGCGTTTACTTTTGCAAAATCTATTTCATGGCCTTTGATTCTGTCATCCTTCAAAAAAAGTTCGTAATGCCAGTATGAGGCCCAGCCTTCGTTCATTATTTTAGTTCTTCTCTGCGGCTCAAAATACAGCGCGGAGTTTCTCACAATGTGCATGACCGATTTCATCCATTCATTTTCCTCCCTGTTCAGGAAACTTGAATTCTGGATTAGATATTCGATTATATCTTTGGCTTTGGGTCTTATTTCCCTCAGGTGTTTTTCAAACAAATTCTCAAATTCGGCATGTTTGTTTTTTACTTCCGAGATGAAAGTCGACTCCGCCTGTTCCGGGTTTTCCTTAAGCGTCCTGTTGTAATGGTCTATTTCCTTCAGGTATTCAGGGATGGAGACTTTTTTCACTTTCTGAAGAAAGACGTCAAAAAAGTAATCAATCTTGTTGGGCGTTCTTTTTTTAGGCGAATTTATTTCGGAAAGCACCTGATAATAGCCTGTTATATTGTCGAGCCCGCGGGTGAATTCAATTACGTAGTCGACCCATCTGCCATGCTTGGTTCTGAAGTCGGCAATCAATCTTTTGTCCGCCAGAGCCATGCCCACGAAATCATCGTCCCAGGTATGTCTGAAATATGAATTGTTCTGCATGAAATCGATATGCGCAAGCACATGATAAAAGATCATCACGTTCAGCCAGTCAGGATTGTTGTCATTGTAAAAAGAAAGGGCAGGGCGCGAGTTGATGACTGTTTCATAAGGATTGTTCGGGTACAGGTCATATTCCTTTTTGCCCTTGATCACCTCAAGGTCATGGATCCAGTAATCGTAAAGGGTTGGAATCATCCCCTTGGGCCTCAGCTCCAGAAGATCCTGATTTGTGACAATATACTCAATGCTTTCATTGTCAAAGGAAAGCCCGGCGTCTCTGGCTCTTTCTTTGCAGCCTTCCATTATCTTCTTGGTATGTTGATCGATTATTTCCATTTAGGACACCAGTTCTTTTATGCCTTCGACAATTCGTTTGTCGTCGGCTTCGCCATCAATGACGTCAAGATGCACTAGATCTTTGTTTTTTTCGATTATAGATTTATTTTTCAAAAATTTTTCAAATTCCGTAATGCGGTCCGAGGGGCCGTAGCCGCCTTTGACTATAGTAATCCCCATTCTGTTCACGTAGCTGAATATCTTGTTGAACTCAGCTTCAAAGGCGTCCGGGTCGGTATTCCAGTCGTCGCCATCTCCGCCGTAAAAAATATAAATATTATAATTGCTGGCAAGATTTTCTTTTTCCACTATTTCATTCACCATCTTGAGCGAGGAAACTATTTTAGTGCCTCCCGCGACATTCATGTTGTAATATGTGTAAAAGTCAGGCGCTTCTTTTGCGTCGGTGTCATGGACGATAAATCTGGCCAGCGCCTGCTCTTTGTACTGGTACATCAGCCAACTGTAGATCATGACGTGCTGGGTGCAGACTATTTCAGTCGGGCGTCCGCTCATTGAGCCGGAGTAATCCCTCAGGAAAAAAACAATTGCTTGAGATTCATAATCTTTTTCTTTTGAGAGCACTCTGTAAACATAGTCATGGGGATTAATAAGAAGATTTTCTGGATCTATTGGCTTTTCAGGATCAAAGCGTTCAAGGCTGATGTTGGTTTTTATAATTTCCATCAATGTGTTTTTTTTGTCAAGCACTTGTCCATGGCCTCTGTTTTTGTCTGTCAGGTCATAGGTGTACTTTGTCAGTGTTTTTCTGGCGCCTTTGTCCTTCAGATTTGGCAGCTTGAATTTTTCAGTCAAGATCTTGCCCAGTTCATATGCGCTGGCGCCTACGTCATGCTCTTCGCCGTTGCCTTGTCCGGCTCCTTGTCCGGCTCCTTCCTGTTCACTGGTCAGTGGCCGTTCTCCTATAACGTCGCCTTCTTCGCCTTTTGCGGTTCCGGCTGATTCGCCGGTTTCGCCTTCGCCTTGCTCCTCTTCCGACTCATCCTCCGTAACTCTGTTGTCATGGTAGAATTTGTCTTCAGTGGTGGTTGGAATAATGACTACTTGTTTGCTTCCGCCTCTGCCTGGCTTTATGATTTTTCCGACGTTTATTTTTCTTTTAAAGCCGTCCTCCTGGCGTCGTTCATCCCGTTCAAGAAGCTCGTCCAGAGATTTTAGGGTTTTGTAGCTTGGAGCCGGCGCGTCGAATGACTGCAGAGCATGCAGGTCATTGGCGTTGTATATTTGATCGGCAAGATCCGAGCCGAATGGGATTCCTTCAGGAAGGCTTATGGCATGGACTTTATTGGAGCTCAATTCTTCGGCTATATGCCTTGGAATTTTTTCCGAATCCGGCGTTTTATTTTTTTTAGTGAAACTCGACATGGCATCCCGCTTATTTTAATATTCCTTCAAAGAACGCAAAACATAGCTAAAAACTGCTGTAAAAAGAAATTGAGGCCAACTCAGCTTTCGTCCTGTCTTGTGCAGAAGTAATCTATTGTTTTCTGGGCGCACGTGTTGCAATAGCCGAGCTTGTCGATCATAGTTTTAATGATCCTGTTGTAAAGCTTTTCGTTTTCTTCATTTGTTCTGTTGGCCAGAGCTCCCACCAGGCTTCCTGCCCCGGCCACGTCGGACTGCAGCCTTACATCGGTCACCGCTTTAACAAGCTCGTTGTTGTCCATGAAGTCATAATTCGGATCTGTATGAGCCTTGCGTCCGTAAATCCTGCGGACTGTGGTTCTGAAAGATTCTTTCTGCTCATGGTTTTTCAGTCCAAGCCTTTCCTCAACGCTTTTGATGTAAGTTTCGTCAATTTTTATGGCCTTTGCCTCGCCGGTTCCCGGATCGGTGTACCGCCACATATTGTCGGCTCCAACCTCCTGCGAGTCGATTGCCACTACCATGTTCACATAGTTGAGCACTTCTTTTTTTATGGCCTGAGGCTCGTCCATATAGGCGTTGAACATGGTCGTCCTCACTTTTTCCCTGTAGAGGGCCTTGCCGGTTTTTAGATCCTCCAGATATTTTGCCCTGAAATTGGGGTCCTTCACGTAATCAAGGATCACTTGCTGTATGGCGGTAAAGACATTTCCGGCAAACATGCATTTGCCTTCCTGAGTCTCTGAATTTTCAATTAGGAGCTGGATGGCTCTGCCAAGGTTTCTGTGTCCTATGCCTCTCTGTCCGAAACGCCTGGTTATGTCGGTTTCCTTCTGCAGGTCGTCGATCAGCTCAATCAGGGCCTTTACGCTTTTGTCTCCGGCGACTTCGCCCGAGGCGAGTTTTCTTATTTCGAGCGGAGTAAGCTTTTCTGAGCGCGGCAGCCTGCTCAGCACTATGGCGTTGGACGCCGCAAAATTGAGGTTGGGGTCAATGTGCAGAGAATCGCCACCCATTGTTGTCTTATGCAATGATCCGAGCGCGTAGTTGGTCAATTGCTCCTGAAGCCTGTAATCGGTGTTGTGGCCTATATAGCAGATGCGGCAGCGGTCCACGATGGGGGCTTCTTCTTTTTCGCTGACAAAGCGGTTGAATTCCTCATTGTTGCTTGTCGCTACTATCAGAGTGTCGATTGGCCATTTGTAGCCGTCAATTTCAATGGTTCTGTTCTGGATTACTCCCAGGTAAACCTGGACCAGGTCTTTCTTGTTTTTGAACATTTCATCACTGAAATGAATGCCGCCGCCGCCTACGCGGGCGAGGGCTCCCACTCTCAGGTCGATTCTGTAAGGATTGCTTGTGTCGGTTATGTGCAGGAGCCTTTGAACTGATTCTTCGCCCAAAAGGTCTTTTGCTGATGAAGTTATTTTATCCCTTGCCGAGTATTTTCCTGTAACAGTGCCCAGTGTTTCGCTCATGGGGACGGGGATGATTTTAAGAAATTTGTTCATTTCCTGAATATCGCCGCCAGTGTAAGCTCTTATGTCTTCGAATATATAATCGCTGCAAGCGCCGAGAGGCCGATATTTTTCATAAAGCGCCTCAAGCTCTTTGTCCTTGAATCCCAGTTTTCCCAGGTATTCCAGGCTTTCCTCTTTGGTTGCGCAGAGATTCATGGCGAGGACCATCGGGTCTTCAAATGTCTGAGATTCGATTTCAGTCAGCCTCCCATAAGAGCCGAGTTTGTCGATGTCCACAAATTTAAATGTGTATCTTCTGTTGCCGTCTTGAGATAAAAATTTGCGATAAGTCGAGCACAGGTATTCGACAAAGTATGTCTTCCCGTTTCCAGGTTCGCCAACCAGCACAAAAGCCATTTCTGAGGAGGAGCCGTTTTCCGCCGCGTCTTTGACAAAAGACACAAAGCTGTTGATTTCGTCATGCAGGCCAATCAGATGTTTTTTCCCTTGTCTGAAAATGCTGAAGTCATAGGTTGTTTTGCCGTTGACCTTTGCTTTTTTAAAAGCGTCAGGGCCATCAAGCGTCATTCTTGTTATTGATTCATAAACATTTTCGAAGCGCCTGTTTCCTTTTAGGACTTCCTTGACGTGGAAATCCAAGCTTTCTCCTGTTTTTTTTCTCATGGCCTATATCCCCGTTTTCCCGTCCGTTTTTCAGCCAGGGGCCGAAAGACCCGGGGGTTATTTATTTTTTTGGCTTATTCCCTCATACTACAATTATATCTTGGTTTAGTTGTTTTGTCCAGCTTTTTTATTTGTTTTCAATACTCGCAGGAAGCAGGCCAGAAATGGCGGGAGCGCATGGGGCTTTTGGCTGCTCCATCGACTTCGTCTATTTATTTATTTTAATTCAAAAAAAGGGTGTGCTGATGAAATAATGTGCGGAAAATCTGAAAAGATTTTCTCGTGGGCAACTTTCCGGCGCGAAGCGCGAAGCCATCGTTGGAACACGGGCAGGCAAAGCCTGCACAATAGTTTGCTTCCGCAAACTTTTTTTGAGTCGCGAATAAGTTAGCGCTCAAGCCAAAAAAGGCAGGGAGCTATTTTTTGAATTTCAAAAATTTGGCTTGCAGGACGCGCTTGTAGGTTTTTACATCTGTTGACATCTGTTGCGCGTTGACAGTTCCGTAGCCATAGTTGAAGTTCTGATTCATATGAGTCCATGAGGAACTGCTGTCGTCATCGATAGCCCAGGCATTTGAAGGGGAATTATTCATAAGTTGGTCTTCCCTCGCATCGCCATCAGGAATAATTTCATAAGCGGTTATAAGGATTGCGCTTGCGCCAACGGCTTCGGCTTTGTCAATGAGCTTCTTCTGAATCTCCTCTCGCGAGAATTGCTGATATGGGGCGGAGGCGCATGCTTGTCCCATTATTGAATAGGGGCGTTTAATTTTTGTTTTTTCGGAATAAACTTTTACAGAGGCAGTTTCCGGGAAAGTTTCACCCACATAGTTGACGCTGATACAACCGACAAGGCAAATAAAAGCGCATGCTGCAAAAAAGGCAAATGCTGTTTTCATAATCTTTAAATATCTCCTAAACACATTAATATGTTTTGTTTTGATTAAAAACTAATGCGTCGCGAGGAAATTTCAAGGCGGCAAAGTCTCTGTTTTTCCGGCAAGGCTGGCCGCCCATGGCAAATTGGCGTTTGATAAAAGGGCTGAAGGGAGTTAAATTGTGCAAGGTAAACTATAATTTTTTACATTAATATGGAGGAGTGGGATGAAGGCATTAATATTCGCATGTTTTGCTGTCGGATTGGCTGCGGCAAGCTTTGGAAGAGATATTACAACTCTTGACGGAACCACATACAAAAATGTCCAGATAAGCAATGTTACCCCGGCTGGCTTTGACATCGCTTACACTCCCAAAGGCGGCGGCCTGGGCATTAAGGAGATTTTTTTCAAAAATCTGCCTGAAGCAATGAGGAAAGAATTCGGCTATAGCCCAAAGAGAGCCGGAGCCTTTGAAAAGAAAGTCAACAAGATCCGCCTGCAGAGAGCTAAAAAACAAAAATGGCTTTACGAGCAAAAGCAGAAAAAAGAGATGGAAGAGCAGGCAATCAACGACCATCTAATGGCGCAAATCCAGGCAGGCAGACAACGCATTACGCTGAAAGTTGTCAGGCCCACTCAGGGCGGCGTCATCGGCTGGGGGGAACTTATGCAGAATTCCGTTACAACAGGGCAATTGGGCAAAATATTTGTTGTTGGATTGGATCTTCCGAATGGCGGCGAATGGGCGGGATATATTTATCCCATAAAGAAGCCAATGGAAGGATATCCCGCATATGCCACAAGCATTGAGAAAGCTCTTGTGCTTATAAAAGCCAATATAAAACAAGGGTATTACAAGAACAATAATAAAAGCCAAAATAATAGCGGCTCACAGAATATGGGACTGAATGCGCCTCAGGGCGCGCCCGAGAATCCCAATCTAAGAATAAAAGTGAGAAAATAAGAGCTTCGACTCTTATTTCTGAAGCTTCAACGCTTTTTGGATTGCCGGATACATGTTTTTCGCCATCCTCATAAATCCCAAATCGTTGGGGTGGCATCCGTCAACAGTGCAGGCGTCGCGCTCTTTTTCTCCAAAGAGCGTTTCGCCGTCAACAAAGTAAACATTTTTGTCGCCTTTGTCTAAAGCATTTTCATAAGTTTTCCTTATTATTTCTCTTCTTGTAACGTTTGCTTTGGGGCACTCATGGTCGAAATCGCACTTGGATGCAATCACAATGGGCAGTACCGGCTGCTTTTCTCTTATTATACGGAAAAATTTTTCATGAGTCTTTTCCAGATGCTCAATTGTGGGAGCATTATGGTCATAGTCCATGACAAACGCGCAAAGGTCAATCGAGCCGATGCTTTCGGCTATGACCGGCTCTCCGCGTCCGCTGCCGCTGAATCCCAGATTCACAAGGTTGGCGTCGAGCCAGCGCGCGATAATGTGGGTGTATGAATTTCCTGGGCGTGAAGCGCATCCGCCCTGGGTAATGGAGCTGCCGTAAAAAAGGATTGGCTTCTCAAAGGTGAATGAAGCCGGCTTTTCGAGTTTCGCGTCAGGGTTGAGGCCAATCAACACTTGCTTTACGCCGCTGTAGAGCGGCATGTAAATTGTGCATTCGCGCATTTCGCGGGAAAGATTTTCAGCCATTATCGCTTCAACTTCAGTCTTTCCAGCTTCTGGGTGCAGGGCTTTTTTAAATTTTTTGCCTGTTCCGGAGCCGATGTAGAGGTCAAATCCGGAGCTGCCTGTCCTAGTCATGTGCGGCATGTCGGACGGCTCAAAAAGCTCGGCTCTTAGCGCTATAATGTCGGAATCGGTTTTAAAGCGCATCATGCCGCCGCTAGTGCAGTAGGCCAGATGCTGCACGCCTTCGTTAGTGTCAGGTAGAACGCTTTCCGGTAGACGGCATAGCCTTTCGCCTTTTTCATGCCACGGGAAGCCGTGCATCGCAAATGGCTCATTCAGTGCGTCTATAAAATTCAAATCCTTTCCGTCTATTCCTTTTTTGCGAAAATTTATGTCAATATCCTCAATTTTTTTGCCGCTCATCAATATCTCCTTCAAACTGCTGTTGAAATTTTCCGTTCTTTGTCAATATTTATATTAAAACTTAAAGTAAGTAAAAAAGCAAGCATTATGAAAAAAACTAACGCTATTATTCTCGCAGCCGGATTGGGAACAAGACTAAGACCAATAACCGGCAATATTCCCAAGCCA
>Ga0075121_1002326_pt1 | contig 10984 bp, 9 predicted proteins | sample AntAceMetag02UKG_FD_69793 | JGI IMG/M metagenome (GOLD analysis project Ga0075121, IMG submission 69793) | Saline lake microbial communities from Ace Lake, Antarctica - Antarctic Ace Lake Metagenome 02UKG | ecosystem: Environmental > Aquatic > Non-marine Saline and Alkaline > Saline | place... | reverse complement strand
TTTTTTGCTTAATATCATCTGTCGGGGTTCAGGCGCGTTACGCGCTGTTCGCTGCTGCAATATTATGTTCTGAATATAATGCGCGCCAAAAGCTTTATAGTGTAAAGCGTGGTTTATGGCATTTATTACATCCGATTTTCCATATTGATTAGCCATGCCCTGAATTTTTTCAAGCTGTGATTGTAAATTCAACTCCGCGGTTACAAGACCTTTTAAATATTCTTTGCAATCAGCGCTCAATCCAAGGAATAATTCCACCAGCTTTGTCATTCGAGCTTTTTTCCTTTGCGCCAATAATCCTTCATAATGCTGCGGGTTTTCTATTACAAGGTATTTTTCGTAGGACCTTTGATGGGATGTTAATATTCTGGCTTTATCATATACGAATATTTGCTTGGCAGTGGCTTTGATTGTAAGTGTTTTGCCGGCATAGGCGCAAGGAATCGAATACCTATTGCTGTCAAAATGGATAAGCGCCTGGCTGGTTGCCATAGCACTTGCGATTATTGAACAATCATAATCATTTTGAGGCAAAACCAGCAGTTCATTTTTTTCGGATTCAAATCGGATTATCGGTTTTTCCCTTGTTGTTCCATGTATTCTCACATTAGCTTCTTTATTCAGCCATTCAAGCGCTTCTTGCTGTATTTGAATATGTGAATTTATTAATCGTCCCGCCAAAAAAGCCGAACGAACATATTTTATTCCCGATTCAACCTTGCCTTTTTCATTGGGCTTCCTTACCGCGCATATTACAGGCTTAAATAAATAATATCCCGCAAAATCCATGAATCTTAAATTAAACCGTATATCGGAACCAACATGGGCAAGAACTACCGTTTTCAAATTGTCATAGTTAATCTTTTTAGGTATTCCGCCAAAGAAACGAAACGCGTTTACATGCGCGCCCATAAAATCTTCTATGCGTTGTGACAGCGTAAATTCAATGTACATCATTCGTGAATACGACAAAACCATGACAAAACAGGATAATTGTCTTTTGGCGTTTCCAATAACGATATGCCCTATATTCGCCCAATCCACTTGCGCGTATTCACCGGGCGGTGTTTCCAAACGCAGGAACGCGGATGGATGCTTTCCCGTTCTTATTGGCTTGATGTAATCTTTAAGTATTGTATAACCGCCGCCATAACCTTGTTTTTGTATTTCCATCAGGATTTTGGTTCCTGTTAGATTCGGATATTCGTTTAACCGATCAGTTATATACACTTTAAACGGCTCAAGCCTGCTTTCAGCTCTTCGCCCTTTTGGCTTACTAATAGGCGGGGTTATACCACTTTCCAATGCGCGACGCACTGTTTTGCGATGAATTCTCAATAAGCGTGATATTTCGCTTATTGATAGTTTCTCAACTTCACTCAACCGTCTTATATTTGCCCATAGTGTTGTTTCCATGATTATAGTTTACATGCTTAACAGCGTAATTGCCCATGTGTTTTGTATATCGGCGCGTTTCGATTCGCCATAATATCCAATATCCCGTCGATTTTTAGATTTAATGTGTTTTGTATATCGGCGCCTTTTATATTGCGGATTTGCTTGATTTTACCAATGAGCAATGTGTCTTGTATATCGGCGTTTTTTACCTTTAATTTTAGCCTGCGCAGCTTTCGTCTTCGGTTATCTTTACGTACATATTCAGGATGGCTGGCGCGGTATTTGGCAAGATAGCCGGGATGTTTTTTAAGCCATACTTTTACTTTTACATAACGCAGGCAAAAACCATCGGGGTTATTCTTTTTCCAGTTCCTTTGCAATTTGCGCTTGTATTTCTTTTTACAGGAAATATTGCCACAGGTTTTTTGAGTCTTTACCGCGCGAATATACGGTGTATAATATTTGCCACAATAAGGACAATATTTTTTAGGAGGAGTGTTTTTTCGTTTCATGGAGTTACCTCTTCCATGAAAGTTTATCAAAACGGTTTTTTAAATGATTTATTTTGGTTTAATGAAATTGATACGGAAAAATAAAATTAAAAAAAATGTTATACACCTGTACACTAATTAACGGCATTATCTGTATACTTTAGAAACGGCGTTAACAGAAATCGCTCCCTAGCAAACTCCCAGCCTTTTTTGTTTGAATTTTATGGGAGAGAGTGTCCACACCCTAACCATAGATACATTGTATTACCCACCCGACACAAGGCTATGCCAGTGCCGTATCAGAGGCTATGCCTATTAGGCGGCGAAAGGAAATGTCCGATAGAATTTGATATATTGTTTTTGGGAAAAAATAATAAAAATATGAATAAAAAAATAATGATAATGTTCCTGATGCTAATACCACTTGGTATATTTGGCTGTTCAGAAAAACGAACACTAGACAACATAGACTTACCTTTTATAAACGACCCGGCAGTAATAGGTAAATGGATTAGCGTGGATTTTGTTAAAGAACCTTCACTTTTCAAGATAGACGCAAAAAACTTTAAAGACGACCTCTACCTGAAAGACTTAACCTTCCTACCTAAAGGTAAAACCACAAACACCTGGAATACATGGACTAAAGGAATAGTAATGCATAGCGGGGATAAAACAGCAAGCGCCTACGAAATAAAAGAAATAAATAAAGAGAAATACATGTTCCTTGAATGGAAGAGCGGCGATTATACAATACGCCACCAAAAACCAAAATACTACGTTTTAAAAAAGGAATAAAAGCGACAGTTTAAATTAAATTATAAATCGTTTTATAAAACTCTCCTTATAATAGGGTAATTCAGCTGTATCATCAAAAGGGTGGGCGGGATTATCTCTTACAAAATTAATGAAGGATTGAAACAAAAGACGATAAGTTTACTAGAAAGCGATTTCTGAGGTTTAGCTTTGAGAGCAAGGTTTATGAAGGTATTTCACTGAAACGACGAGGATGTCTGAGTTAAAAAACATTGCTTTTTTTACGAGTTCCGCAGTCGCCGAATAAACCGAAGTGAACAACAGCGTTTAAAACCTCTGCATAAGCGAGTCTGTAAACTTATAGGATTTAATCATCAATAATCTTACGTGTAAATACACCTGTCAGACTCTCACAAATAGAAGGCAAAATAAATTGTTTGTATAGGCTTAGCTTTTAACCCCGCGGGTTCTCGCAATAACCACACTAAACCTAACCCACGGGGTAAAAAACTTAAAAAGAATCTTCCCCTAATTACATCTTTTCGGGGGCAGAAACGCCAATCAAATTCAAGCCTTCCTTAATGACAAACTTCACTCCTCGCAGAATAAAAATCCTAAGTTGTGTAGTCTCAGCATTACTTTCATCCACCACTTTATGTTTATCATAAAAGGAATGGAAAAGGCTTGAAAGTTCCATAAGGTAGGTTGTAAGGTAATGAGGAGTTAAATCCATAGCGCAGGTATTTAAAATTTTCTCAAACCAAATAATTTTATTAATCAATTCTCTTTCTTCCGCGTTTAACTTTACCTTATTGAAATCAGGCACAACATTTATATCAAATTTCATTTCTTCAACTTTAGAGAAGATGGAACAAATTCTGGCATAAACATATTGAACATAAAAAACAGGGTTCTCATTGGATTTCTTTTTTGCAAGTTCAACATCAAAATTCAAGTGAGTATTTGGGCTTCTCATGGCAAAAAAGAAACGGCAAGCATCTCGGCCTACATCTTCAGTTAAGTCCTTAAGGGAAATAAACTCTCCTTTCCTCTTGGACATTTTTACTATCTTATCGCCCATTTTAAGTGAAACCAATTGATGTATTATAACTTCAAAAGAACCATCGGTTTTATTTAAAGCAGACATGGCCGCTTTCATTCTGGGAACATAACCATGATGATCGGCGCCCCATATATCTATTAGCCTAGTAAAACCTCTTTTGAATTTATTCAAATGATAAGCGATATCGCTTAAAAAATAAGTATTTCTGCCATCGGATTTAACAAGTACTCTGCCTTGGTCTTCCTCTTCCGATTTCTTATCTGACGAGCCAAACCATAAGGCTCCTTCTTTTTCATAACTTAAGTTTTTCTTCTTAAGCTCTTCTTTAACCTTTTCAACGGAATCTTCTTTTTTCAATTCAGATTCCAAAAACCACCTATCAAATTCAACTCCAAAACCTTTCATATCCTCACGATGCAAAGCAATCATCTTCTCAAGAGCAAAAGTGGAGAACTGTTTGTCCTGCCACTCTTTAGCATCAGCAGGAAGCAGAGAGGCAATATCTTTAAGGTAATCACCTTGATAACCGTTCTCGGGAACATCTTCGCCTATAAATCTGGCTTTTAAAGATTGGCCTAAAATATCAACCTGATTACCCATATCATTTACATAAAATTCCGAACTTGCTTTATAACCCAAGAACTTTAAAATTCTAACAAGACTATCTCCTAAAGTGGCCGCGCTACCGGAAGCCAAATGCAAAGGTCCTGTGGGATTGGCTGAGACAAATTCTATATTTATATTTTGCGCGGAATTATTAGGATTTTTAAAATAATCAGAGCGTGATAGTATCTTGCTCAAATTATTAAGCAGAAATTCTTCCTTTAAATTAATATTAATGAATCCCGGCTGTGCCACATCAACAGAATCTATATTATCGCGGGAAATAATATCAGCCGCTTTTTTTGCTATTTCCATTGGCGGCATTTTAAGAATTCTGGCCGAGGCAATGGGCCATGATATGGAAAAATCGTTTTTTATATGTCCCGGAGAAGGGGAAATATTAAACTTTTTAAAAGCGTCATCATCCAGTTTAAAGGTTTTTTGCAAACTGTCTTTAATTTCTTTTTCAAAAGCATCAAGCATAGTGAACCCTGCAGAAAAAGAAACACCAATTATCACCCATAAACCGGATATAATTAGAATTCCTTATTTCTTTTTCTTAATAATTTTCTTTGCGGTTTTTTTCTTTACCGGTTTTTTTGAAACAGCCTTTTTCTTAGCAGCTGTTTTTTTGACAATTTTTTTAACCGCTTTTTTAACGATTTTTTTAGCCGTTTTTTTAATTGTCTTTTTTTTAATAACTTTTTTTACGGTCTTTTTAACAATCTTTTTCACAGGTTTTTTGGTAACTTTTTTCACTACCTTCTTGGCAACCGCTTTCTTAATGATTTTTTTAACAGTCTTCTTTTTTACAGGTGTTTTCTTAATAACTTTTTTTACAACTTTCTTGACTGTCTTTTTAGTAAGTTTTTTGGCAGAAGTTTTTTTGACAATCTTCTTCGTTGCCGGTTTTTTTGAAATAACCTTTTTCTTAACGGATTTTTTCTTAGCCACAGCTTTTTTAACAACTTTTTTTATAGGTTTTTTAGCGGGAGCTTTTTCCCACTTCACTTTTTTAAAATCGTGATAAACTTTATCCAAATCATAAAACTCTCTTGCGATAGGATCAAAAATATGAACTATGATGCCACCATAATCAATAATTTTCCACTGCTTACTTTTAGGTCCGTCTTTATAGAGGATATAAGAATCTTTCTTTTTAAGCTGAATTGAAACCTCATCCTCAATTGCGTTCATCTGAGGATAAGACTCCGCCGTCATTACAACTATATAAAAAGCTAAAGATGATTCCTCTGTAAGCTCATATACTTCAATATTACTGGCTTTTTTATCACTACCGAGATTAGCCGCCAATAAAGCTATTTTTTTAAATTCTTTTTTCTGGTTCATATTGTGTATTTTTTCTCCTTAAGTTTTTCCATAAGAAAAAGCTCCGCTCTATGATCTATGTTTTCCATAGCCGATGCCAAGATGGACGATATTGTGTTAAAAATGGTGCTAAGATTGTTTCTCTGGACATTAGTAAAATCCGTTTCTCTTGAAAAAAGAATATAGCCGAGTTTTTTATCCTTTAAACTAAAAACCGATACATAAGCCCGGTCATTAAGCCAACCGTTCATAATATTTTCATCGGAAACATTTAGCTTCTTCTCTTCTTTAAATTTTTCCTGAGAAAGAGCCAAATCATATTCTTCATTAAACTGATTGTAGATATAAACGTCAATATTCCATATACCTTCCAAATAAGGAACTATCTCACCGGCCGCCTTGATCAAAAATTCTTTTGACGACTCATGATCCTCCATAACAAGCTTACTTAAATCAAAAAGCATTGTAAGTTCATTGGAGGTATTTTGAAGTCTTCTTAAAACCGTTTTTGTTATTTCCACAAGAAAAGGCATTCCCGTTTCAGGCTGTTCTTTAATAAAATTGAAAAAATCCTGATGACTTAATTCATATAAAACCGTATCGGCATAAGCTCTTGCTTGAGCGGTTCTGGGCTTCTCTTCAATAACCGCCATCTCTCCAAAAAACTCTCCGGCGCTCAAAAGAGCCAACTGTTTAAACTCTTTTTCTTCTTCATCAAGTTTTTTTTCAATTACGACTTCACCTTCAATAAGGATAAGCAAAGTATTTCCCGCACTACCCTCTTTAAAGATTATATCGCCGGCATTATATTTTTTTTGCTGAAAAGTTTTAAAAAACTCTTTAAGCTTTTTATCATCAAATTTTTTAAACATGGAAATTTCTTTAAGACTTTTAAAATCTGAGTCATTCATAAAATTCTCCCTCTAATGCCGCTTTCCAAATTCTTAACCACTGTTTCTTGCTTATGCCATTCCGATAAGTTTCTTTAACATTTCAGGATTATGCGCCTTAGCAAGAGCGACTTCCACTGTTATAAAATTCTGTTTAACAAGATTTGAAAGTGATTTATCCATTGAAATCATACCGAACTTCATTCCGGTTTCTATGGCGCTATATATCATATGAGTCTTGCCTTCTCTAATAAGATTGGATATAGCCGGAGTCATAATCATTATTTCTCTTACCGCGACTCTGCCTTTGCCGTCTTTTCTGGGCAAAAGTATTTGAGAAACAACAGCCTTAAGTGAACTGGCAAGCTGAACCCTAACCTGCATCTGCTGATGAGGAGGGAAAACATCTATTATTCTATCAATCGTTGAAGGGGCATCTTGCGTATGCAAAGTAGCGAAGGTTAAATGGCCCGTTTCGGCAGCTGTTATTGTAAGTTGGATGGTTTCAAGATCTCTCATTTCTCCAACTAAAATTACATTCGGATCTTCTCTGAGGGCGCCGCGTAAAGCGGTACCGAAGGATTTGGTATGTTGACCAATTTCTCTTTGACGAACTATACAGCTTTTGCCATCATATGTAAATTCAATAGGATCTTCTATGGTTAAAATATGCCCCTGTCTTTTTTGATTTACCATATCCAATAAACAGGCTAAAGTGGTGGTTTTTCCCGAACCTGTGGGGCCGGTAACAAGAATAAGGCCTTTGGGCGTATCGGATAAACTTGTAATGGTTGAAGATAAGGCCAATTGCTCCGCCGTAGGTATTATGGAAGGAATAACCCTCATAACAGCTTCAACACCATTTCTTGCTATAAGAACATTTAATCTGAATCTTGAGATTCCTTTAATAGCAAAAGAACAATCAAGCTCCCAGTCTTTTTCAAATTTAGCTCTTTGATCATCATAGAGAGCTGAATAAATCATTTTCTTGGTTTCTTCCGCGGACATCGGAGGATCGGTAGGTGTGATAGGCTGTATAACACCCGATAATCTCATCATCGCCGGTTTTCCAACACAAATATGAATATCACTAGCCCCTTGAGTTACAGCTGACTTAAGAACGGTAATCAAATCTGCCATATATACCCTCCATTTTTTTATTGTTTCTTATCTCTTTATTTTTTGAATACTACTTTCATTAAAATCTGTGCCGATTATCACAATCGCATCTCCCATTTTAGAACTGTCATAGTTTGAATATATCGCAAGATGATGAAGACCCAAAATATCCCTTACCTTAAAAGCGGAACAAATACTATCAGAACAGTTTACAATTTTTGACTTTTTTCTAATAGTGGGAAAATTACCAAAACTCACAACATCCACGCCTTTTTCTCTTAAATATCCGGTAATCTCAAAAGCCCGGCCTTTAATGCCTGAAGCATTAAGAATTTCAACCTTTACAATATTGTCTTTATTTACCGCAAAAGGATTATAATCGGACATATGCAAATTCAATTTATCGGTATTTAAATTCCCCGTAAAATGAGTGATTATAAAATCAGATAACTTGAGGCCGATAATTTCCAAATAAGCCACAAAAGTGTCATTCCATGAAAAATTTGTAGCTTTGGATTTTTTTAATTTCCAGACACGCTGAAAAGCTTTCAATATTTGTTTAGATTTAAAACCTTCGGATTTAAAAAAACTTAAAAAATCATTTTCTTCCAAAAGATCATTTTTAATTGAGACATATAATATGGACTCATAATTGATGATAAGATTTTCTGAAACAAATCTATAAATTGCCACAGCTTTTTGATAATCCGTTCCGCTTAAATTTAATAATCGCTTGGGAATATTTATCACATTCACCATATGGCTTGCGGAATGATACACCACAAAACGGGGATTTTCGGCTATGACGGCAAAACCGATATTAGCCTTGCGAGAAACACGCACAGAAACGAAAGAATAAAAATGCGCAAATATTAAAAATGCAACAAAAACCAAACCTACAAAAAGCAAAACTCTTTCTTTTTTTAAATTAAATCGTTTCATATAATCCTTTCTTTCAAAAGAGCCTGATAAGCAATGCTGGAATGAGGATGAACCCACTTTTTTTCTCTCTTTATATACTCCAATTTACATTTTAAAGCGAAAAAAAAGGCCTTGTCAATATTCAAAAAAGCTTCCTTTCTTATAGCGCCGGCAAACACCATCTTCCTATCTTTTCCCGCCATATCGGAAACATATATTATCTTAGCAAGTATAGACATTTTAGGTGAACCTACGGTATGCAGCTTTATGGCATTTAAAACATCTCTGTCTTTTATAAAAAATTTAGTCCGCGCTATATAAGCTGACATATAAGAATGAAAAACCAAAGAATCATTCTCCCTGATAGATCGAAAAAAAGGAATATTTTTCTTATTTTTAACTGCCCATAAATTAAGCTTCTTTTTATTAAAATCCCGCGCGCTATCGTGAAGAAGCGCCGCAGTTGCGGTTTTTTCCGCAGAAAGACCATGTGTCTTCGCAAGTTCCAAGGCAAGCCTTGCTGTTTCCTTAGAATGCCTAAATCTTTTAGCGCTAAGATTTAATTTAAGCCATTTATGAATATGACTGAAATAAAGTTTCTTTTGCCGAATGAAACTTGCGACGGAAATTGAAATATCTGAACTTATGCCATCAATAAAAAGATTATCTTTAACTTTTGTTGAAGATATTTCGGGAAAAACGCCTTTTAAAAAAATAATGGCTTTCTTTGATTTTTTTCCGGGCAAAAACCCTTTTCTCTTGCCAACCAAAAGAGTTGCTTTCTTTGTTATTAATTTATAATTTTTCCACTTATCAAAAGAATTAAAGCAATCGGACCCCATAAGAAAAAATAATTGCGCTCGCGGATGCTTTAAAGAAAAATAATCAACGGCTTGATAAGTATAAGTAACCTTTTTCCTTTTATACTCAAACGGATGAATTATTAAGCGGGTCATAGCGCCCAAATTAAACTCGGCAGCGCCCAAACGAAACATCTTTTCTCTATCTTGATAAGAAACCGATGGCAAATTTTTAAAAGGAGTTTGCCAACCGGTAATGACATAAACCTTATCGGGCTTTATTTCTTTAATGGCACCCTTAAGAAGCTTAAAATGAGCTTTATGGGGAGGATCAAAACTTCCCCCGTATATTATTATTTTCTCGTTCTTCATATTGGAATTTAATTTAGTATAATATATATTATATTAGCCTTCAAAAGAAATCATCCTTATAAAAGACTGTTTTTAAAAATGAAAGACAATTGCTTAATATTTATAATCGACGCTCCCGTTTCGGAAAACATAGATCCTGAACTTAAAAAAGCTTTTGGAACGGAAAGAGCCGTGCATATTTATATGGACCTTTTAAACAGCTCCTATAAAACAGCAAAAGCGGTCGCAAACACCTCTATAATAATATCCTATAAAAGTTCGGGAAAACACCCCGATTTGACATGGCTCGACGAAGATGATCCGGGATTTTTAGAGGCAAAAATTAAAAATTTAAATGAAAGAATTTCAACTCTATTTCAATGGGCCTTTAATGCCGGCGCAAAGAAAACCGTGCTGCTTGCCAGCTCTTCACCTGAAGTAAAACCGGAATGGATAGAAAAAAGCCTTAATTTACTAAACAAAGAAACGGTAGCCATCGGGCCTACGGATGAAAAACCCTATCTCTTTGGCATAACAGCCGATAATTTGGATTTATTGGAAGAAGTTAATTTCTTTACCGGCGACTTAACTAATGATATTTACGAAAAAATAAAAAAAGCCAGATTAAAAACCGAAAACCTGCCAAAAACCTATACGGTGAAAGGAGAAGAAACGCTTAGAACCTGGATAGAATCAAAAGATGCCGGTTCCCATATATTTTCGCAAAAGAGCTCTCCAAAAGAACATAAAAAACGCGAAAGAAAAAAAAATCATTCCAACGACACTCTTTTCAAATAATCCCTATGGATTTTATCCTCATTTCCCAAGAAGAAAACCATCCTTTCTACGATAAGATTAATAACTACTTCGCAAACCCCTTTATTAATTTTAATACAAAAATTCCCGATATTTTTTTTACAATGCCGATTCCATCTTCATAGGAATCGAAACACTGTTTTTCTATATAATAAAGGGGCTTGGGGGATAAATTTAATTCAGAAGTTTTTACCGTTTTAAACGCTTATTAGGGACTATTATAGAGCTAAAGCCAATTCAAACCTTGAAATTCAGAAAGAAAAATTTAATATACTAAATAGTATGTGGAGGAAAGATGACTAATCATAAGAAAATCTGCGCCGAAATCTTTAAAATAACAAAGGGAACTCAAACGGAAGTGCTTATCGATTCCAAAGAATCAGCTCTTACGCGTTTTGCCGACAATGTTATTTCTCAAAATGTCTCAAATACAGACACAGGTATTTCCAT
>Ga0075121_1002325_pt1 | contig 10988 bp, 13 predicted proteins | sample AntAceMetag02UKG_FD_69793 | JGI IMG/M metagenome (GOLD analysis project Ga0075121, IMG submission 69793) | Saline lake microbial communities from Ace Lake, Antarctica - Antarctic Ace Lake Metagenome 02UKG | ecosystem: Environmental > Aquatic > Non-marine Saline and Alkaline > Saline | place... | reverse complement strand
GGCTTGAGTCCGGCGGTCCCGGCCGGACCATCGAGGAGAAGCATCTCAAAGGGAGATCTCGTAATTGTGGATATCCCCACAATGGTCAAAGGGTATCACTCAGACCAGACAAGGACGTACATCTTAGGGAAGGCCGGCATTGAGATTGAAGAGATGTACAACAGCCTGAAAGAGATAGCAGATCATCTCATTGAGAATATTAGCCCGGGTGTAAAATGCAGCGAGATTTTTCAAATGGCTGTGGATAAGGCAGGAGAGCTCAACACCATCGATGCCTTTCTGAACTTCGGAGAAGGGAAAAAGAGCCATATGATCGGTCATGGCATCGGACTGGAATGTACCGAACCTCCCATAATCTCAAAATATGACCATTCAGAACTCTCAGAGGATTCAGTAATAGCACTGGAGATGCACATGTTCAGAGAGGATGTCGGGGTTGTTAAACTGGAAGACATGACCCTTATCACGCACAACGGAAATGAACTCTTGACAAAAAGCCCCAGACGACTCTTTGAGATTCAATGCTGAGATAGCCGCAAAAAGGCGCCCCAGAGGAATAGCCTCCGCATTCCACAGGGCAGGCAAAATACACAAAAAACACTATTTGTATTTCACAGACAGCGAAAAAGAGATCGGTGTTAATGCCCATTTTCAATAAACTTGGTAATCTTGAACCTTAATCCCATTTTTCCTGTCACACATAGACCTTGAAAAGAGTCTAAAGAGATAAAGGTGCAAGAGATGAAAAAGGAATCACAGACCACGGAACCGGCCCTGGAGATGCTGGTAGAGCAAGCCAAAGAAGGCGACAAGGACGCGCTTGAGGACCTGGTGCGCAGGATTCAGGACAGGATTTACGGGCTGGCCATCCGCATGCTGTATCATCCTGCTGACGCGGAGGATGCAACACAGGAGATATTGATCAAGATCATCACCCGTCTTGACGGGTTCAGGGGGGAGAGCGGCTTTACTACATGGGCTTATAGGCTTGCGTCAAACCATCTTTTGACTACCAAAAGACGCCGGGCTGAACAGTGGGATATGACATTTGAGAAATGCGAAAGGAGGATTGAGAAAGGACTATCCTATAGCGGTCACCAATCATTTAACGAAGCGGAAAACGGTCTGCTTCTTGAAGAAATGAAACTCGCATGTATGCAGGCATTGCTCCTCTGTCTGAGCCGGGAGATTCGAATGGCCTTTATATTAGGCGTCGTTTTCCAGACAACGGGCATAGAAGGCGGTGAGATACTGGATATTACGCCGGAGTCCTTCCGACAGCGCCTTTCACGCGGACGGAAACAGATCTCTGATTTTATGGCAACGAAATGCAGTTTGGTCAATCCGAAAAACCCCTGCCATTGTGAAAGGATTCTCGCCTTCGACATTGAGAAGGTATGCGTGATAGATCCTGAAAACCTGCTCTTTGCCGACCATCCTTGCTATGCAAAGAAAAACGGACAAGCCATGAACCGCCTTCAGGAGCTTGATCAGTTGGTTCGTGTAACAGCACTTTTTAGAAGCTATCCGGAATATGCAGCGCCCGAGGCATTTGTGGAAATAGTGAAAAAACTGATGGATTCGGGTCGTTTTCAGATCTTGGAGTGACTTCTCAATAAGGTAGGGCATTCCTTTAGCTTCCCCCTTTGAAAAAGGGGGATTGAGGGGGATTTTTTCTAATGCTACCCATACTGAGATGTTACCTCTTGGAGATATAACTGACAAAGTTGCAAGAAGGGATGAACAAATGAACCCAAAAAGTCATGGGACTGTACTCTGTAACAGCATTTATCCTGAGTCAGAAAAAAGCGGCCTATCCCTTTGCTCTAACGATAATGAACACTTTCATGAGGAGAAGGCATACCAGACCACTCAAGGCATTTTAGGAGAATACAAACACGCTGGAAGGAAAAGGCGCTATGACATGTGGTTTATGTTCCGGGGGCTGCGTGAGAAATTTGATGAAACAGAGAGGGCGCAACATAAGAATCCTGACTTAGATGTTTTTAGATGGTTTCGATTGGTCTAATGGAGAATCCTAACCCCCCTTCGCACTAAAGCGCTTCGACACGGTTCGCCTCCCCACTCATCCCTGAAGCAAGCTAAAGGGTATTCTGGCGAAGGCGAATAAGTAATAGCAGGAGCAGCTATGAAAATTATTATTACAGGAGCAACCGGATTTGTAGGGAGGAATTTAGCAGAGAGCTTTCATGACGATGGCTTACAGGTGATAGCGACAGGCCGTTCCCTGGTGGTTGGCGATGAATTGCGAAAAAAAGATATTGAATTTAAAAAGGCGGATATTCTGGATTTAAATCAATTGATCAATGCTTTTTCACCCGCGGATTGTGTGATTCATTGCGCTGCAAAAAGTGGTCCCTGGGGAAGATATCGGGATTTCTATGAAACCAATGTGGTAGGAACACGAAATGTCATTGAAGCGTGCAAAAACCATAATATTAAAAGGATTATATTTATCTCAACACCAAGCATCTATTTCACGGGTAAGGATCGTTATAACATTTCAGAGAGCGAGCCCTTACCGGACAGGCAGGCTTCTAATTACTCAAAAACCAAGCTAATCTCGGAAACGGAACTCATGGCACTTAAAACCGAAGGATTTAAGACGATTATATTCAGGCCAAGAGCGCTGTTCGGCCCCTATGACAATACATTTGTTCCTCGCATACTTCGGTTGGCTGAAAAAGGACAAATGCCCCTAATAAATAGCGGGCAGGCATTGATTGACATTACCTATGTGGATGATTTTGTTGATGCAGTCAGAAAGTGTTTAACAGCACCGGATAATTCCTGGAATGAAGTATATAACATCTCCAATGGCGATCCGATCAGCGTGAAAGAATGGTTTTCTCAAGTATTGAGTATCTTTGATCGTCCATTCAAACCGAAGAATATCCCTGAATCCGCAGCAAAAATCATTGCGGGAATTATGGAGTTTGTCAGCTATCTTCCATTAGTGGGGAAAGAACCTTCCATGACACGTTTTACGGTTGGATATATGGCTAAATCCATGACAATGAGCATAGACAAAGCAAAACAAAAGCTCGGCTACTCACCTCAAGTTAGCAATCAGGAAGGTTTTGAAAGGTACGTGAAATGATATAAATCGAAGTGAAAAGAATTCTCAATCAAGACGCTTGAATGGCCGATAACCCGTCCCTCAGCATGAACGGTTCTCCATCAAATGGAAAACAAAACAATCCTTTTTCCACGGCTCACGGTGGAATTATATCTACACTGCTCGATACAACAATGACAGCTTTCGTCCTGTCAACGCTACAGAAAGGTTTCAGTTGCTCAACAATAGAGATCAAAGTCAATTTTATCAGACCAGTAACTGCAAACACCGGGCTTGTACGATGTAAGGCGAGGCCCATCCATGTGGGAAAACGCTTGGCAACAGTAGAAGGTTGAGTAAAACATAAAGGCGGGAGCATATTAGCTCATGGATTAAGCACTTGTTCAATACTCAAGATGAACAAATCATAAAATGTGGAAATTGCAGGGAGGAGCGAGCGATGGCAAATGACAAGAGGGGTAACAAAAAAAGCATAGGTTGGTTTTGTTCCTATGTCCCTGAAGAAATGATAATCGCTGCTGGATTTGAACCAGTCCGTCTCAAAGGAGAGATGGAAAAGGTGAAGGCGGCTGATTCATACCTTTTTTCAAATATATGTCCTTATGTAAAAAACATCCTGGAATCCGGCCTCAGTAATAAATTTGGAAATGTAGAGGGAATAATATTTTCAAATTCCTGCGATGGAATGCGCCGGCTCTATGATCTGTGGACGCAATACGTTCAGACGCCTTTTACATATATGTTGGAGATTCCGAAAAATCGGGACGAACATGGAATAAAATACCTTGCTGCTCAGTTCTTCGACTTGAAAACAAGGCTGGAAGAGGCCTTTGACATCGAGATATCAAACGACCACCTGTCAAAGGCAATCTCCTTTATGAATGATCGCAGGACAATGGTTATGGATCTTTTTGAGTCCCAAAAAGAGATCCCTTCCCGCCATCAAGGGAGTGAGCTTTTGGCGTTATGCATGGAAGAGGCAACCTGCCCCAAGGAGGAAACAACAGAAAGAATCAAAAACATCTCCGGACAGTCAAGTGCATCAAAGCATTCTCAGCAAAAGCTACCACGGATAGCAGTCATGGGGAACTTGGTTGACAATCCAATCCTCTTCAGCATGGTTGAAAGCGCCGGTGCTTCGGTCGTTTTTTTTGATACATGCAACGGGCTGATTCATTACACAAATCCGGTTGAAAACGGTTCCGATCCTATAGAGAGCCTGGCCCGGAGGTACCTGCTGAAGCCCCCGTGTGTCCGAATGCCGGGCTTTGGTAAAAGGATAGAACGCTTGGAGCAACTGATTGAAGATTACTCAATAGAGGGGATTATTTACAACAACCTCAAGTTCTGTGATTACAGTCTTTTTGAGGCGCCCCAAGTGGAAGGCTTTTTGAGAAAGAGTAGCTTTCCGTTTCTGGTCTTGGAAAATGATTATCTCTGGGGGGATGTTGAGCGTATAAGAACCAGGGTAGAAGCGTTCTTAGAAGTGGTGAAGGATGAATTTGAGTGAGCAATTGATTATAGTGCTCTTCAGCACTAAAGGAGGAGAAGGATCATGATGAGAAGTCATTATCAAAAGGCTGCGGCATTTATGGAGCAAAAGCTTGAGCAAAGACCCCGCGGCTTTGATCTGTTTCTAAAAGAACTGTTTGCTATGAATGTGCGAGCTTTTCAAGAAGATGTTAAAACCGTCTATGTATCAGGCTATGCATTCCCCGTGGAACTCCTGCGGGCGTTTGACGTGGTTCTCTTTGATTTTGAAATTGCCTGCAACAATCTGCCGGCGGCAACCTCCGGAAATGGATCATCCATCATGGTTACTTCGGAAAACCAGGGATATTCGAGGGACATCTGTTCATTTCACAGGCTGGCAATCGGGTGTCAACTTCAGGGGATGCTTCCAAAAGGCGATCTTTACATAACCTCCAGTTATTATTGCAACGGCAAGGCAAAAACAAATGAAATACTGGCAAATTCAGAAAGGAAGGAAAGCGTCCTTTTTGATGTGCCGAATGAAATCAGTGATTCCTCAGTGCAATATGTTGCTTCTCAATTGAAGGAGATTGCTTCCAGACTGGAGACTATAACCGGAAAGAAACTTGATATGGACAGACTCAGAGAAGCTATGCAATTGTCCAACAAGGCCAGGTCGTCCCTCAAGGATATGCATGAACTTATGAAGACAAGGCCCTGTCCATGGGATGGCGCCACAGCTTGTTTGCTGGAACTGGGCGGGGCCATGTTTTGGGGAACTCCCGTTCGGGAGGAAATCAATCAATTACTCATTCGTGAAATGAAAGACAGGATCAAGAGTGGCAAGCTATTCCCGGAAAATCATAGGGTTCTATGGTTTCCCTGGGTTCCGGTCCAGACTACCAACACATTCAAGATCCTGAAAGAAAACCGGGTAAACATTGTCATGAGTGAAGTGGCCAGGGTCTGGTGGTCGGAACTTGATGAAAACAGGCCCTTTGAAGCGCTTGCCTTGAAAGCCCTCCAGAATCTCCATGTGGGAGCGGCCGAGGAGAGAGTTAGGTCTTTGATGGCTCTTACTGAGGAATACAATGTGGACGGTGCAATCCATTTCTCCACACCGGCCTGTTACCACGAAACCGCTTCATTCCGTTTGATTAGTGATACCTTGAAAGGAAAGGGCCTTTCTGTTCTGGATCTGGATGGAGACATGACCGATGAGCGGAATTATTCTCCTGAGCGGACGTTGACCAAACTAATGCCCTTCCTTGATATACTGGCGAGTAGGGATGTCGGTGACAATGGATGAAGGAAAATACTTCCAAGGCTGTGGCTGATTCTGGAGAGATATCTCGAAAAGCCAATAGACATTGAGTGCCCCGATAATGAATGCCTTTTTTGTGGAGAGAAAAATCCTGTCGGGTTAAAGCTAAAGTTCTTTCTCGATGAAGAGACTGGTGAAATAACTACCGAATACATCCCCTCAAAGCCATATATTGGGTTAGGCGATATTCTCTATGGCGGCATTCAGGCCGGTCTCTTTGACGAGATCATGGGCTGGACGGCCCACACTCTCACAGGGGAGATGGGTGTTACATCGGAAATCAAGATAGAGTACTTAAATCCGATCTACCTTTGGAGAGGCATAAAAATACCCTGCCGTCTAATCTCACGTAATGACCCCAAGGTTCACATGGAGGCACGGATTGAAACCCATAAGGGGAAAGTTTGCTCTGGAGCCACAGGCATATGGAATATTTCGAGGATTGGAATTTGAGCCTGACGCCAACCTGTCCCGTTACAGGCGGGGGATTGGCCAGATAAGCGCAGACTTCGAAAGGGGACGTTTTGCAGAGGTCTCAATGGATCTTCAATCGACAATCTTCAATTTAAGGGGTTTTAAGCAATGATAACTGCAGGAATTGATTGTGGTGCCAAGAACACCAAGACCGTAATTTTGAAAGATGGTGAGATCATAGGCAAGGGGTCTGTCCTGACCGGCTTTGATCAGGAAAAGGCAGTAGAAGAGTCGCTTGAAGCGGCCTTAAAGGAAGCGGCCATTTCAAGAGACGAAATCGAAAAGATCGGGGGTACCGGGTCTGGTAAGAAATCTATCGTCTCGGCCGACGTGGAAGTAAATGACATTAAGGCAATGGCAAAGGCTGCTAACTTTTTTTTCCCCAATTCACGGACTGTTGCAGATGTAGGTGCTGAAGAAGGAAGGGCCGTTAAAATTGACGAAAAGGGAGGCGTGGAAGATTTTGCCATCAATGAGAAGTGTGCGGCGGGGGCCGGCGCTTTTATTGAAGCCATGGGGCGGGCCCTTGAGACGTCGCCCGAGGAGATGGGACCGCTGGCGTTGACATCGGACAAGGAGATCCCGATGAACGCCCAGTGCGCCATTTTTGCGGAGTCAGAAGTGGTAGGGCTGATACACGCCAAAACTGAAAAGCCTGATATCAGCAAGGCCATCCATGACGCCATGGCAAGTCGTATCGTGTCGATGATACGCAGGGTCGGGGTGAATGAAGATGTTGCAATGATCGGGGGTGTGGGGAGAAATCCCGGCTTTATTGGATCCATGAAGCGTGAGTTAAAGGTGGAAAACCTGTATATTCCTGATGAGCCTGAGTTCGGTGCCGCTGTCGGTGCCGCTGTCGTGGCTAAAGGAGAGGCATAGGGGAAGCAGAGTTAATTGTTATTTGTTAGTCGTGCTTTCGGGGTGCCTGAGAAAAGAGGGAAGATGTTTTCCGGGACTGATCCGATAACGAGTAACAGATAACCAGTTTTTGTTGGAAGAAATAAAATGGCAGAAGAGAAGAAACAAGAGTTCTGGAGGTGGACAGAGTCCAACTGGAAGAATCCCGATATAGACTGGAAAGATGCCAGATTTATCACCGTGGGTATTGACGTCGGTTCCGTGAGTTCTCAGTCGTGCATTATGGCGGATGGCAACATATTTGCCTATGCCAACATGAGAACGGGATCAGACAGCCCCAACAGCGCCCGCAATGCCCTGAATTATGCGTTGGAAGCCACGGATATGCCTGAAGACAGGATGGACTATTGTATCGGGACCGGATATGGTCGGGTCAATGTCCCGTTTGCAGACAGGTCTATCACCGAGATCGCGTGTCATGCCAGGGGGGCCAATTTTATATATGGGCCGGAGGTGCGCACGGTTTTAGACGTGGGCGGTCAGGATATCAAGGCCATCCAGTGTGATGAAAAGGGGAAGGTGACAAACTTTCTGATGAACGATAAGTGCGCTGCAGGTACTGGTCGCGGCATGGAGGTGTTTTCAGATCTTTTAGGGGTACCGATCAACGATGTAGGAGAACGGTCGTTTCAGGTCAAGGAAGAGCCCAACGCCGTCTCCAGCACCTGCGTTGTCTATGCCAAATCGGAGGCCACGGGACTTCTCAGAAAGGGATGGACCACGGAAGAGGTCCTTGCCGCTTACTGCAGAGCAATGGCAGAGCGTATTTTCTCTCTTGTGGGGCGGGTTGGTGTGACACCTGAGTTTGCCGTAACAGGCGGGATGGCAAAAAACCGGGGAGTGATGGACCGGTTGATGCCGATGATCAAGCTCGAACGTATGAAGACCGAGTGGGATACACAAATTGCCGGAGCGGCCGGCGCTACGCTTTTCGGATACGCCCTTTGCCAGAAAGGGAAGGGGAGGAAGAGGTGATATCATGTTAGCCAATTACGGACATAAGGATGCCTCCGGTGATTTTTTCATTACCATTGATACGGACAAATGCGATAGTTGCGGTGATTGCGTCACCGCATGCCCTGCGGATGTCTTTGAGGTAGTTGATGAAGATCCCAATGATCCCATGCGGGATGAACCTGTTGCCATGGTGGCTGCCGACAAGAAGAAGAAGTTGAAATATGAGTGCGGTTTCTGCAAGCCCCCCTCTGACATGCCTCCCCTTCCCTGCGTTGAGGCATGCAAGGCCGGAGCGATCTCTCATTCGTGGTAGAAGCTAGGAATTGACGATTGTTGGAGCGCAGCAAAAATCCCGATTCATCGGGGATGATTGATGCTCCGGTGAAATAGAAAAAGCCCCAATTAAATGGTCTGTGCCTTGTTTGAATGATTTTTGCTCCGGTGAAACGAATTATGGGTCTCACTGCGCAGGAATTTAACAAGGTATACACTGAGCGGGGTAAACATCTCACGGGGGATAATTGAGATTGGACATTGAAACTGCCAGTCGGGGAATCATATGAAGGAAGTAACACTGACAATTAATGGCCACGAAATAGTGGCGCCTGATGGCACCACTATTTTAGAAGCGGACAAAGGGGCAGATATATATTCCCACCCCCTGTTACCATCCGGATTTGCCGGTTGCCAAGGGAATTGAACCGGCCAGGGTAGTTTATCTGGGTGACCGGAAAGTTGAAAACGCCGTGCCTGACGAGCCTGGCAAGGGTTGTGGCCTCTGCGTAGTGGAAGTTGAGGGTGAAGCAGATCTAATCGGTTCCTGCGGGACCGAAATGACTGATGCTATGGTTGTAGCCACTGAAAATGACCGCATTACGGCCAGGGACAGGAGAACGTGTTATATGTTCTAAGCGTTGGATAATTTTTGATTGACTGAGGAGGAATTATGAACATGGTCTACATGTTGTGAGTTTTATAAAAGATTGAATTATTAAACGAATGACGGGGGTATTCAGCCTGACCTGCTGCCGATTATGAATAATTAAGGGAAAAAAGGAGGAAAGTATGACTGATGTATATGAAAGACTGGCAAAGCACCTTGACAACCTTCCCGCGAGTTATCCTGCCACAGATTCAGGGGTTGAACTTAGGATATTAAAACGTCTGTTTACGCCTGAAGAGGCAGACGCAGCAATGGCCCTTACCATGTTTCCTGAGTCTGCGGACGCCATCGCAAAGAAACTTGGCAAAAATGAATCAGATATTGAAAAACTTTTTTACAGCATGTCCAAAAAGGGACTCATTGGCCGTTCAGGCAAAGAACAGAATAAATACATGGCAGCCAACTTTATTATCGGTATATGGGAATATAATGTTAACAACCTTGATGAAAAATTGATTCACGATGTTAATGAATATATTCCGCAAATATGGGAAAAAAGCTGGACAAAACAAAAAACCCAGCAAATGAGGGTAATTCCTGTATCAAAAAGTATTTCCGTTGAAATGAACGTTATGCTCTATGAAGAGGCAGAAAGTATTATAAAAAAACAGTCAAAAATTGTGGTTGCGCCTTGTATATGCAGAAAAGAACAGAATATGGTCGGACACGGATGTGACAGACCCTTGGAAACATGCCTGATGTTAGGGGCCAGTGCATTTTTTTTTGAAGAAAACGGTATTGGACGCTCTATCTCACAGGAAGAAGCGCTGGAGATTCTGAACAAAGGCATTGAGGCCGGTCTTGTGCTTCAGCCTTCAAATTCTCAAAAACCCTTTGTTATCTGCATGTGCTGCGGATGCTGCTGCCTGATACTGAAAAACCTCAATAGACTGGATGAGCCTGCCAAAGTTGCGTGTACTAATTATTATGCCACTGTGAGCGAAGATGACTGCACAGGCTGCGGAAATTGTGAAGACATATGCCAGATGGGCGCCATAACAGTGGAAGACGAATCAGCAGTTATCAACCTGGCAAGGTGTATCGGATGCGGCCTTTGTGTTACAAGGTGCGAATTTAACGCAACAACTCTTGTGAAAAAAGAAGAATCTGAAAAATATGCCATTCCTGCCAATACAGTTGAACAATATATGAATATGGCCCAAGAGAGGGGTTTTATATAACCAAGGAGATGATATGGAATTTGAAGGTTCAATAAGATTCTCAATTCTCGAACAGACCAAAGATAAAGTTGTAGGAGAAATGCCAATTCACTCAGGAATAAAAAATCCTTATGGAGTTGTTCATGTCGGGGCGATGCTCTGGTTCGCGGATGTTTGCGCAACTGTCCTAGCCTTTGGTTCTCCTCAGGCGGCTGAAGGGGAAAAGGGATTTCCCTTGGCAATCAATTTAAATGGTAATTTTATCAGTAACCAATCTGAGGGCACACTCAAGGCGGTTTCTTCTTTCGTTAAGCGAGGCAAGACAGTGAGCATCGTTCGGACATCGGTATTCGGAGAAGGAGATAAACTGATTGCTGATGTGACAACCAATCATGTATCGGCTAAATGAAATGTCAAGTTGTTATAACAAGACAAATTAACTCGGATGCGAATTCCGCTGCGCTCCATTTGCACCGGCTATTTGCAGCGTTCGATGAGACAGACTTTTTGTACAGGAGGCAATTTATGGGTGAAGCATCAAATGTATTTGAAAAAAATTATCAAGACTACTGTACTCAAATTGAAAAAGTAGATTTCGAGTCAATTAAACACACACTTGGAATAAAAAATCACAAA
>Ga0075121_1002319_pt1 | contig 11006 bp, 7 predicted proteins | sample AntAceMetag02UKG_FD_69793 | JGI IMG/M metagenome (GOLD analysis project Ga0075121, IMG submission 69793) | Saline lake microbial communities from Ace Lake, Antarctica - Antarctic Ace Lake Metagenome 02UKG | ecosystem: Environmental > Aquatic > Non-marine Saline and Alkaline > Saline | place... | reverse complement strand
CGGCTACTTTCTTAATAAGATTGGTGGTTCCGTTTTGAATATCAATATTTACTGATTCAAGATTGAAATCCTTAGACCCAAGTAAGGTGTTAAGATTAGCAACATCAGTTGAACTCTGATTAATCTCGGAAACAATAATCCATTCATAACTCTGGTCTTGCTCAAATTCCAGACTGGCAGAAATAAAATATGCACCTCTTGCAGCCCTGACATCAGTTTCTGTATATATGGGCAATCCTTTTCTAAATTTATCCAATTGATTACTGGAAATAAGAATCTTATTATTGACCAGACCCTTTGACCAGACAGTTGTCGCAGTCAGGGATTCACTGGGTTCCGGTCTATCTACAGGTATAGAGCTAAGAAGAAAAAGTCCCAGTCCTGTATCCTCTAATAATTCATTCTTTTTATAGCCATCCAGAAGATTGCTGTACTCATGCTGAAAATCATAGTTAATTCCACTGGGAAGAATATTACTTATACCATCCAGAATCTCCAGGCTAACCGCTTTATTGTTTCTGTTGCTTATTACAGATTTTTTAATAATTCCGAATTTTTCGCTGCTGTACCAGCCATATTGAAAACCAATTCCCAAATCCTTATTTATCTCTTCATAAATAATCTTATTCCCGTACTCACTCTTGTAAAGATTCCTCTTTATTTGATAGATATTCCCCATTTCTTTGGCAAAGGGCTCCCATAAATAGATTTTTTCATCCATTTCAGCCCTGACAATTGTTTTACTTCCAGTAATTCCGCAATAATCATGGATCATATCATCGGTATAATAAGGAAAGAGAGCATTATCCCGATTTTTTCTTCCCGCAGACAATGAACCATTACTGGAAATAAATATCCAATGATCAGAATCACTAACTATGGTCATAAAAAAGTCTGCCATGTGATCATAGTTTGTAATTTTGTAAAATTTCTCATTCTGAATATTTACAAATTCACCCTCAACCCCTGCAGAGCTAATTTTCAGGACAGTCTTTCCTAAATAAATCTGGTTATTCTTCATAATTTCATCTCTTTCTCTTTAAAACTTTATAAAAACCTGTCAAATAAGTTAAGATTCTTATACATACAAAACAATAACACATGAAAAAGGCTCATGTCTATGTTTTTATTAACAACTAAATAAAACATAACTCAAAATTTAATCCTATATTAGTTTTTAAGCTATAATTATTTTTAATAATTCAATTTGTTTTTGTTGACAACTGATATTTTCTATCCTACAATTGATTTAGTTTAAAAAAAATAGGGGCTAAAAAAGCCTTATTTTTCAAGGAGAAAAATATGAAATTAAAAAGAGTTTTAGGATTGGTTCTATTACTGGCATTTACTGCAGGATTTGTATTCGCAGGAGCCGCTCAGGATGAGAGTCCCAATGCCGCTCCGGATGCGAATCCGAATCAACTTCCTAGATCTGCGACACTGTATTATGGTGGTCAGCAATGGGGCGCAGTTAATGGCTGGAACCCACTTTCAGATGATATGAACAATGCTTTAGCACTTGCACAGAGTGCAGGTGGTTCTCGTACATTAATGTTCGAAACACTGTACATGTATAACTTGCTTGATGGAAGTATGACACCATTATTAGCTGATGGCGATTACGTATGGAATGCAGCACAAACCGAAATGACAGTAAAGATTAATAGTGCTGCTAAATGGAGTGACGGCACTGCTGTTACTGCAGAAGATGTTGCTTATACTTTTGTTTCTAATGTTAAATATGTAAACGGTCAGGGTGTTGGTAATTCACCATACATCGAATCTGTAACAGCTGTTAATCCTTCAACAGTACTTATCAAAGCTAAACTGACTGCAGCTGGTATGGCTGTTAATCCATTAATGCTTGTTAGCTACCTTGGTTCCAGCTATGTAATACAAAAAGATTGGATTCAGACAGTCGAAGCTCGTAATAATAATGAGGCTGCTGCTGTTAAAAAAGATCCAGGTGAAGATGTAGTATTTTCTGGTCCTTACAGCAAATATTATGCTGATGATCAAAAAGTTGTCTTTATACGTAATGATGCTTATTGGGGTCAAGATGCTTCTATGTGGGGCGAACTTCCTGCACCTAAATATATTGCTCACACAATGTATGCTGATAATGCAGCAACCGAAGTAGCCTTTAAAGCTGGAGAGATTGATGTTGATCAGCAATTTATTCCTAACATTCAAGATCTTTGGTTAAAGGATAATCTTCCCATTTCTACTTACATAAACGAAGCTCCTTATGGTATTTGTGTAAATATGCCTACCGCTTGGTATAATCAGGATATTGCTGGGCTTGATAATGTAGCTGTTCGAAAGGCAATTGCTATGGCAGTTGATTACGATGCTATTAATGCAAATGCTATGACTGGCCAATCACCTACCTTCCAGGATGTTCCCCGTTCTTTGATGAATCCTACACCTGGTGAGCAAGCTACATTTGATCATAATGCAGTTGCGAACCTTCAATGGGCTGGTAGTGATATTGCCGGCGCTAAAAAATTATTAGATGATGCAGGTATTGTTGATACAAATGGCGATGGAATTCGTGAAATTGATGGAAAAAATCTTTCCTACAATGCATGTGCTCCTAATGGCTGGACCGACTGGATGGCAGCTATGGAAATCGTTGCTGATGCAGGTAAGAATATTGGTATCGATATCACAACAGAATTTCCTGAATGGTCTGTATATTCGACAGTTGTAACTGCTGCTTCACAGACTGATTATGACATCTTCATGATGTGGACAGATAGTGCTACTCCTGTTCAGCCATGGGGTCGTGTTCGGATGATAATGAGTTCCGAGTATAATGGAGTTGAAGGTAACTGGTCAGGTAACTGGGGTCATTACAGCAATGCCCGTGTTGATGAGTTATTATCAATGATTCCCATCGAAAAAGATGCTGCAAAGCTTAAATCTTACTACACAGAAGCCGTTAAGATTTACCTAACTGATGTACCTTCTTTTTCACTTATGTACAGACCTGACAAGTTCCATGCGGTAAACGAGTCAGTATGGACAGGCTTTCCTGAATTTGAAGATGGCAACAACATTCCTCCAGCTGATTTATCTGATGGTTATGGAATAGCAGGTCTTTATCAAATTACGCCGATTAAGTAACATTTGAATAGTTACATTTGAACTCTAACATTCAGCCATGTTTCAAAAGCATTTGAAACATGGCTGTCTATCTATTATATGGAGGTAAATGATGAATGGATATCGTAAATATTTCGGCAAAAAGATTTTTTGGTTATTAATTACGTTTATTTTTGCCGTTTTACTTAATTTTATACTCCCGCGATTGATGCCAGGAGATCCCGTTGCAGTTATTGTTGCAAAATCCGCACAAGGTATATCTGACACATCTGCAGTAAAACAGATTTATGAGAATTATGCTGAAGCATTTGGCGTTGATAAGCCTATGACTATTCAGTTCTTTACTTATTTTAAAAATGCTTTGACTGGTGATTTTGGGCTCTCCTTCAGCCAGTATCCTCGTCCAGTATCTGATATTGTGAGTTCTGCAGTTTGGTGGACTGTCGCGTTACAGTTTCCGGCAATTATTGTTGGTTGGCTGATTGGTAATCTACTTGGTGCCTTAGCCGCCTATATTCGAAAAGGATTTGATAAAGTTCTTATGCCTCTGGCCTTGTTTGTAAGCAGTATTCCTGCTTTTGGTGTGGCGGTAATACTTCTTGTAATTTTCGCAATCAAGCTTAAGATTGCCCCAATTTCTGGTGGCTATGGTTTCGATATGATACCTAATTTTAGCTGGAGTTTCATAATGAGCGTAATCTCTCATTACCAGCTTCCGTTTTGGTCGATTGTACTTGTCTCCATCGGTGGTCAGGCAGTTGGTATGCGCTCGATGTCTATCTATGAACTAAATGAAGATTACGTTAAATATAGCCGTTTTCTCGGCATCAAAGATAGGAAGATTGTTGGATATGTGTTCCGTAATGCGATGCTGCCGCAGATTACGGGTCTTGCATTATCTATAGGTACTATGATTGGTGGAGCTTTGGTTGCTGAAATTATATTCAGTTATCCTGGACTTGGTACAACTATGTTACAGGCAATCTCACAGTCGGATTATCCACTGTTGTCTGCAACAACGCTTATCATTACGCTAATGGTACTGGCTGCCACTTTTGTCATTGATATTATCTATGGCTTAATAGATCCACGCGTCAAAGCGGCGCAGTTTGATTAAGGGAGGAATAGAAGATGAAAAATATAATACGTCAGGTGTTTCATTCTCCTAAGTTTGTTGTTGGGTTCCTCATTATTGCGCTGATTTTATTGACGATTTTTACTTATTCGCTGATTAATCCTGGTGACCCATTGCAAATGATTGGTTTGGGTTCTTTCTTTAAACCTGGAACCTATATTTCTGCCTATGATAGTGTTGGTGCAGAAGCGAATACTATGAAATTGCCAGAGGCAGATGGAAATCGCCTTGCTGGTATATTAAGTGATGCAGATCGTATCTCAATGCTGCAATGGTTGACTGCTGAGGGAATTCCCGAATCGGATATTGACCTCACCGATACAACCGGGCTTCTGAATTTATGGGATGATAATTATGATCCATCGATTAAGCCCAAGGGAATGACTCTGGCACAACGTAACTATTACAGTCGTCTTAATAGTAATCTTGCAAATGCGGAAAATAATGAAGAAATCATTATTGCTCAGGTAAATGAGGAAACTGGTTCATTAGAAAGATCCGGAGTTATTTCTAGCACGGATTATGTGAACGTTAGGGATATAGCAAATGTGAAAGTATTGCCTCTTGGAACCGACAACTTTGGGCGTGATGTGTTTAAAGAACTTGTTTCTGCGGTAAAAACATCACTTTTAGTCGGTTTAATTGCAGGTCTTATCGCTACCTTTATCGGACTTACGCTTGGCCTTTTGTCAGGCTATATAGGTGGTATTGTTGATGATATCATAATGTTTATAACGAACCTATTTACCGTTATACCCGCATTTATTTTATTAATATTAATTTCAAATAGTATCGGTCAGGAGTCCAGAGGAGCTACCACGGTTGCTATCGTTATTGGTATGACTTCATGGGTATGGACAACAAGAGCAGTTCGTTCTCAAGTCATTTCCCTGCGAAATCGTGATCATGTTAACTTAAGTCAAATTTCAGGTCATAGCTTAATCCGAATCATTCTTACCGATATTCTTCCGTATATTGCTTCTTATGTTGTGATGGCGTTTATTTTGCAAGTATCTACAGCAATTCTCGCTGAAGCACAGCTTTCCATGCTTGGTCTCGGTCCAAAGACAACTGAGATACCAACACTTGGTTTGATGATGAACTGGTCAATGTTATATTCCGCGCATCTTAATGGTTCGTGGTGGGCATATTTTCCTGTTATAATGTTGATTGCGTTAATATCATTCTCGTTAAATTTGATGAATACCGGTCTCGATCAGGTATTCAACCCCACTTTGAGGGACTAGGAGGTCGGATATGGGTAATAAAATTCTTGAGGTTAAAAACCTCACAACAAAATATATCACCAGATTTGGAGAAAATGTCTATGCGGTTGATGACGTATCATTGACAGTCGAGGAAGGTAAGTCTCTTGGCATTGCAGGTGAGTCCGGTTGTGGTAAGTCAACACTTGCACTTAGTCTGATGGGCTACTATTTCCCACCGCTACACTATACAAGCGGCGATATCATCGTCAATGGTAAATTGATTACTCAAATGAAACCAGATACAATTCGCAAGTCTATTTTGGGTAACGAAATTGCTTATATTCCACAGGCGGCCATGAACGCGTTGAACCCAACACAAAAGATTATTAGTTTTATAAATGACGTAATTCATGCACATGATCCTAAAATGCCCCGAAACGACATTTATGATATGGCTAAAAAACGTTTCGAAGAGCTTGGTTTACCAGCAACGGTATTGAACCAACACTCGGTCGAATTGTCTGGAGGAATGAAGCAGCGAACAGTAATTGCTATTTCTACGATTCTTTCACCTAAGGTATTGATTGCCGATGAGCCTTCCAGTGCTTTAGACGTTACAAGTCAAAAAATGGTTATTAAAATGCTTCGTAATCTGATGGATAAGGGCTACATCAAGTCCATGATATTCATTACACATGAGCTTCCGCTTCTCTACAATGTAACAGACGACATCATGGTTATGTATGCAGGACAAGTCGTAGAAAAAGGTTCGGCAAAAGAGATGATTTTCACTCCGACGCACCCCTATTCTAAAGGTTTAATGGGCTCGATTATTGTACCTGAGGAAGGAACGCGCGATGTTAAACTATGTGCGATTCCAGGGACGCCGCCGAACCTCAAAAAGCTTCCAGGAGGTTGCCGATTTGCTGAACGATGTGCATATGTGACCAGTGAATGCAAGGTGAATCCGGTAGGTCTCAAAGAATATGGCGATGGACGTAGCTACCGTTGTATTATTGATGCTGAGAAACTGCAGGAGGGTTATGCAAATGAATAATAAAAGAAACCTGTGTTTGAGCGGGAAAAACGTCACGAAGGTGTTTGGTCTTGGAAATAAGAAAAACGTTGCAGTCGATAATGTCGATTTTGAGTTTTACGAAGGGGACCTAATTTCTATCGTGGGCGAATCAGGCAGTGGAAAGACGACGCTTGCTAAGATGTTACTTGGCCTCACCAAAATAACCAAAGGTGAGATATTTTTTCAGGACAAACTACGTGATATAAGTACTCATAAAAAGAAAAAGGAATATTGGAAAAATATCCAGGCCATATTTCAAGATCCCTTTTCAGCTTATAATACATTCTTAAAGATAGACTCAGTACTGCTTGACTGCATCAATATGCGCGGTGGCAAGCATTTTACTATGGATAAAAAGATTCAATTGATGACCGAAGCATGTAGTTTTGTCAATCTTAAATATGCTGAACTTACCAACAAATATCCGTTCGAGCTTTCGGGCGGCCAGATGCAGCGGCTTATGATTGCGCGTATCTTCCTGCTCAAACCCAAAATACTTCTAGCGGATGAGCCGACTTCTATGATTGATGCGTGCTCGCGCGCTACAATACTTGATATGTTAATGAACTTGCGTAATGAGATTGGTACGACTATCATATTTATTACACATGACATCGGTTTGGCCTATTACATTTCTGACAGCGTGTACATCATGGAACGCGGTAAATTTGTGGAGAGAGGTACCGCCGAAGAAGTAATTATCCATTCGAAAGCGGACTATACCAAGCGCTTAATTAGTGATGTTCCCAAAATTCATGAAGAATGGGATCTTACAACTGTTTAACTTTTAATTATTTGGAAGGAAAAAACAAATGGAAACGATTGATGTAAAAAAGTTAATAAGAGATCTTACGATAGAAGAAAAAGCCAGTTTGTGCTCCGGTGCTGGTTTTTGGCATACGAAAGCAGTGACTCGTCTTGAGCTACCCTCTGTTATGGTTAGCGATGGTCCTCACGGGCTTCGTAAGCAGACTCCCGGAGGCGAAGGTTTCTCTCTTAATAATAGTATTAAAGCAGTTTGCTTTCCTACAGCATCCGCTCTCGCTTGTTCTTTTGATAAAGAATTATTCCATACCTTAGGCCGCGCTTTAGGAGACGAATGCCAAGCAGAAGAAGTATCTACTCTTTTGGGACCGGGCGTGAATATGAAACGGTCTCCTCTTTGTGGCAGAAACTTTGAATATTTATCAGAGGATCCTTATTTAGCAGGTGAATTAGGGGCTAGTTATGTTAACGGCGTACAAAGTAAGAGCATTGGAACGAGTGTAAAGCATTTTGCAGCCAACAATCAAGAAACAAGACGTATGAGCATTAGCTCCGAAGTAGATGAAAGAACCTTACGTGAAATCTATCTTACGGCTTTTGAAATAGTTGTTAAGAAAGCACAACCTTGGACCATGATGTGTTCCTATAATTGCATCAATGGGACCTATTCCTGTGAAAACGATTGGTTATTAAATAAAGTATTACGTAAAGAATGGGGCTTTGAAGGTTTAGTTATGACCGACTGGGGTGCAATGAATGACCGAGTAAAATCCCTGAAAGCAGGCCTTGATCTAGAGATGCCTTCTTTTAGTGGAATTAATGATCAACTCATAGTCGAAGCCTTAAAGAATGGGAGCTTGACCCTTGATGAATTAGATTTGGCTGCAGCACGGGTATTAACTCTTGTTAAGAAATATTATGAGGACAAAGTCGAAGGGGTTACTTTTGATTTGGAAGCTCATCATAAACTAGCGAGAAAATCAGCTTCGGAATGTGCTGTACTACTTAAGAATGAGGAAACTCTTCCTCTTCAAAGCACCTCAAAGGTTGCTTTTATTGGTGAATTTGCTGCTAAGCCAAGAATTCAAGGTGGTGGTTCAAGCCATATTAACGCTTATAAAGTTACAAGTGCATTAGATGCCTCAAGGGAATATTCAGTTAGTTATGCAAAGGGATTTGATATTTTAAAGGATGAGTTAGCAGATGACCTGGTAACGGAAGCACTCGAACTTGCAAAAGCCTCAGAGGTAGCTGTAGTATTTGCTGGTTTACCGGATCATTATGAAAGCGAAGGTTATGACAGGACTCACTTGAATCTTCCTGCTTGTCAGGATAACCTTATCGAGAAAATATTAAATGTACAACCAAATACCGTGGTAGTTTTGCATAATGGTGCTCCCATTTTGTTACCCTGGGCTAATAAGGTAAAAGCCATTTTAGAAGTTTATCTTAGTGGTCAGGCTGTTGGTGAGGCAACGGTAGATTTATTATTTGGTAAAGCAAATCCTTGTGGTAAATTAGCAGAGACCTTCCCTAAAAGATTACAAGATAATCCTTCCTATCTAAATTTTCCTGGAACAAATCGTATCGTAGAATACAAGGAAGGTATTTTTATTGGTTATCGTTATTATGATGCCAGAGAAATGGATGTATTATATCCGTTTGGCTTCGGGTTAAGCTATACAAGCTTTGATTATAGTAATCTTTCACTTAAAGTATTAAAAAACTCATTGAAAACCAACCTAGCGAGCGAAGAAAACCCGAACGGTGAATTGCATATGCACGATACAGAGAGACTTCAGGTTTCCCTAAATGTAAAAAATACCGGAACCCGTAGTGGTAAAGAAATTGTTCAATTATATGTTCATGATAAAGAGGCTTCTGTAAGCAGACCTCCACTGGAATTGAAAGGGTTCGAGAAAATATCTTTAGAACCTGGCGAAGAAAAAAGGATTACTTTTGTCCTAGATAAACGTTCTTTTGCTTATTACTGCACTGAGCTTGGTGATTGGTATGCCGAAAGTGGTATCTTTGATATAGCAATCGGTAAGTCTTCTAGAGATATTGTTTTAACCGACTCTATTGAAATGGAAAGTACAACCTGTGTTCCATTTATTCACGGTGATAGAACTACTTTTGCCGATGTCATCAATAATATGGAAAATCCTGCTGAATTAATCGATTTGATAAAGGGTGTTTTTGACAACCCCTCAGCCAGTCAGCATGAAACTGGTGAGGAGCAAATGATATTGGAATTTATCAAAGGATTGCCCGTACATTCCCTACGCTCTTTCGCTGCAAACAAATTTCAAATAAATCAAATTGATGATTTGGTGAAAAAGGTTCTTGGCTAACAATCCAATTAATTAAGTTGAACAAAATCGAAAAAAGATGGATGAATCAATGTTATGAAGCAAAGGCTTGTATTGCACCCTTACCCGATTATAGGTATCATCAACTATGATTAAACCTTGGAAACCAACCGCTCTCGATCTGATTCTTTCCGCTGTAATAGCAATAGGATTTCCCTTTTTGGCGAGCTTGCTTTATACGGAAACTGGTGCTCTATTACCGATGATTTTCTACTATGTATTAGCCTGGGGTATTGTCAAATGGCGCCGAGGATCAACCGGATATTTCAATAAACCCATACAGAAAGTTCCCCTCATATTTTATATCAATGTGGGAGTTATCCTGCTTGCACTTATCTTAGCGTACCTATCCCGGATCACTATAGACCAACCTGATATTATCGGTATTCTCCTGACAGCAGTTTTGTGGGCAACAATCAATGCTTCATCTGAACAACTGCTCTGGATCTACATTTTTGAAGCCTGGGATTTGTCCGGAACATTCAGAAATATAAGACACGGGAAATTAATAAATAGAGCAATTGGGTTGATTCTATTCACTGCCTTTGTGGGATTGATCCACGTCATGTTCTGGGTGAATTTTCTGCATACAGTGGATTCTTCACAACTTGTCGGGGTATTTTTTGTCATCATAACTACCGTTTCAGGATATCTGCATCTGATTGTCTGGCGAAAGAGTTCTCAAATGGTTTTTACGTTCATCCCTCATTTTATGCTGAACCTTATCCCGTTAATTTGGACTGGGTATTCAATACTTCCCTATTTGATAAAATGAGGTCCTTTCAAAATTATCAAGCTGAAATCTTTGAAGTATGAATTTGCCTCAGAACAGAGGAGTTTTGTCTTTGTGTAATGCTGCTAAAAAGGATGCACAAGGCACACAAAGAATTGAATCAATCAATAGCTGCTGATCTCCCATATAGAGCAATACAACTTTTGCTTCCGGGTAATCCTCTTTAAAAGCTTTTAATCCATGCAGATCTTTTTTACGAATGGATTTTGAGTGTTTAACTTCGATACCATAAAAATCATTATTTCCATAGACAATAAAATCAACCTCATTTCCAGATTTTGTCCGCCAAAAATATACAGACCCATGCCTTTTCCCATACTCGAGCCAAGCAATAAGATGATGAAGTACCAACCCTTCCAATGCTGATCCACCTATTTCAGAAGGTGAATCAAGAGAACCTTTTGGACGGAGAGTATTAAAAACCCCTGAATCAAAAAAGTAGAATTTTGAACTTTTAACAAGAATTCTTTTTGCACGCTTTAGAAAAGGACTAATTCTATAAGCAATTAACAGATCTTCCAAAATATTGGTATACTCTTCAGCTAAG
>Ga0075121_1002316_pt1 | contig 11008 bp, 4 predicted proteins | sample AntAceMetag02UKG_FD_69793 | JGI IMG/M metagenome (GOLD analysis project Ga0075121, IMG submission 69793) | Saline lake microbial communities from Ace Lake, Antarctica - Antarctic Ace Lake Metagenome 02UKG | ecosystem: Environmental > Aquatic > Non-marine Saline and Alkaline > Saline | place... | reverse complement strand
CTTGAAGCTCCCCAAAGACCATTTTAGGCCTTTAACAGAACCCCACGAAGATCTTATCGAGCTTTCGTGAATCTCTGTTGCGATAGCCACTGGCTGATGGCCCCGTTTATTGACTACTCTTTGACCGTTATGAACATCCGATGGGATGAAGTAGAGCGGTTTTTGCGAAGACTTATATTAATAATTCGTAATAAAAGTCCTTGCAAGGTAGAACGCTCTATCGTATTTTACTAACAGTTACCCACAGGATTACCCCCTTGGGACAAGATTCATCTTCAAAAGAAAACAGGTTGGAACATGAACAGAATCGGACGACTTCTCACTACTACTTTACTAGGGATTTGTTTCTTCGCCCTAGCCCTCGGAACCCCGCAAGACGCGCACTCGGCAGAAGTGCGCGTTTCGCGTTTCTGGCATAATCACCAGCCTATCTACTGGCCGGAATGGAACAGCACACCGCAGAACGAGCGAATCCAATTTGCGCAGGATTCCATCAATCTGAAGAGCAGCCAGTACTATGACTCAACGACGGCGCATCCGGAAAATGATCTGAACGCCATCTTCAGCGTGCAAGACCGCATCAATGCCTATCAGTCCGGTCCGCGGAATTCGCTGGCGAGTGTGTATGACGGCGGCTATTCGATGAGCTATTCCGGGTCTCTGATCAACAATGTGGACAGCCTGGGCAACGCCGGTTTTTCCGGGTATGGCAGCGGCTGGTGGGACGGCAACCGCGAAGCGACGAAGTGGCTGACTTCCGGCGGCAGTCCCAAGCTGGACATGGTCGGATTCACCTATCATCACTCGCTGGGTCCTGTGCTGCCCAAATCCGTTTTCCGCAAAGAGCTGCAGATCTTCCAGGAGGCGGCTTACAAGGCGTGGGACATGGTCACGATTGACAACCGCTCCAAGGGATTCTTCCCGACGGAAATGGCGTTCTCCCAGACGATGATCGAGGTGCTGGAGGAAGAAGGCTATGAGTGGGCAATTGTGGCCAGTCACCATTTGAGCCGGACGATTCCGAACTATACGGATCATGCGGATCCCGAAGGCAGCTTCAATATCTTTTCCAGCCCCCCGAACAAGGCCGACCAAATCAATCCCTCTATCAGTGACGGCTGGTGGTTCGGCACGGGCAACGTCGGCGAAACCGCCTGGAACGTGGCCCCCTTCGCCTACCAGCTGCACAAGGCCAAGTATGTAAATCCGGAAAGCGGTACGGAATCGACGATCATTATGGTGCCGTCGGACGATATCCAGAGCTACAAGGCCGGCTATTCCGGCTGGCAGAAAAGCCTGATTGACGACAACATCGCGCCCTATGCAAATGATCCGGCCCGGCCCTGTATCGTGATGCCCTCGACCGATGGCGACAACGCCTGGGGCGGTGGCTCCTCCTCCTGGGAGGAAGATGCGCCCAGTATGATGAACAACGGGACCTATCCCGGCGTGGCGGTTCAGGACTTCGTGAATGACTATGGCGGAGCCGCGGACACCGTGCACGTGGAAGATGGCGCGTGGATTTTCCCGGAAAGTGATTACGGGTCCCCCTATTTCCTGAAGTGGGTCGAGCCGCCGGCAAACTCCGGTTCCGCCGCCTGCGTTCCGAACACGCAGATCGACTGCGAAACGCCGGGCTTCACTCCGAAGTTCTACAGCTGGGCGGCCGTGATGTCCGGTGCCAACTGGTGCGAGACCGCTGAGCAGATCTGGAAAGACCTGAATGTTACAAACACGGTGGAAGCCTGGAAGATCCAGGACCCCTACAACAATCTGGGTGACGGGGAATCCACCGACGCCAACATTGTGGAGCGCGCCTGGCACATCTATCTGGGCGGCCTCGATTCCGGCTTCCAGTATTATGGAGGCGAAGGCAATGACGATGAAATAAAGACCTCGCTGGCGACCCGCCGGGCCGTGGAAATTCTCGAGGACTTCATGGATGCCAACGCGGCGAGCGATCGCACCCCGCCCACGGTATTCAAGCCCCAGCGCTTCCCCTGGAATCCCGGCGGCTACACGTTCGGCTGGTTCAATATCATCCCCGGCGACGGAAACGCACTGAAGAAAATGGAGTCTGAATTCTATATCTGGACCCACGCCTATGACGTGAACGGCATCACCAATATCGCGGTCAAAGTCCGCATGGACAACGATGGCAGCAACTCCACGGCCAATAACCAAAACGAAACCTACGCCGGCGGCAACGATGTCGGCAGCTGGGTCTCCGTACCGATGACAATGCGGGAACTGCCGGTCGGCGCCAGCAACCTCACCGCCGCGGCCAACAACTCGAAGATTTCCTACTTTGACGAGGCCCTCTCCCCCGAAGTGGCCGACTACTATTTCGCGAAGATCAATGACGCCGCACTGTCAGGATTCCGCGGCAAACTGCTCGACTACTACATTGAGTCCACCGATGCCCGGGGCAACACGTCCAAATCCGACATCCAGCACGTCTGGGTGGAAGATGACGGTGAAGGCGGGTCGAGCGTGAGTTTCTCGTCCGACCCGCGTGACTGCGCCCCCCTGACCGTGACATACAGCGCGGCCGGCGGCGATCTGGAGGGCGTCAGCCCCGTGGTCCAGCAGATCAGCTTGGATGGCGGCACGAACTGGACCGCCGAGACAATGAGCGGCGGCAGCGATATCTGGTCCTTCACAAATGCCATGTCGTCGAATACCACCAGCGCGATTGTCTGGTTCCAGAATGTGGCCGGAACCATCACCGACAGCAATGGCGGCGCCAACTGGAGCACGGCCATCCGCGATTGCAATGCGGCGGTCTTCAGCAATGGCGTGAGCATCAATCCGGCTGTGCCCATGGCGGGACAATTGGTCACCATCACGTACGACCCTTCGGGCCGCGTGCTGGCCTCCGCCACCAATGTCAATATCCACTACGGGTATAACAACGACAACTGGACCACCCCGCCCGGTGCAGCCATGGCGGCGGAAGGAGCCAACTGGATTTTCAGCTACCCGATTCCGCAGGCCGCCACCAGCATTGTCATGGTCTTCAATGACGGCAGCTTGTGGGACAACAACAACTCCCAGAACTGGACGTTCGCGGTCGACCCCTATGTCCCGACGGTTCCGGACGGGGTGATCATCACCAATCCCGTCGTCAGTACCTCCACGGTGGCCTTCGTGGTCTCCAACCGCACCCTGTCGGGCACCGCGGGCACCAATGTGACCGGTGACCTCACCTGGACCAATGCCGGCAGCGGAGCGTCGGGGTCCCTCTCTCTGACAGACTACTGGAACCAGTCTGTGGATCTGGCGGTCGGCGACAACCGCATCACGGTTTCCGGTCCGATTGACGGCGGCACCTCTGCCTCCACCGTCACGATCATCCGCGAAGCCTATATCCCGCCGGTGGCGGATGGAGTGGTCATCACAACTCCCAGCGTGGGCACCGTCACGGTGGCCAACGCCGTGTCGAGCTATGCCGTGAGCGGCACGGCCGGCACCAACCTGACAGCCGGACTGATCTGGACCAATTCCGCGATGGCCCAGGGCGGCGGTTTCGTCCATGCCAGCCACTGGACCCAAACCGTGGATCTGGCCGTCGGCGACAACACCATCACCGTTTCCGGTGCGGTTGCCGGCACCGGCGCGACGACCGTCACCGATGCCGTCGATTCCGCCGCCGCCTATGGGGAAACCTGGGAGGATGGCAGCAATCTGGGCAGCGGCTTTGATGCCTGGAGCCTGTATGGCAGCTCGAATGCCGGAACTTTCGCTTCCTCTGGCCGCTGGGGATTATGGTCGCATGAAGGCGGAAACCTATCCGAAGCCATCCGCCCCTTCTCCACCCCGCTAACCACGGGCCAGACCTTCTCTGTCTATATGGAAAACGGCTGGATTTGGGAAAGCGGCGGCTCCATCGGTGTGGCCCTTCGTGACAGTGTGGGCGCAACCCTATGGGAACTGTATTTCAACGGCGGCGACACCTTCTATAACACACCCGCCGGAGCCACCGATATCGGCTGGACGGATGCCGGGCTGGAGGTGTTCTTCACCGTCACCGACACCAATGCCTTCTCGGTGGCCGTGTATCCAGAGGGCGGCTCGGCCCGCCAATACAGCGGAACCTTTGAGGGAGCGATCAGCGATTTCCGCGGCTGGTCCTCTAATAATGGAACCGAAGATGGACAAAACTCCAACCGGAACTTCTACCTCAACGACCTGCGGGTGACGCATCCTTTGGACGGTTCTGAGACCTACAGCATCGCCACCGTGCATATCATCCGTGAGAGCGATGGCGCTGGCCCACCGATTCCACCCATCGTCTTCGAATCCGGGACGGGCTTCTCCTTCACTGTGCCCGATGGATATGTTCTAAATCGTGTGGAAGGGGCCGATGCCGTCGTGGGCGATATCTGGAACTGGGCAACGCTGGTTCTGGGTACCGACTACACCCTGGACACCGGTACGTTGACGATCTTAACCACCGGAAGTGCTGAGAAGCGTATGATCCGAATTTACCTGGATCCTCTCTAATCCCGATGATCCGAGAAGTCCAAGCAGGAGTGATGCAGAAGCAAGGTAAAACCTTTTACAACAGACTGGACTGTACTCCCCTTCCAGAGGATTTCCCCCTTGGGCCCAACGAACTGAATTGAAGGAAGCGAATGCCGATATGAGAAATAGAGTGTTGAACTGGGAACTGGGTATCGCTTTTCTTCTAACTTGCGGTCTTCTGGGCGGCGCTTCCCGAGTTCAGGCAGAGACCTCGGTTCACGTTGGAATTCATCGTCATCTGCATCAACCGAATTACTGGGGAGAACCCGTCCCTGGACGCCCCGAGCAAAGCCAGTACGGTCAGGATTCTCAGGCCCTGAAGGATGCCGGTGAGGCGTATTATGGTGATACCATCCAGCACCCGGAAGTGCTGCTGGTCGGCGGCAACGATTCAGTTTTTGAGAATCCGGATAAACAAAGCGCCTACCAGAGGAACATCAAAAGCTCCATCGGGGCCATGAACTCGCCGGATGCCGGCATGACGATCAGCTACTCGGGTGCCCTGCAGCGCAATCTCTGGAGTTTCGGTCGCTACAACGAAGCAGGCTACACCCCGGGCTGGAACGACAACAATGTCGAGGCCTATGGCTGGAAGACCTCCGGCGGCGTCAACTCGCGGGCGCAGGTGCTCGGGCAAACCTACCATCACTCCTTCACCCCGCTGCTGCCGGAAAGCGCCCTGCGCAAGGAAATTGAAATGCAACGTGAGCGAACCCGCAAGTCGTGGGGCCTGAACTCGGACATGTCCGACCAGCCGGTCGGATTCTGGCCCATCGAACTGGCCTTTTCCGAGCAGCTCATCCCGATCCTAGCGGAATACGGCTACGACTGGGTCATGATTCCCAATAGCCATCTGGCGCGCACCTGCCCGGAGTATATGGATGCCCTTGCCCAACCCGATCCGGGTGCGGAACTGAAAGCGGATCCGCCCAACCGCGCGGACCAACTGGGGCCTTCCGTACCGCTGGAGCAATGGTACGGGGCCAATCGCGACACCTATGGCAATGTGTTCCCCGTTCCCTTCTCCTATCAACTTCACAAAGCCAAGTTCGTGAACCCCGAAACCGGCACCGAGAGCAAAATCACAATCGTGCCGCAATGCGATTATCACGGCTATCAAAGCGGGTATGGAACGGTGGGCTGGGAGTATATCGACGGAATCATCGCGCAATATAACGATCCAGACCACCCGAGCCTGGTCATGCTGACCAACGATGGTGAAAACTATTGGGGTGGCGGCAGCAGCTTCTGGAACGAATTTGCGCCCCAGTTCATGAACGACGCCCCCAGCCACGGCAAGAAGGCCATCACGATTCAGGACTTTGTCGATGCGCACCCCGCTCCGGACGCAGATGTCGTGCATGTGGAAGACGGCTCCTGGCTGGCGGCCGATCAGGGTAGCCCGCAGTTCTACCGCTGGCTGGAACCTCCCCGACGCATTAGCGGAATCGATTGGAGCGATCCCTATTCAATTTTCGATCTGGAAAACGGCTGGCACACGGACATGCGCAACTGGGCCATCATGCTCGCGGGCGTGAACCACTGCGAAACCGCCGAACAGATCTTCGAGGATGGCGGCGGCGAAGTGGCCTCCTGGCGGATTGAGGAGCCTGTTCAAGACGATGGCACCTCCAACAATCCAAACGATGCGGAACAGGCGTGGCATTTCCTGCTGTGGGGATTTGATAGCGGGTTCCTGTATTTCGGCGACACCCTCGATGACGAGGTCAAGCACACCGTTGCCGCGAACCGGGCCATTTCCTTTGCCTCGAACATCATCGGCGATGCCTCTGCCGACACCACTCCGCCCGTGATTTTCAAGCCTCAGCGCTTCCCCTGGAATCCCGGGGGCAAGGGCAAGGGACAGTATCTGGACGGCCTCACCACAGGAGGCGCAACGGTCGGCTTCACCACTCCGGTCTGGTCCTCCGACTTCTATATCTGGACGTTTGCCTATGATGTCTCCGGCGTCTCGTCCGTGACCCTCAAAATCCGCGTGGACGAGGACGGAACCAACCCGCTGGCAGACAACGCGAACGAAACCTACGCCGGCGGCAGCGGCGTCAGCGGCTGGGTCTCCATCCCGATGACCCGCCGGGCCATGCCCAAGGATGACCCCACGGGCAACTCGAATCTGAATTACTATGTCCTGCCGGACCAGATTTCAGATTACTGCTGGGCCAAGGTCACGGGATATCGCGATGTCCTGCTGGACTATTATATCGAATCCACCGACAGCAAGGGCAACCTTCAGAAGTCCGATATCCAGCATGTCTACGTGGAAGACGACGGCACACAGGGAGGTCAGCACCCCTCTGCCAGCTTCGAGCCGGCCGCCCCGGCCGACTGCGCCCCGCTCACCGTGACGTTCAATGCCGAAACCTCCGTGCTGGCTCAGGCGGCCACCGTGTATGCAGCCTATCACTTCTCCACCAACGCGGATGACTGGATCACCACCGCGATGACCCGTGAGGATTCCAACACCTTCTCCATCACATTCACGACGAATGACATTCCGGACAATGCGCCGCAGCTGGAGATCGCCTTCAATGACGGCATCAACTGGGAAAGTAATGGCGGTGCCAACTGGAGCGTTGTGATCCGCGACTGCGATGCCCCCTTCTTCACCAACGGGGTCAGCCTGACCCCGGCTATGCCTGCCGCAGGGCAAAGCGTTACCGTTTCATATGACCCGACCGGACGCGCACTTGCCGCCGCCACAGCCGTCAATATCCATTACGGCTACAACGGCGACAACTGGACCGTGGCACCAGGAGAGGCCATGACAAAGCCCGCCTTCTATTGGACCTTTACCTATACAATTCCGGAGGCCGCCACCAATATCGATCTGGTCTTCAATGATGGCACGGACTGGGATAGCAACAGTGACAACAACTGGGTATATCCGGTCACCCCTGCCGATCCTGAACCCCCGGTTCCAGACGGAATGATTATAACCAATCCGGCCGTCGGCACCACTACCGTCGCCTATGCCGTCACCAACTACACCCTCCAGGGCACCGCCGGCACCAATCTGACCGGAAGTCTAATCTGGACCAACAGCGCCGGAGGCGGCAACGGCCTGCTAGCTCATTCCTCCCACTGGGTCCTCCCCGCCACCCTTTCGATCGGTGAGAATGTCATCACCCTCTCTGGTCAGATTGCCGGCACCGGCTCCTCTGTCACAACAACCTCCGCCGTGGATTCGGCCAGCGCCTATACCAACTGGACGAATGGCAGCAATAAGGGGACCGGGTTTGGCCCGTGGGTGATGAACCACACCCAAGACGGCATAACATCTTTTGCTGGCACCTTCATCGGCAATCCGACCAATGCTGCTATTAGCGGCTTCGGCCCAGAGGCATTCGGGTTCTATGCAAATCCGCCAACCTCGGGCGCCAATGCTGAAGTTACACGCGAGCTGAGCAGTGCGATGTCTGTCGGCGATTCCCTGCAGTTTGAGTTGGGACTGAATTGGGACAGCAATAACGAAGGCTCCAATCGAGGCTTCCACCTGCTTGCAGGAACCACCGAGCTGGTGAACCTCAATATGGGCAACAGCGAGGTCATAACCATCAATGGCGAGACCTTGTTTGCCAACTATGGATCACAAGCCCTGCCGCTGAAATTCGACTACGTAAGTGATGGATCCATACGCGTTCAGGCAACCGGACGGGATGGAGCAGAAACCTATGACACCATCTTGCCGGTTCCATCCGGAGTCCCCGACGGCATCAAGTTCTACTTCAATGCCACCGACTCGGCGGCGAACGAACGGCAAATGTATTTCGACAACCTGCGGGTCACTCATGAAACGGGCGGCGGGGATGAAGAGTACAGCGTCGCCACCGTCCATATCATCCGTGAAAGCGACGGCGCCCCTGTTATCCCCATCCCGCCCATTGTGTTCGAACCCGGGACCGGATTCTCCTTTGATGTTCCCGCCCGATATGACATGGAGCGGGTTGAAGGGGCCGATACCCTTGTAGGCAAAGCCTGGAACTGGGCGCCCCTAGCTGAGGATACCGACTACACAATTACCGTCGACGGCAAACTGACGATTTTGAGTACCGGCAGCGAAACCCACCGAATGATCCGCATCTGGCTGGCGGCGACTCCCCCGTAATTATCTCACCCGTCTGAACTGGACCAACAAAAAGCCCTTGGATTCCGGTCAGAGTCCAAGGGCTTAAATTTGATCCTGTAAAAGGACTATTCGACCGGCTTGGTCTTCGGCAGGCCGCGACCGCGATCGCCTTCTTTCCAACGGCCGTCGGCCTTCAGAACTTCAATGCGTTCAAAGCGTTTCATCACGTTACGACGTGTTCTCACTTTGCTGGCGGCCTTCAAACTACGATGCATGGACATGGGATTCTCTCCGTTAAACTAACAAATCTATAAATAACAAGTCGCGAACTTGTACCATTTCCAGCGGGCTTGTCAATCTTTGGCTTCATGTATATATATCGAAAGAACCGCAGAAAAGAACTGGGCAAAGAAAACAAAATGTCAGAATTATCATCTACTTAGAATACGCGCCACGCCCTGATTCTTCACTTTCGATGAGGGATGGGCCCCTTAGGAGCTTACCTGCTCAGGTAATGTCAGTTTTTCTATATAGTTGCCTCACCACACAGCCGCGCCGGAAACTTGAGGCCAATATCTGATAAACGATGAAAAACGGTAGCAGAATCGCTAACAGGGACAGTGAAATCCATGCCATAAAACTTTGCCACATATTTATCTTCTTCCCGCTCAGCCAACCAAACAGGGAATCGCGCTGGAAAGGAAACAGCGTGTTCAGAATGCTCTGGGCAAAGAAGAAGAATGAATATTCGGCAGCGAAATGAGATTCTTCAACCAAACGATAGTTCCTCAATCCCATTTGGTCAGACAGACTGGCCGAATCAATAATATAACGGTGAAAAGGAGGGTCATAACCAAACCATCGCCATTGGAGCAGTTTCTTCAACCAAGAACGACTGTTGGGATACTCGAAATATGCGTAGCCCCCGGGTGCAACCAAGTCATCCAGCAAGTTAATGGCATCGCCCACCTCCTTGAAAAGTTCTACGGCATGCACCATAGCCACCACACCGTAACGGCCACTTCCCACTTGTGTCGAGAGGACGCTAGGATCGTCGAATTGTTTGGCATCGTGCCAGTTGTCCAGAGTCCAGTCCTGATCAAGCTTCCCCACATCAGCAGATTGCTCTGTGCGGGAAAGGATCGCCATCGTTTTCTGCGGAACAGACAATTTGGATAATCGGTGCAATCGACCGCCGCGCAAAGCGACTAGCAGGCGTCGAATAATCGGGAAACGCAGACTGTGAACATCTCGGGACGGGATCTGTCTATCCGCACATGAAAGAATTTTTTCGGTCGAGCAATATGTGCATTTCTGCATACTGAAATGGGAAAAGAAACGACTGTATGTAAATTGACCGTTTTTACACACTCCACACTCCCGAGACCCGGAACGCTTCCGACAAACAGCAAAGAGTTCGAATCCTCGGAAAACCGATTCAAAGTATAGATCAAACCGCCGCACAAGACTCCATGGGACCAGTGTGCTACTGAGAGCCCTTGAGACAAATCCGTCACAGCCATGAGCACATTGTTTCGAAGACTTAAGCGTCTTGCCAAAGTCATCCGTTTTGTTCAGTGGATCCTCGGGGGTGGCCTTGACGAGTGTACTGAAGCGGCGCGACAAAAGATAAACCCTGCGAATAAACCAGAAGCTAGGAAAGGTGGGATCTAAAAGGCGGATAACTTCCCATCCATTGTTTTCCAGTAACGCAACCATTCCCCGAAGACTCAATCGACGCAAATGGCCATAAAACTCGTCATCGACGCCCCACTCATATGGATTATACGGAACCGTCAGCATCAGCCAGCCTTCCGGCCGGAGGTACTCCCGGATTTCGCAAAGCATTTTTTGGGGATCTGGAACATGTTCGATCACATCGAGCAAAAATCCTAAATCGGCTGTGGCTGGCAAGGTATTGGCCTCTCGCGTATAGGTCAGATCTCCAACCCCTTCTCTTTGCCCCCCTGAATGAATCTGCTCATCCGTAACGGCCAAATCGAACGCATACCCCTGTTTAAAAGATGGATTCCGAATCATATATTCAGCTACGTCGCCACGCCCGCACCCGCAATCGATGAAGCGTCCGCTAATCTGAAAAACACTTATGTTTTCTTCTAGAAGTTTGATGAATCGATTTTTTAGCGGCTGAAAGTTGGCCATAATATCTTATCCCTAAGTTCAAAATTATTGGGCCCTGTGCGTACACAAGTATATCGAGTTATCACAACATAAGACGGAATCCACTGGAAAGCAAGACGAGTTCCATACGTGAAGAGCGCATTGCCTCAAAATAGATGACACCGAAGGCCGAGGGTGGTGAGGGAGAGAAAAAGGCCGTTGCCTCAAAATAGATGACACCCGAAAAGGAGGCATGGATATGAGTCAAAAATC
>Ga0075121_1002314_pt1 | contig 11013 bp, 8 predicted proteins | sample AntAceMetag02UKG_FD_69793 | JGI IMG/M metagenome (GOLD analysis project Ga0075121, IMG submission 69793) | Saline lake microbial communities from Ace Lake, Antarctica - Antarctic Ace Lake Metagenome 02UKG | ecosystem: Environmental > Aquatic > Non-marine Saline and Alkaline > Saline | place... | reverse complement strand
GTATGTCAGGAAGCTCGTTGTCGCTCGGAGCAACCATTATGTCGCAGGATGAAGTTCCGATGATTTTAACAAGACGGCTCTTGCCTACGCCAGCTCCAACGGCTCCGGCATGGGCATCTATAATGCCTGCCGCTATGGGAATGCCCTCTTTCAAGCCGAAAATGCAAGCCCAGCCATGGCAAAGCCGTCCAGCGATTTGGCTGGAAGGATACACTTCAGTGAAAAGTCTGGGAAGCAGTTCCGCCAGCCTCGGGTCAAGCTTTTTAAGAAATTCCTTGTCAGGGAGTCCCCCCCATTCTTTGCTGTGCATGGCTTTATGTCCGGCGGCGCATGCGCCGCGTTTCACCTCTGACGGATCTTTTATTCCGGCAAGCACTGCGGGAATATAATCAGGGAAATCCAGCCACGTGTAAGCGGCGTTGAAAACCTCTTCGTCTATGTTAAGACAATGCCATATTTTTGAAAAAAACCACTCTGACGAATACGAGCCGCCGCATTTGGCAAGATATTGCGGACGCATTTCAGCGGCAAGAGCAGTGATCCTTTCGGCTTCAAAAATTGAAGTGTGATCTTTCCACATCCATGCCTTTGCGTTCAGATTGTGCTTAAATCTTTCACTGCCCGCAAGCGGAGCCATATCTTTGCCCACGGGTATAGGCGTGGAAGCTGTGGCGTCAACACCGATGCCAATCACGTTTTCAGCGTCAAAGCCATTTTTTCCCGACGCCTCAGTCAAAGCGTCTTTCACGGCAACAGTCATGCTTTCTATATATGCGCCAGGGCACTGACGCGCCAGATGGGGATTGGAAAGCTCCGTGTAGATTCCATGGTCGCCACCTGTATATTCGGAAGAACCTGAGCCCAATTCCGAGCCGGAATCAACGTCTACAACAAGCGCGCGCGCCGAATTGCTGCCAAAATCAATGCCTATAGAAAATCTACCCGCCCCCATATTATTCTCCAAATGTTGTTTTATATCGCTTGCATGTATAAAATTACTCTTTATTTTTACTTAAGCAATATCATTTTTATTTAAGGACGCAGGAAATGTCTATTCATCCAACAGCAGTGGTTTCGTCAGAGGCAAAAATTGGAAACAACGTGGAGATAGGGCCTTATTCCATAATTTCGTCCGATGTGGAAATAGGCGACGATTGTTTTATCGACGCGCATGTCAAAATAGCGCAATACACAAAAATAGGGCCGAGATGCAGAATCTATTACGGAGCCCTTGTTGGCGAAGAGCCGCAGGACCATAGATTTTACAAGGGCATCGTTTCCTACACGGAAATAGGCTCGGACACTGTTATACGCGAATATGTGACCATACACCGTCCGCCTTTCGAAAATCTCAAGACGGCAGTGGGCAGCCATGTGCTGTTGATGGCTTTTGTTCATGTGGCGCATGATGTGATTATAGGGAATCATGTGACCGTGGCGAATCACACAGCCATCACGGGACATGTGCAAATTGAAGACGGAGCCGTCCTGAGCGGATACGTAAAAATACATCAGTTCTGCAGAATTGGACAACTGGCAATGGTCGGAGCCAACGCGCTTATAAGCCAGGACATCCCTCCATTCTGCCTGCTCACGGAAAGCAACTGCATTTACGGCCCCAACACAATAGGTTTGCGCCGGGCTGGACTCGACCCACAGCAAAGAAGCGCCATCCGAAAAGCCATCAAGACTTTTTTCTTCAAGGGAATGAACGCAAAAAATGCTTTGGAAACAATAGCCAAAGACGGGATGACTCCGGAAGTGGAGCATTTTATTGATTTCATCAAAGCTTCAAAGCGCGGAATCATGCAAGGAAACCCGAAATACTCTGAGCACGAAGACAAAGACGAATAGCGAATAAAAGCCATTGCCCCGCCGCCAACGAAGTGAAGCGGCAGGGCTCAATAGTCTTTATTTCTTTTTGGAGGCTCCGAGCTTTGTGGCCATTTTGTCCAAATCCAAAAGATCGTTGTCGACCGTGGATATGGTCACGTCTGAAAAATTCAGATTCTTTGCGGCTTCAAGGGCCACTATGGTGCTTCCGCCTACGCCCTGCATGGCTTGATTGCGCATTTTTTCGCCTTGCGCCTCAGAAGTCTTTATGAGAAGCTTGCCTTGCGCGCCTTTTTGCGCGGCGACGAGATTAGCGTCGGCTTGCTTCTTTTTGGCGAACATATTGTAGTCGGCCTGAATCTTTGCTATTTTACGATTCGCGTCCGCCTCCATCCTTACCAGCGCCGCTTTCTGCTGCTGGCCAATGACTTTCAGCTTCCTTTGCGTCTCGGCTTCGATAAGCTGTGTCTTTCCGCTCATTTGAGCGGCTCTGGCCATTGATATGTTCAATTGCACTTCCTGGTCTGCCAGTTTCTTTCTTTGAATTTTCTTCTCATACTCAGGGTCAAACTGAACGTCTTTTATAAGCACGTCAACGACTTCCACATAGTTGCCCTTTAGAGATTCGTTCAAGCGTGTTTTGGCGCGGTCAGCTTTGTCTCTTCTTTGTTCCGGATTATAAAAGTCCTCTGTCTTCATTTCGCCAAAAAGCGAAAGACAAGTTTTCTGCGCCTGATTGCGGACTATCACCTTGTATTTGTCGCCGACTCCCAGCTCCTGAAGAAGCTTGTTGGCTTTGCCAGGCATTATTTTATATTTGACAGTCACATCCACGGATACTGCATAGCCGTCTGAAGACTGAACTTGAACTTCGTCTCTTTCCTTGCGGGAGCCATAGGAAGGATTTCTGGTCATCTCAAGTGTCTGGATTGTTCCGTCAAAAATAGTCCAGGAATGCAGCGGACCGATGTCAAAATGCCAGCCGGGCTTGTAGTCTTCGGGAACAACGCCCTGCTTGCCAAATACGGCATATTCATTTGTCACCACGCCAATGCCGCCAATCGGGACACTGATAAGCGAAAACTTCATAAGCAGCGTTGCGCCTATTACTAGCACAACAATTGCCACAGATGCTATTTTTATAAATTTCATTATATTCAATCCTTTATTTTATAATGTTTGACGCCGGAGCTTTGTTATGTTCAAATCTTTCAATATGGCCCTGAATAGTGAAGGGCTTCCCGCTTATTACTATATCCTTGAGTTTTTTGGCGTACTCCATTTTTACCATATTTCTGCCGCCTTCGCCTTCAAGAGCTTTCTTCATTGCCTCTATGCCTTTGGCCTCGGCTTTTTTCTGGGCCATAATTCCTGACGCCACCTGTTTCATCTGGTAAAGATCCGCGGCCGCGCCTATTGTTATTTTGTCAAAATACGCATCGGACGCTTTTCTTGTTTTTTCCCCATCGGCCTCAATTTCAATGATCCTCTGCTCCATTGTTCCCTCGAACTGTTCAACCGCCACATTCTTGGCATTGTTTACAACCTGAATCATGGTCAGCTGGCGCTGCTGGGCGGCGAGAGCTTTTGATCTTTCCTCAAGAACGGCCTGGTCGGCAAGCTTTTTCTTTTTGATCATCGCCTCATATTCTTTATAGAAGTGTGGTTTTCTGGGAATGACAATGTCTGTAATTTCAATCCCGAACGGAGCGAGTCTGTCATTGATTATCTTTTGGGCCTTTATGCGTTTGACGTTGCGTTTTGAGGCATCGTAAAACTCTTCTGTTGTAAGTTCTCCAAGGCAGTTCCTCATAATGGAGCGAACATAATCCCTTGCCCATTTGATTTTGTAGTTGTCTCCAGGACCGGAAGTCATTATTATAGTTTTGGCCATCTCGGGAATTATCTTGAATTGAACTTTCAGATCCAGATAGACATCGCTGCCATCCATTGTTTTTACTTTCAGGTCGTCTTTTTCGCTGCGCTCTCCGCGTCCCTGATCCTCTGTCATTTCCATAGAGTTCAAGGTCTTGTCCAATACATAGAATTCTTTTGTGACGCCGTTGTAAATTTTCACGCCGGACTTGTTGATGACTTCAATGTTGCCATTTGTCTTGTCCAGAAGTATTCCCACTTCTCCTCCAGTCACGCGGCCAAATTTTACAAAGTTGATTCCCGCGATAATCAGCATAAGAAGCGCCAGCGCGAACAGAGTCAGTCCGCTGCCGAAGACTTTCCGCACGGCGGTGAAGTCTATTTTATGATACTCGTGTTGTTGATTCATTTCCCTATTTTCTCCTGTTTTTATTTTATCTAATTTAAAATCAATAAACTATGGCTTTTGAGCGCTTCTTCCAGATCATAAGCCCTAGCATTGGCGAAAGAACGAGCAAAAGAAAAATCATTGCCGGAAACGGCAGCCTGAAAAAGAAAGAAGCCATAAAAAGACATACAGCCAAAACCGAAATGCAGAGTATAATTTTGACAAGCTTTATCTCGATTTCTTCCATAATCGACGCCGGATAAGTCTTGATTACAGACATGTTTCTGCGATAGTGTTCCTTTGTGTATTCAATTGCCGGAAAGCGATACTCGAGCAATCCTTTTTCATTGTCTATTGCCTGTTCAGCGGCTCCGTCCAAACAAAGCCGGTCAAGTTTCCGGCGCATGCTCCTTACCGTGAAGCTTGAGCGTCCAGCCAGCTTTCCGCAATAGAGAGGCTCGGGACGGCTTGCGGAAAGATAGAGTATTTCATGTTCGTAAACAGCGTCGGCAGGCCAGCCTATTTTGTCGGCCAGATTGTTAAGTTCGCCTCTCAACAGCTTGTCGCATTCCAAACAGAGAATATTTTGCGATGCCAGAACATTTTCCTTGTCACAAGCGGCGCAGGAATCGAAATCTTTGAAGTCCGCCTTTTCAGAGTTTTCGTAAGCCACAAATACATATATGGGAATATTTGTGTTTTCCTGAATTTCGCGAAACACTGACAAATGGTCAACCATATTGTTCAGGCATTCCCTTATAAGCGCGAGCGACATTGGCAGGAATGGCACAAGACTGTTCGGGGATATTCTTCCCTTGCTTGCTTCGGCCAGCCTGAAAGCAATATTTTCCACAATATTTATTGCTTTTTCGCTAAAATGAGTTTGTTCTTCTTTCTTCGGCACATTTCCTCCTTTTGCCTGTTTCCCAATAGAAGCAATACACCGTCAAGGTTGATTAGGCAAAGTGTAATAAGGTTAATTTATTACATTTTCCCCATTTCCTTCTTTAGCTTTTTGAGTTCAGCCGTCAACTTCCTGCTTTCATTGATGCTCTTGAATTGCCGCTCAACATCATTGCCATCCAGCTCAGAGCGGAGCTCCAATTCTGCTTCTGCCTCAGAACTCTGGCGTTCTATTTTTTCTTCAAAGCGCTCAAAGCTGTCAAAGCCGTTGATTATCTGGTTTGCCGAAGCGTTTATGCCAGAAAAGCTTTGCCCTCCGCGCTCCGCTGTATCCATAAGTTGCCTGCGTGTTTCAGCCGCCCTTTTCTTGGTTATGAGCGTGTCGCGTTTCCGCCTGAATTCCTGAACTTTGTCTTCCGCCTGAATTAAGCCGTCCTTCAGGCTTTCGGACAATTCCGCTGCGTCGGCCAACTGACCTCGCAATGATAATATTTTGTCTCCGACAGCGTCTTTTTTCTTTAAAGCTTCAAGGGCAAGCTCGTCATTGCCGTCTTTTACCGCCATTCTTGCGTTTGTTTCCCAATGCTCCAGTTCCTTTTCTGTTTTATCAAGTTTTTTCTCCAGCATTTTCCGCGTGGCAATTGCCGACGACGTCTCGCGCCTCATCGACAATATAGCCAAATCCATGTCCCTTATTATTTGATTAACCATTTTTTCAGGGTCTTCAACCTTGTCCAAAAGATCGTTGACGCTTGCGTTGATGATCTTGCGAATTCTCTTTAAAACTGTCATTTTTCCATCTCCTTATTTTAAAGTTCTTGCCCTCTAAATAGCAAACGGCATGCCAACTTAAAACAAAAGAATGCAACATATTAATAGCAAGCATGTTAAAAATATAAGTCCATCTAGAAAACAATGCTTCCATCTAAACAATTGGTGTTTTACGCCATATATTTTAGACCTATGTCAACTTAATTGAGCCTAAGTTGACTTGGTGTTTTTCACCATGCAGTATGGTGTTTTACGCCACTGACTGTTTGACATAGCTCCTAAACGCCTTATATTTGCAAATGATAAAATTTAACGGCGTGGCAAAAAGCAGAATTTTTCTGGAAGTTCTTGAACAGGCAAAGCGCCTGGCTCCGGCGCCTCGCCCTATTCTTATAACTGGCGAACGCGGCTCCGGCAAAGAAGCAGTCGCAAGGTTTATCCACGATTGCAGCGGGCGTCCAGCAGGAAAGTTTGTGGCCATCAACTGCGCGTCATTTAATGACGAGCTTTTGAATTCTGAGATTTACGGCCATGAAAAAGGCTCCTTCACCGGCGCCATGGAGAAAAAAACAGGCAGGCTGGAACAGGCAGACGGCGGAACATTGTTTATGGACGAAGTGGGCAACATGTCTTTGCCGTTTCAGGAAAAAATATTGCGAGTGGTGGAATATCAGGAATTTGAAAGGCTTGGCGGCCTGGAAAAAATCAGAGTGAATGTCAGGTTTATCTCAGCCACAAACGCAAACCTTGAAGAGCTGATGAACGAAAAACTTTTCCGGCGCGACCTCTACGACAGACTGGCTTTCGCCATATTGAAGCTCCCTCCCCTGCGGCAGAGAAAAGCCGACATTCCACATCTTATTGTGCATTTTGTGAGAGCCTTGCACGAGGAAATGCCAAATATTCCGCAGCGCTCTTTCCAAAGGGAAACCGTTGAAGCCATGTTGGATTATTACTGGCCCGGCAATATTCGCGAATTAAAAAATATTGTTGAAAGGCTTTACCTGTATGGGAGCAAATCAGCAATCAGCCCGGACGCTTTGCCGCCGGAGATAACAGGCAAAGCAACAACGGGGGACTCCTTTCATGAACAGGTTGAAGCCTTCAAGGAGACACTTGTCAAGAACGCGCTGTTCGAATGCTCGGGAAACCAGCGGGCCGCCGCCCAAAAGCTGGATATGACCTATGACCAGCTCCGGCATTACTACAAAAAATACACACAGGCATCCCATAAAAATCTGAGAATTTGACAAAAAGCCATCAAGATCATCCGGGACATTTATATCAAGCTTTCTAATGCGACCACCTTTAAACATTATCCGCAGGAATTTCGCCTGGTGGAAGCCGAAGTGGAGGTGAAAAAGAAAATGGTGACCATGACATTCATTTCCAATACTTTCAACTGGTCAGCCGTGTCTATCTGCGAGCTTTACCGGGCTCGATGGGGCATCGAAGTGTTCTTCAAAGAAATCAAGCAGACCTTACAGCTTGCCGATTTTATGGGCTACAATAAAAACGCTGTGCGTTGGCAAGTGGTGGAGCGCGCTTCTGGTCTATCTGCTGCTGCGTTTTGTGGCATGGCGCAATAAGTGGAAACATTCATTCAGTCGGCTCTTTACCTTGGTTCCCGGTGTCATCTGGAATTATTTTGACCTCCTCAGTATACTGGCTCGTTGCGATACCATGGGTCGTCGCATGCGAGTTCGCGCATCGCCGGAGCGGAGCTATCAGATATGCTTTAACCTTTTATGACGTTCCTGCTCGAAATGTCACATCTGCCAAAAGGGGGGTAGCGAAAATAGCATACCCCACGCTCAACTTTTGTCTAAAAACGCCATTTTTAGAAAGTTATAGGATGGCTGTGTAAAATAGTCACTCTATTTTTTTTAGAGGAACGATTGAATAGGAGAGACTTGCCGTCTCTCCTATGTCTATTTTGTTGGGGAGAGCTGCTTCAATCCTTCCGATTTGCAGATTGCCATTTGTTAAGCCGTTTTCCTGCACCGTAAAGCTTTGCGGTTTCTGGAAGATTATCTCTATGCCGCTGCCTTTCTCATTGATAATTTTTACTCTGTCGTTTTCCTGCGAAAAGATTATCTTTACATCATTGTTCTTTGCGGTTCCTCGCGGAACGGGAATGTTTTCAAATAGCTTTTTTAATTCAATATTTCCTTGAGCTTTTAAGGTTAGTTTTACTCGTATTTCATTGTCAAGGAATTTGTAGGCGCGTATAAAGATCAATGGAAGCTTTTCAATTTTCCCTGTTACTGTCAACTCCGAATTTCTTCTGTCTAACTTGAACTCTTGGGCGAAATAATCAGCCCAGTATCTTTTTCCGTTGTCTGCCACGGCTACAATTCCTTGCTGGCAAAGTGGCGACCAGTTTGTGGACAGAATTGAGCTTCCGGACTCAGGCGTCCACAGCAAGGACATGCCGCCTCCTAGGTATGGAGTTACTTTTTTCGCCTCTCTTTTTCCTCCGCTATTTTCCACGTCTTCAGGCAGAGGCTTGCTGAAATATTTTCTTTTGGCTATATAATGTGGATGCGGCGCTGGTTTGCCAACATAAATAGCAGTGTAGTATCCAGGCCGTTTAACGGCTATTAATTCATTGGACAAGTTTTTTATAAAACTTCCTTTCGCCAAGGCCGGCCATGGCTTTGTTTTCAGTGGCTTTGCATAATGCAAATAACGTTGAAATTGTAGATTAAATCTTGGGCCGTACTTGAAGTCATCAATCTTGGCGGGAGAATTGCTTATGTTATTTATTATGTTGGCGGAGGCGGCTTCTTTGTCCTCTTTGTTATTGTTCCAGATTCCGACTTCCGGAAGAACGTTATCCAGAATTCCTTTTGCTCCACTCCATTGTTCATTGTAGAAACCGTCAGCCACACGATGGTTAAAATTAAATCCGCCAAGAATTTTCCCCGTTGGCTCTGGAGCAACGGTGTGATTGAAAAAATTGTAGGAGCGTTGGATTGTTTTAAGCATTTCTTTGTCATTACTCATCCGACAATACACGGCCATATGCCAATGGCTCATTCCAATATAGCTTCCGTCGGGGCCGCACGATTCAATCTGAAAACCAGCCGGATGGGTTCCAGCGATAAAGCGTTTTGCGTAATCTTTGGCCAGTTCTTTGTAGCGCTGCATTCCTGATCCCATGGCAAATGCCTGGAATGCAACGAGGTAATGCGAAGATTGATTTCTGCACGTTACCAGGCCATCCGGGTAAGATCTGTCCACTATATGCCTCAAGCCTTCTGTCCAGATTTTTTTGATTTTTTCCGGCATATAAGGAGCCGCTATTTCAAAGACGGGAAAAGTTTTTTGAGCTACCGCAAAGCCCATAAAACCTGGGTATGGATCTTCGGAGCTTACACCTCTCCAGACTTCGTCTTCGCCTAACGTCATTAGGTCTCGCAGGGAAGCCGCCGCCGCTCTGTAGAGAAGTTCTTTTTTCTTGTAATATGGATTTGCTTCGGAATTAAGGGTTGCGGCTATTGCCAGTTTTTCAGCGCCGGCTGACACTTTGATCGAAGACGCTCCGGCCCAAAGGCCTTTGATTGGCATTAACCTGTCCCAACGATTTTCAGGGGGCATTTTTTTGATTTTGTTTTCCCATCCGTGCAGAGAGCCGCTCCAATGACTTTCAGGGTCAATGTTTTGTTCTTTGAGGAGTGGGGGGATTGAGGTCAACAGACCGTCAAAGGCATTTACAAGTATCTGGTTCCTTGCCGGGTCTTTAAGTAATTTCTCCTTATAGTTCATCAGATTTTCGAGTAGGTCTTCGGTCTTGCCCACATTTTTTTCTAAAAGGATTTCAGGCAAAAGATTGTGTATCTTTTCCTGAAATTTGAAACATACAACTGTGCCGTCTTTTAATTCGATAATCGACGCTTTGATTTTTTCAGCGGCTTCCTTTGTGTTGCATAAAATAAAAGGAAAGCCGTATGCGTTGAATCTATATCTCTTTAAGTTCTTAAACTTGGCGGTCCAGACTTTTTTCCAGTCTTTTGGCTGAATTGTCATTGTTTTTTTTGCGTCGGATTCAATTATGCTTCCGCTCTGGTCTTTTATTTCGAGAGGATCTCCTTTTATGGCTAGGATTTCTGCGCGGGGAGGAATGTAGAAGAACATTTTTTCCGGTTGATTGTCCCATGGCAGCCAGTATCCGTTTTGAAATGAGATTCCATATTCAGCTCCATGAGGAAGCGTCAGATTTATGTTTGAATTTCTTGCCCCCGCAGTGACTCTTATTTGGAAAACGCCTTTTTTCTTCATAGGCAAATCAACATCCAGCATTATGTCGCCGGGTTTGTAGGAGTGGTTTATTTTTATTGGAATGCCCAGTATTTCTCCTTCGCCTGGAAGGTTTGCCTCTTTCATCCTGCCCGGCTCAACATATTGCCAGTAGATTAAATTTTCTTCAGGGTCGAGCACTCTTATCATCAACCTGTCTCCCTGAGGGCATTTGCCGTGCCGCGCAACCAGCCTTGCATTTGCGTTTTCGGTTTTGTTTACTACATATATGGTAAGAGCCGGATCGGGCTTTAAGCCTTTAAGAGTTGTTTTTATTTTGCCGTCGCTCGCGAGGGTTGTGAAAAACGCTATTGAGAGCAGAAGCATAGAGAACGTCTTTTTCTTTTTCATGTTTATCCTTAATTTTTAGAGTTGAAAATTTAATTTGCATAACCATTGCTGTGTAGAAACCAGAGCCATGACGCGCTAGTTTCCTTCTCCCCAAATTGCACGGCCTTGCAATGGCCGTCCAGATACCACATGTTTATGCTTTTCCCATGGCGTTGCCATTGGAACGCTTCGCACCACCATGATGGATCGTCATTGTCAGTGTCAGAGTCGAAAAACATTACCGCCTGGGAAGGTTTCTTGTAAAATTTTACTTTTAATCTTTGGGCGCCTGCTCCTCTGCCCACGTATGTGTGTCCGAAGTGATCTCTTGTGGCTTCTTTTTTATCTGACGGGCATATTTCCAGCGAAAGCACTGCATTTTTTCTGTTGCTTGGTATTCTGACATCGCTTTCGCTCCACCAGTGTCTTCCGTCCTCACCTCCCCAGTAATATGGCCTTAGGGATTCGATTCCCCATATAGTGTGCTCCTCGACGGCAAGTCCGTTACTTACCGGAAAAGTCATTTCATTGTCCTCAACATATTGGAGCATTCCCAGTCCGATCTGTCTGAAATTTGAGAGGCATAAAATTCTCTTTGTGGTTTCTCGCGC
>Ga0075121_1002313_pt1 | contig 11015 bp, 14 predicted proteins | sample AntAceMetag02UKG_FD_69793 | JGI IMG/M metagenome (GOLD analysis project Ga0075121, IMG submission 69793) | Saline lake microbial communities from Ace Lake, Antarctica - Antarctic Ace Lake Metagenome 02UKG | ecosystem: Environmental > Aquatic > Non-marine Saline and Alkaline > Saline | place... | reverse complement strand
CTTTTATAATACCATCTTTTACGCATTTTTCAGAGCTGCATTTTGGACAAATAGCCATGAGACCTCCTATGGTGAGTTGAGATCCTATAATAACATAGCTATATTAAATTAACAATGCCTTTTTAACCGGGATATCGGTAAATTTCCCTCACAAAAAAAATACTTGGAATTAATTGAACAATTGTGTATATATGGCAAGCAATCGTTATTCATAATCCGTTTTTACATTAATTTTGTCCCAACTTGATTTCAGTAGCGGTGTCGGCATCTTCTCAACTTGCTTTTACACCGAGTTTCTTTCAATTTTATTAATTCTGAAGTTAAAATGTTCAAATTGCGGCCGCCGGCATTAATGGTGTAGATAACGTTGGAGTTCGATAATTAAATGAATCTGCATACCGGTAAAACAATATCTACCGGTGGTCTTGTAGACAGGTTACCAATACACTTTGCGAACAGAAAAGGAGCGCGTACATGTCAGTCATTACAATTTCACGTCAATTTGGAGCTGGGGGTATAACTCTGGGAGCCATGCTGGCAAAAGAACTTGGTTATACATTTGTCGACAATGAGATCATCCAGATGGTGGCTAAAAAGGCCAAGGTGTCAACCAACTGGGTCGAATCCATCGAAAAGGAAGCCGGTGGTAAATTGCTGAAATTTATCAGTAGTGTTGTATCTAAAAAATTAATCGACCAAGTCCTCGATGACAAACGGGGGTATATTGATGAGGAGATCTATGTTGATCTTCTTTATAAAATTATCGCCCAGATTGCAGATGAAGGTGATGCGGTTATCCTTGGCCGCGGCGGGCAGTATATCCTGAAAGATCGTGACGATGTCTTTCATGTTCTGCTGATTGCAGACAAGACTGAGCGAATTAAATTCATGGAAAATCATTATGAGCTTTCACCGTCCCAGGCGCTTCAGGCTGTGACTAGAGAGGACAAAAGAAGGACCAATCTTTATCGTAAATTCGGAAAGCAGTCTTATGATCAGTCGGATCACTACCATATTGTGCTTAATACAAGCCGGCTGGAACTTGTTGAAGCTACACGGATTATCTGCAGCATGGTCACGCAACCCAAATAGACAATTTGCATTGCGCTGCACAATATCCGTTTATCTTATCGATATTTTCCAATGAGTCGAAAATATCGTCTTATATCCTGACCGGAGACTGTTAAGTGCTGAGTGGATCAGAGGAAGAAATAAACCATCGGAGAAAGGCCGGGGCCGCGGGCAAAAAAATCATCTCTTTTTGTCTGACTTTTTTCATATGTTTTGCCACATGGCTGATTCTTTCCGGACGATTTGATATTTTTCATATATCGCTGGGGGTTATATCCTGCGGCCTTGTTGCATTTTTTTCAGGCGACCTTCTGTTTCCGACTGCGTTTACCCGGGAGTTTCCAAAACAGTGGCTTGCTTTTATGGGCTATCTTCCCTGGCTGTTTTATCAAATTTTCAAAGCCAACCTTCACATGCTGTACCTGGTGTTTCATCCCCGTATGAGGGATCATATCGACCCGCTGATCATCAAATTCGACAGCCGGCTCAAAGGTGATATGGCGTTTTTGATTTTCGCCAATTCCATCACCCTGACACCCGGCACCATTACAGTATATACATCCATCTATGGCGAATACACCGTTCATGCCATTGATAAGCAATCGGCGGATTCGCTGCCCGGTGTAATGGAAGACAAAATTGCCCGCATTTTTGGTGAATAATGGAAAAAATCTTTTTTTATGCCGGCCTGTATCTGGCGCTGTTAATGGCACTCTCCCTTTACCGGGCCGTGGCCGGGCCCACGGTACTGGACAGACTGCTGGGTGTAAATGCCATCGGCAGCAAAACCACGGCACTGCTGATTCTACTGGGGATTTTGTACCAGCGGGTGGACATGTTTATCGATATTGCTCTGGCCTATGCCGCGTTGAACTTTATTGCCGTACTGGGGGCTTCCCGGTATTTTCAAAAAAGAAAGGGCCTGCATGGCGAAAATGAAAATTTATAACCAGTTACATTTTTTCCGCTTCGATCAGAGGTTGTTATGAATATCGGGATTGTTATCATTTTATTGTTCGGGCTTTTGTTTTTTACCGGTGGCTCAGTGGGCATTATTCGTTTTCCGGATTTTTATTCACGCCTGCATCCGGCCGGCAAGCTTGATACCATGGGGCTACTGATGACCATGGGTGCCATGGCCCTGTATAATCTTACCGATTTTTCCATGACAGCGCTGATCACCAGTCTGAAAATCATGCTGATCGTTGTGTTTGTCTTTATCACCAGCCCTACGGCCACCCATGCGATTGTGGATGCCGGATTCCGTGCCGGACTGGCGCCCTGGACAAAACAAAAAAAAGAGGACGATCCATGATCTGGTACATAGAACTGGTGATAACGATACTGGTGATCATCTGCGGCATTGCAGCGATAACGGTCAGAGATCTTCTGGGAGCAGCCATTTTATTCGGGGCCTACAGTTTCATGATGTGCCTGCTGTGGGCCATTATGGGGGCGGTGGACGTGGCCTTTACCGAGGCTTCCGTGGGCGCAGGAGTCAGTACGGTTTTGTTTGTAGCGGCTGTTTTTCGAACATCCAGGAGGACAAAGGATTGAAAATTATCGGATTTATCATTGTTTTATTGTGCGGCGGCCTGCTGGCATATGCTACGTCTGATTTTCCATATTGGGGCGATCCGGCATCCCCGGCATCCATGCATGTATCGGCTTATTATATTGAAAACGCGGTGGCAGATACATCCGTTCCCAATATTGTCACTGCCGTGCTGGCCGATTATCGCGGGTATGACACCATGTTCGAGACAGCGGTCATCTTTTCGGCCGCAATTGCCTGTTTTTTTCTGCTGCGGATTTTTACACCCGAATCCTCTCAATCAAAACTGTACCGTCATATTCCCACCGGCATTACGCTTAGAATCGCACCGGGCGGAAAGCTGCCGGAGAAATCGGACACATTTGAAAGAATCGATTCTTCCTGGGTTCCCCACGATCTGATCATCAAAACGGCCTGCCGCCTGTTTATTCCTTTTATTCAGATTTTCGGACTGTATGTCATTGCCCATGGCCACCACAGTCCGGGCGGCGGGTTTCAGGGAGGGGTGATCCTGGGCGCTTCCATCATTCTTTTTGCCGTTTCCAATGACCTGCGGTCAACCATTTCGCGCATGGGCGAAAAAATAACCGCATTTTTATGCTCGGCCGGTGTATTTATCTATGCCGGTACCGGGGCGCTCTGCATTTTACTGGGTGCCAATTTTCTGGACTATGGCGCCCTTGCATCTCTAATGGGTGTCGATCCGGTTTCCGCTCGTTCTCACGGCATCCTTATTGTTGAAATCGGTGTGGGAATAACGGTGATGGCGGTGATGGTATCTCTTTATTATATCCTTTCTTCCGGCGGTCAACTTGATGAGGGTCTTTAATCGTGCATGATCTGATTTTAGCCATTATGTCAAAATATAATTACTGGATCTATATCGTGCTGCTGATGATCGGCCTCTATGCCATGATGGTAAAAAAAAATCTGGTAAAAAAAATTATCGGCATGAATATTCTCCAGACCGCCATTATTCTGTTTTATATTTCCGTCAGCGCCAAAAAAGACGGTACGCTTCCGATCATTATACACGGGCCCCATGCCGGGCACCACCCGGTAAGGGCGGCCGATTATATCAACCCGCTGCCCCATGTGCTGATGCTCACCGCCATTGTGGTTGCCGTAGCAACCCTGGGTGTGGCCCTGGCCCTGGCCATAAAGGTTTACCAACAGTACGGCACACTGGATGAAGATGAAATCCATACCAGGATAAGAAAATGAGTCAACAGTTTCCGGCACTGATCATTATCGTACCGCTTCTGGCGGCTTTTTTTATTTTTACGGTCAGTTGGATAAACCGTAAGCTGTGCTTTCCGATAGCCGTTCTGTCCCTGGCCATATCGCTTGTGTCGGCGATGGGATTACTCGGTATGGTACTGTCAAACGGCCCTGTTGAATATCGAATGGGCGGATGGCCTCCACCCTGGGGCATTCCCTATTATGTGGATTATCTGAACGCCCTGGTGCTGGTTGTTGTTTACGCCGTTGCCTTGATTAACCTGCTTGCGTGCCGCCAAAGTGTCCGACGGGAATTTCCTGACAAAATCGGTTCCTTTTTCACCCTCTATGTGCTTTTTGTAACCGGCCTGGGCGGAATGGTGGTGACGGGGGATGCATTTAACCTCTATGTCCTGCTGGAAATCGCATCCCTGACCGGTTATGCCCTCATCGGAATGGGAAAGGGAGATGCGGCCCTGTCCAGTTTGAATTATATCTTCATGGGCACTATCGGCGCCAGTTTTTACCTGCTCGGCATCGGTTATCTGTATCTGGTTACAGGATCTCTGAATATAGCCGATATCGCTTCCATCCTCCCGGGAGTATATGATTCAAAGGTTGTGCTGGTGGCATTTATTTTCTGCATAACCGGGCTTTTTCTTAAAATGGCTTTTTTCCCTTTGCACGGATGGCTGCCCAATGCCTATACAAACGCACCTTCGGCGGCCATCAGTCTGATTGCACCCTTGACAACCAAGGTGATGATTTATGTCATGATCCGTATCGTCCTGTATCTTTTCACACCTTCTTTTTCCTTTGGGGCTCTGCATGTCGGCAGCGTCCTTGTGTGGCTGTCCGCTGGTGCAATTGTCATGGGATCTTTGCTGGCCCTAGGCCAGAAAAGTCTGAAAAGAATGCTGGCCTACATAATCGTCGCCGAAGTCGGTTATATGACGGGGGGCCTCTGGCTGGGCAACACGGAAGGCATAACCGGCGCAATCCTCCATCTGGTCAATGATGCGGCCATGACCCTGTGCGTATTTTTGGCGGCGGGCACCCTGATGTTCAAAATAAAGCCATCTGTTGCAGGCGAATTGCAGTTGGATGACCTGGCCGGTAGTTTTACAAAAATGCCGTATACAATGGCCGCTTTTGTCATGGGGGCGCTTTCCATTATCGGTGTTCCGCCCTTCTGCGGTTTTTTCAGCAAATGGTATCTTCTTTCCGGCGCCGTCACGGCCGGGCATTATGAATTTCTGGCAGCACTCCTGTTCAGCAGTCTGGTAAATGTGGTTCTTTTTTTCAGAATCATTGAAATCGGTTATTATGGCAAACCAGGTCACCGGGCGGAATCCGGGCATTCGATTGCGCACATGGATGAAGCCCCCCTGGATATGCTGATCCCGCTTTTACTGGTTGCCGCCGGACTGCTTGCCATGGGGTTCTACACCGACGATATTGTCACGCATGTAATCCGGTTTGCCATACCGGCGGGAATTGTATGATATGGAAATAATTACCTCCATAAAACCGTTTCTGGCGGTTCTGGTATCCAGCCTTGCGGTTTTGGGGATTATTGCCTGCAAACGGCCGAATATCAGGGAGACCTGGACCCTTGGCGCGGCTGTTTTGAAGCTTTTGATTGTGGCCTCCATGCTGCCGGCTGTTTTACGGGGAGCCGAGATTGAATACACTCTGATGCAGGTACTGCCCGGAGTTGCCATCCGTTTCAGGGTGGATGCATTCGGCATGCTGTTCGCACTGGTGGCATCTTCTCTTTGGATCATAACATCAATCTATTCCATCGGGTACATGCGCAGCCTGAAAGAGCACAGCCAGACGCGGTATTTCTGCTTTTTCGCCCTATCCCTTTCGGCGACCATCGGGGTGGCCTTTTCAGCCAATCTTTTAACCCTTTACCTGTTTTACGAAATGCTGTCACTGGCCACCTATCCTCTGGTCACCCACCATCAGGATGCTCAGGCCAGAAGTTCGGGCCGCAAGTATCTGTTGTATATAGTGGGATCTTCCATCGGCCTGGTACTGCCGGCCATGGTGATTACCTATCATTTAACCGGTACGCTTTCGTTTGCCGGTGGCGGAATCATGGCCCAGGCGGCTTCGCCGACCCTGCTGACAATTCTTTTTTTTCTTTTTTTGTTCGGTTTTGCCAAGGCAGCCGTAATGCCCATGCATTCATGGCTGCCGGCCGCCATGGTGGCGCCGACCCCGGTCAGTGCCCTGCTGCATGCGGTGGCGGTGGTCAAGGTCGGGGTGTTCTGTGTTGTCCGGGTCATTACCAAGGTGTTCGGAAGCGACTGTTTCGGGGGATTGCACCTGAGCCCCGTGGTCTGTTTTGTCGCCTCCGTTACCATTATTGCCGCATCGTTTATCGCTCTTTCACAGGACGGCCTCAAGCGCCGGTTGGCCTTTTCCACCATCGGCCAGCTCTCCTACATCATACTGGGCGTGGCCCTGCTTTCTCCCCTCGGGATGACCGGCGGGATGCTGCATATTGCCATGCATGCATTCGGCAAGATCACCCTGTTTTTTTGTGCGGGAGCGATATTCGTTGCCACCGGCCGGAAAAATATCAGTGAAATGGCGGGCATCGGGAAAAGGATGCCGATTACCATGGCCGCCTTCTTTATCGGCGCGATGAGTGTCATCGGCCTGCCGCCCTGCGGCGGGTTTATCAGTAAGTGGTATCTGGTTTTAGGAGCTCTTGAGGCGGATCAAATCCCGATGCTGATTGTCCTTTTAACCAGTTCGCTGTTAAACGCCGCTTATTTCCTGCCGATTGTTTACAAAGCTTTTTTCTGCAGCCCGGAGAAATCTTTATTTGAAAACAAAGTTGAAGAAGCGCCATTGTGGTGCCTGGTGCCCTTATGCTTTACTGCGATTGCATCGTTTGCGCTGTTTTTCTTTCCGCAGCCCTTTCTTACGTTAGCCAAAATAGCGGTTAAAAGTATAACCGGGGGACCCTGAAGTGGATAATAAAAAAACGGAAAATTCCGAAAAGATGGTGCTCAGTCATGAGTCGGTACCGGGATACCCGCTTGCGTTCGTCATTGCGGTGACCGTGGCGGTCGCCTACCTGGGATATATTTTTATCACCTCGTTGTCAGGGTAGGGGGAATTCGGCAGCCGGATTGAATATTGAAAAATGAGGGTTAAAAAATTTTGGACAAAAAGAGGCGGAATCAAATGACTAAAATAAAGAAAGAATTAACAATTTTCGACAAACCTGAAAATGTCAAAAAACTCCTTTTTGTTTTTTTTGTCGCCCTGGCTGCTTTACTTGTTGCCGATTTTTTCATTCACAAACACGCTGATTTCCCATGGGAAACGCGAACCAATTTTTTTGCAGTTTACGGTTTTATATCATACGTCGGCCTGATTTATATTTCAAAACTCTTGCGGCCTTTTTTAAAAAGAAAAGAAGATTATTACGAAGATAAATAACGTCCAGGGCGAAAAAGTGCGTTTTTATAATGTTTTGAGGTTAATATGATTCCAACGATGCTCCCAACAGGAATTGCTCCTCCATTGATTTTTATTATCGGCGCTCTATTGATTCCGTTTTTAAAAGGCCGCCTCAAATCGGTATTCATGCTGTCAATTCCGGTACTGACATTTATCATCCTGGTCCAGATTCCGGAAGGGAAACACTGGATATTTTCAATTCTTGATTACGATCTCATCCTGGGGAGAGTAGACCGGTTAAGTCGTATCTTCGGCTATATTTTCACCATCATATCCTTTATCGCCATTATCTTCGCCTTGAAGGTTGACGACGACGTTCAGCATGTCTCCGGGATGATTTACGCCGGTGCGACACTCGGGGTAACTTTGGCGGGAGATTTTTTTTCATTGTACATCTTCTGGGAAATCATGGCGGTGGCCTCCACCTTCCTGATATTGGCCCGCAAAACAGAAAAATCGCAGACCGCAGCCTTTCGATACATACTGGTACATCTTTTTGGCGGTCTTTTACTTCTGGTCGGTATCATCCTTTATTACAGGCAGTGCGGCACCCTTGAATTCGACTATATCGGTCTGGACGGCATTGCGTCGTACCTGATCTTTACGGGAATCGCCCTGAATGCGGCCATTCCACCACTCCATCCCTGGCTGAAAGATGCCTATCCCGAGGCCACGGTTACAGGGGCCGTGTTTCTGAGCGCTTTTACAACAAAAAGTGCGGTGTATGTTATGGCCAGGACATTTCCGGGCACGGAACTGCTCATCTATCTGGGTGCCATGATGACAGCCCTGCCGATATTTTATGCAGTGCTGGAAAACGATATCAGACGTGTTCTGTCCTACAGCCTGATGAACCAGGTCGGATTTATGATGTGCGGCATCGGCATCGGAACGCAGCTTGCGATTAACGGCACGGTTTCCCACGCCTTTTGTCATATCCTCTACAAGGCCCTGCTGTTCATGGCGGCAGGGTCGGTACTGCATATGACCGGTAAAATCAGATGCACCGATTTAGGGGGCCTGTATAAGACCATGCCCTTGACCTGTATTTTTTGCATGATCGGTTCCGCATCCATATCGGCCTTCCCGTTTTTTAGCGGATTCATCAGCAAATCGATGATCGTGAGTGCAGCGGCCCATGATAAACTGACCCTCATATGGCTCATCCTCCAGTTCGCTTCCGCCGGAGTAGTGGACCATGCCGGAATCAAAGTTCCCTATTTCATGTTTTTCGGTCACGATTCAGGCATCCGGACCAAAGAGCCGCCCCTTAACATGACCATCGCCATGGGAATCACCGCCTGCTTTTGTGTTTTTATCGGAATTTTTCCCAAACCCCTGTACAGCATTCTACCCTTCCCGGTGGATTACGTACCCTATACTGCGGCTCATGTGGTTGGCCAGTTGCAGTTGCTGATGTTCGGGGCACTGGCGTTTTGTCTGCTCATTCTGTCCGGCAATTATCCATCGGAAATCAGGGCCATCAACCTGGACACCGACTGGTTTTACCGCAAAGGGTCCAGGGCCATCTACGCCATTGCAGACCAAAGCCTGAACGGCATCAACAGAATCTGCGATAATCTGTTTGCCCGTGGTTTGTCCGGCCTGCTCGGCAAATTTGCCCGGAACGCATCGACCTTGATGCTACTAGGCTTTCTGGTTCCGATCAAATTTTTTGCCCGGGAAAACAAATTTACCCCAAGCCATATGGGAAAGCGGCTGGAAGCCATGTTTGAAAGCGGTACCGTGCCTATAGGTATCAGCGTGGCCCTGGCCGCCGTCTTTCTGACCGGGGTTATGATTTTATTGTATTGAAAAAACCCTGTCGGCAAAGTCAGCGTTAAACGGCTTTGCCATAAACGTGTTCGCGAACGCAAGCAAGCTTGAGTCCGGCACTGGATGTCGAGAAAAATTCCTTGTATGGCGGCTCAAAAAAATACAAACGAGGCAGCCGATGGTTTCATTGGAAGAACTAAAACAGATCGTGCTGATGAGGTATCTGACCGATGCCATGCTTGAAAATTTGCGTTCTCATATCGATATTCTGCATTTTGTCCAGGAAGAGGTGATATTCAGGGAAGGTGATAAAGCAAACCGGCTCTATCTGCTGAAAAGGGGTAAAGTCCTGCTGGAAAAAAAAATGTCGGAAAAAATCACCCTGTATGTCGATTCCATCAAGGAGGGATATTCCTTTGGCTGGTCCGCCATGCTCGATGGCGGACCGTACACATCTCATGCCATCTGTGCCGAACCGTGTGAAGTCTTTTCCCTGAGAAGAAAAACAATCATCGATCTGATGAACAAAAATCACGATCTGGGCTATATATTCACCCAGCGAATCCTGCGTGTGATGAAAAACCGTCTGGATCACCGTACAAATCAGTTTTTGCGATCCATTGTTAACCAGCCCGACCTTCAGAATCTTTTTTAAGACCCAAAGTACATTTTTAAAAAATTCAACTTCGGCGGTTTTTTGTCTTACAAATTGCACACATTCCTACCGCAACCCTTTTCCCTGGGAATTTCGATATTATCCGCAAGCGCGACTGCCAAAAGAGGGCAACGGATTGCTTCTGAAAAAGCAGTAGTCTTTATCGAACATTCTAAACATATAAATGGCGTCTCCGTTCCTCCCCTGATGCGGAAATTGACAGATATGAACACTTATGTTAGCAAAGCCTCATGCCAAATTCAGCCCGCATTGACGAACCGGATGTTTTGCAGCACGGCATCATCCGTGAAATTGAGCCTTCAGGAGGTTATGCAAGGTTTTCAATGCCCGGGGATCCCTACCGAAATTCAGCCAAACGCTATGATCGTTATGTCGAACCTCTGCTTGCTGGCCTGCGTCGGATAGGGCTTCGCCTGTATCGGCCCCGAAAGGGAATGCAGGTACTGGATGTTGGGTGCGGCACCGGAACAACCCTGCAATTTTACCTTGACGCGGGCTGCCGTGTCTCGGGCATCGATTTTTCACCGGCCATGGCCGCTGCCACCCGGCAAAAACTGGGGCGGCGGGCAGTCATCTGCCAGGGCGACGGCGCCCGGATGCCCTACCCCGCCAAAAGTTTTGATCTGGTTTCCGGCTGGATGACCCTGCACGAAATGTCCAATGCCGTTCGGGTCGCCGTACTCGACGAGATGGTTCGCGTGACAAAGGACAACGGCCGCATTCTGCTGGTGGATTACCGGGCGGGACCGGTTCGTCCCATATCCGGCCGGCTGTTCAGACTGCCGATTCTATTTTTCGAGATCATTGCCGGCAGGGACCACTTTCGACACTACCGCGATTTTCTTTGCCGCAACGGCCTGGGGCCGCTTGTTTCCAAGGCGCAGCTCATAATTGAACGGGAAGAAACCGCCGCCGGAGGGAATATTGTGCTGACCCTGCTGCGTCCTGTCCGTTCGGTAAAAAAATCGTAAAGAAAAAGGGAATCGGGGTCGGGTCATGTTTATATAGTGTCTGGCCGAAAGCTCATATACCTTTGAAAAATCAGGCATTATCAACAATTTGTTCCCTTGAAGATCAGCCGTTAGCTGTCAGCAGTCAGCCATTAGCCAAAGGAATCCTTCATCATTTCGAGCTGAGATCCAATAGCTGACAGCTAAAAGCTTAAATCTTCGTTTATTCAAATCTATAATAAAGCCTTATCATTTAAGCTTTTAGATAGTTTTCGTTCAG
>Ga0075121_1002311_pt1 | contig 11018 bp, 6 predicted proteins | sample AntAceMetag02UKG_FD_69793 | JGI IMG/M metagenome (GOLD analysis project Ga0075121, IMG submission 69793) | Saline lake microbial communities from Ace Lake, Antarctica - Antarctic Ace Lake Metagenome 02UKG | ecosystem: Environmental > Aquatic > Non-marine Saline and Alkaline > Saline | place... | reverse complement strand
CGGGTATTAATATATTTTCGCCAAACATGTCGCCGTACTCTATTGAGTTTTCAACATTGATCGCCACAGTGCGGCTATCGTCTTTTTTATTTTGGAGGGAAAGGCAATATGTATAAATGCCGTCTTTGTTGACTGCTGACCTTAAAGTGAAGGTTGTTTTTTGTTTTTTGGAACTTATTTTTATGTCTTCGCTTTTGCGGATGATTGTATTGCCTGGGCTAGTCAATGTATTTGTGGCCTTATAAGTTCCAGGCGCAAAATCGTTTAGTTCGCATTCAAGAGCAAAGTCGGCAAACTCGCCTTCGCCTGTTTTTATAACGCTTGCCGGAATTATTTTTCCGGAGCCAAAAGGCGATTTGTTAAGAGTTATTATCCCAAAGCCTTTTTCATTCGGCAATCTTCCCGCTATAGGCTTTCTCCAGCAAAGAGCTTCCTTTTTTTTCGGATAGTCTTGAGCTATTTGAAAACTGAAAAATCTTTGTTTTTGGGAATTTATTTTTAATTCGCTCCAAGGAAATGCAATCTCTACAGACCATTTTCCGCCGTCGTAAATCATCCCTTTTTCATGACCTATGTTTCTGCTTATTTTTATTTTATTGCGCTCTGCATTGGGTATATATTCAATGGCGCAGTCAAATATTGTGCCTTTTGCATTTGTCACGAACTGGATTTTTTGCTTGTCAACATTATCGTTGCTGAAAAAATACTCGATTGCCTCATCTTGCCATACACCCCCGTCTGCCTGTAAAACATTGGCCATCGGAGGAGCCTTTAGGCTGCTCTCACTTCCAACATAAAAATTTTCCTCGTCATAGGCCAACTTGACAGAGAATGGAGAATCTTTGCCTGATACATAATCCCCTGATTTAGCCCAGTAAAAATCTTCAAGCTTGACAGCGTTTTCCCATATTTCCTCATCCATTTTCCCGTCAAATGAAATCTTTCCTTTTGCCGGATAAATTTCTTTGCCTAATCGAATGTCTTTTATTTTTAACTTCTTTGAAGAGAATTTATTTTTTTCTTTTTCTTTTTCAAGAAGAATGATCTTTTTTAAATTAAGACTCAATCCGTTCCCGCCTTTTTTTGCAATAAGGGATACCTTGCTCAATAAGTTCCAGCGCGGTGGATGTCCGGCGCGCCTGAAGCCCTTGTCCACAACATATTCTTTTGCGCCTTTTTCCAAAGTTATTTCACGGGCAAGCATCGTTTTGTCAGAAAATGTTGTCTGAACCAGCAGTTTTCCATACGCATTGTGCGGATAGTCGATGACAAGCTTTAAGCCACAAGGGAGAGCGTTTTCTTTAAGCAGAGCGTCAAGCTTTTTTATGTCTGTTGGAAAACTGGCAAGACTTCGCCCTTTTGCGCCTTGAAATGAAATGTTGACTCCTTTTTGAATGCTTTTAATAATTGGAGCTGTTCCGCCTTTTTGACCTGTTCGGCATATATTTGCGGCATCCATTTTCTTTGCGCTGAACAGGGCAATTCCATCTGTTTCGCGTATTGGCTCAAAAGGTTTTTTTGCGGCGATTGCAGCGACAGAAAACATTGTCGTTGCCAAAAAAGCGCAAATTTTTGAATTTAGGCAGAGGCTCATTTTTGTTTCCTTTTTTATTTTATGATTATTATGAATATGATTAAGATGCAAAGAGTTAGTTTTTTAGCGCGGAGGAAGACTCTCTTTTTATTAGTTCAGTAGGCAGTATTATTTTGCATTTGCTCTCGCCTCTTGCTTCCCTCAAATTTTGAACTGCCAGTTGGGACAGCTCTTTTCTGTCAAAAGAAACGCTTGTAAGAGAGGGACTGGCAAGCTCTGAAATGGCTGTGTTGTCAAAGGCGGTTACTGACATATTCTCAGGAACTGACAAGCCTGCTCCATGCGCTAGTTTGATGACGCTTAAGGCTTTGTTTTCATTGTCGCATATAATGGCTGTGACTTTTTTGAAAGATTCTCTTACTTTGTCAAAGGGAGTATTGCCAAATTCAGGAGAAACGTGGGCAATTTCTTCGTTAAATATCATATTATGCTCTTCAAGAGCCTGTTTGTATCCCTGCAGGCGTTCCCAGTAGGCTAGATGTGAAACTGGCCCGCCAAAATAGCCTATTCTGCGATGCCCAAGATTATAAAGATGCTCAAATGCGAGACGGATTCCCTCCATATTGTCCGGGAGAATTGTTTTTGCATCAGCTTCGCGAACATAGTTGCCTATTTGCATGACAGGCATCTTTTCTGCAAGCATGTTGATTATTTCCGCAGATATCCCGCCTCTTATAAATATTCCGTCGATAATGCCTTCGCGGATAGGATGCGGAAATTCTGCCCACTCACGGCTTGATTCGCTGACTGACATAGTAACAAGGTGGCTGTTGTTTTCCGAGAGCTCTTGAGAAAGCGCAGAGACGATGTCGTCATTCAAATAGTTTGAAGGCCCCAAGTTGCTGGGGCCTACAAACAAGAAGCCCAGAGGCTTGGTTTTTGTATCAACTCGGCCGTCAATCGCGTCAGGGTTCAGAAAAGTGCCGCGTCCTCTGAACCTTATGAGAGTTTTATTTTTCACTAGTTCGTCAATGGCTTGACGAATAATCATTCTGCTGACTTTGTAGCTTTCGGCGAGTCCGCGCTCAGTCGGCAACTTTTCGCCGGGCGCGAATTCCATTTTCAAAATGCGCTCTTTCAGCTTGTCGCGGAGCAGCAGATATTTAGGGAAAGAGCTGTTTTTTTGTTCTTTAGTTTCCATTGGCATAGCTTCTTTCTGTTTGCTATAGCCCAATATAAACTAACAAAGCCCAATTGTCAATGATTCTTAGCTAAAATATGCTATTCTAGCCTATTGAGAAATAGCCCAATGTATCCCAATTTAAAGAATATGCGCATAAATGGAGTAAGGATGGGTAATAACAATGAACTTTTAAGACCTGAGGAGGTCCAGTATGACCAGGCTTGAAAGGTTGTTGCCTTGAACCAGCATCGCCTGGCTGGCTTTTTTTAGTATCGATTCTTTGCTGAGACTGGTTATTGACGACGCTATGTCGGCGTCGGCTATTTTGGATTGGGCTTCGCGCAGATTTGCCTCATTGTTCATAAGGGCTTCGCGCGTGTCTTCCAGTCGCACAAGCTCCGTTGCGTTTTGAACCTGAGAGCCCGCAACGTATTCAATAGCTTCGTCTATGACTCCAATTGCTTTTTCGTCTGAAATCTGCAGTCCGTTAGCGGAGTCGATCACTTCATTCCAGTGAACTTCTGTTATTTGCGCGTCTCCGGTGTTGTCATATGTGACCACTTCTCCTATTATTGCGTTGTTCTGGTCGCTGAGGTCTGCCATTTCCAAGTTAATGGTCTGGTCAATTCCCACGTCCGCCTGGACTTTTATGTCCCCGCCTTGAAGAAGCTTTGTTCCATTAAATGTAGCTGCCGCTGTCTCTTTGGAGCTTATTCTGGTTATTTCATTCTGAAGCGATTTGAACTCTGTCGCAAGATTTGCCTGGTCGGCGGAAGAGAGGGTTCCACTTTTTGACTCTATGGCAAGCTCTTTCATCCGTTGGAGACTGTCGCCTATTTGAGATGTCCATGACTGAGAAGTTTGAACCACGGATATGCTGGAGTCAACATTCCGCAAAGCTGAGTTTTCCGCATGGATATCCGCAAGAAGGCGCGCTGCAATGCCTGTTCCGGCAGGATCATCAGTTGGCGCGATTAAGCCGGAGGCTATTTCTTTCATGTATTTTTTTTCATTGGAAGCATTCTGGACATTGCTGGTCCAGATATTGAAAGAAACGCTGTTGTTTTTTATTTGCACTATGGCCTTTCTGACACATTAAGCCTAACTGCTCATTTAACTATTATACAGGAATTTGTGTTTTATTGCAAGGCTTTTTAAATATTTGTGACATATCGGCCGGGAAATGGGCTGAAAGCTGGATTCCTCGCAACTTCCGGGCTTTTCCTGCTCGGCTCAAGGTTGAAATAACACGCGCTTCGGGCTAAGTTCAAAGCCATCATGGATTATGAAATTATAGATCTGCAATCAAAGAAAAGATGGCGCGAGTTGCTCTCGGAATTGCCGAGCAGTCAACGCGACATTTATTTTCTGCCTGAATATTATGAGCTTTGCCATAATTCCGGGAAGGAATTCATTCGTTGTTTTGTGTTCAGGCACAAGGAGCGCCTTGCGCTTTATCCATTTATCGCGACTCCCGTCAGCGGTCTTGGCTTGCTGGATTCAGAATGCGAATACTGCGATATACAGGGGGCGTACGGTTACAATGGAGTGATAAGCTCTTCTTGCGACGCGACGTTTATTGACGCTTTTTACGAAGCTTTCAGTCAGCATTGCATTGAAAGCGGAGTTGTTGCCGAATTCGCGCGTTTTCATCCATTTTTGAATAACCATGAATTCTCCAGCAATCATATGGATGTGCTTTTGAACAGGCAAACAGTCTGGCTTGACTTGACGCAGGGGCATGACGCTATATGGGAGAAATCCTATGCCTCCAGAAACCGCAATATGATAAGAAAGGCCTTGAAGAATAATTTGAGCGCGGAATTTTCGACTGGTCTCGATTCTTACAAAAGGTTTTATGATCTTTACAAAGAAACAATGAAGCGCCTGCAAGCCGATGGCTTTTACTTTTTTGACTGGTCCTATTTTCAGCAAATGTTTGAGCGTCTGGGAAAAATGCAGTTTATTGTGGAGGTTCTTCATGATGGAAGCCCTATAGCTTCAATATTGGTTTTGCATTGCGGCGAATACGCCCATTATCATTTGTCCGCGCGCGATGACAATTTTCACAATCTTGGCGCTGGCAATCTGGCTTTGGATGCGGCGATAAAGCGTCTGGCTGAAGCAGGCTGCAAAAAATTTAATCTTGGCGGCGGCTTTTGCCAGGACGATTCTCTGTTCAAGTTCAAATCTTCTTTTTCAAAGGAGAGGATGAATTTTTATATTGGAAAGAAAATCCATAATCAGGATATTTATCAGAAGCTGTGCAAGGCATGGGAGGAAAAAAATCCTGAGAAGAAAGAGAAATATTCAAAATTTATTTTAAAATACAGGAAATAAAAGATGGAGTCTTACGGCGAAAAAATCTGGAATGAATTGTTTTCTTCTCAAGAATGGGGCAGATATCCTTCTGAAGAAGCCATTCGTTTTTTTCTGCGTTCCAAAAACAAGTTGAAAATGGAAAAGATCAAGGCTCTGGATCTTGGCTGTGGGCAAGGCGCTGTTTCATGGTTCATGGCCAGGGAAGGCGCCGCTGTCACTGCAATGGACGGAGCTCCGGCTGGACTAGACCGCGTAAAGGCGCTTGCCGCTGAGTTTGGCGTGCGCTCCGGGATAGAAACTGTATTGGGGGACATTACAGAGCCTGGCAAGTCTTTGGAGTCGAAGTATGACATTGTCCTTGATCATTATTCCTTGTTCCAAAATAAGGAGGAGCGCATGGTTTCGGCATACAAAGGTCTTTTTGAATTGCTGAACAAGGGCGGCTTTTTGCTGACTTGCGTCTTTGGGCAAAACACATCCAGCTTTGGACATGGAAAGAAAATCTCGGAAAAAACATACACGGACATAACCAAAGGCAGCTTTGTGAACCGCGGATTGACTACGTTTTTTAAAAGAGAACAGCTTGACGAGATCTTCTTGGGCATAGGATTTGAAATAGAATATCGCGAACGCATATTATTGGAAAGAGACGATGTGGTTGATGAAAAACTCGTTACATGCCTTAGAAAACCGCAGGGGCAGAAACTCGGAGCATTATGAAAAATATAGGCGGCGAAATAGAATACACCAATGAGCCGGAACACGGTTTGTCGCAATATCTGACTGATTCTGGCCGCTCGTCTTTGAGGCTGATGCTGAGAAGCGAACCGTTTGCGGACATGAATTTTTTGTTGCCTGATTTTCTTTGCGGAACGATTTTTGACGTGTTCAGGAGCGAAGACGCCAATTTTTCTTTTTATACAGTAAACAAAGATCTTTCAATAAACTGGGAAACAGTGGAAGCTCAGGAATACGATGCCATTTATGTTGTTGACTACTTTGGAATCAGGCATGATCTGTCCAGCGTTGAGCCTGATAAATTTGTTGTGGAAGATTGCGTTTTTCTGCCGAAAGTTGAGAATGTCAGCGGGATAAAAAACTGGGTAGGCTTTAACAGCTTTAGAAAAATATCGGCAGCTGCGGACGGAAGCCTTTTAAAGTCGACAATTCCATTGAACAACGCGCTTGTTCAAACAAGACCTGCCAGGTTTGTGGAGGAGAAAATGCGGGCAAAGAGAATCAAGCTGGAATATATTTATAAAAAAACTCATTCAGAAAGTGAGTATTTGTCGCTCTTTAAGAAGGGCGAAGCTGAACTGGAAATTCAAACAGATATATTTTCCGCCTCAAGCGAAAGCATGCCAGTTATTCTCGATTTTTGCAGTTCCTTTGAGGATGAATGCGCGATAAGACGGAGAAATTATGAAGCATTAAGCCGTTTGCTCAAGATTTCAGTCATTCCAATTCAGACAGATTTTTATTCTTTTTGCGTTTTGGATATTGATGCAAGAAATTCTTTGAGGGAATATCTTTCAAGCCGAAAAATTTTTCTTCCAGTGCATTGGCCCAGGCCGGATGAGGCGCTTGACAACCCTTTATATGACCGCCTTATTTCGATTCCACTGGACTCAAGATTCAATGAAGAGGACATGGCGAGAGTGGCGAACAGCATAAACAGTTTCTACAAATTGGAAAAGTGAGCGTTGAAAAGCTCTTTTATTTCAGGCAGTCGCCAAGTGTCGGCCGGGCGCAGGCAAAGAATGCGCTTGCTGCGGGCATTCCATTTGTCAATGGTTTCGTCATATACATTTTTCCATTTCCCCATTTTTTCATGAATTCCAACAACCGTTGTGTTGTCAGGAAGGCGATGCATGAATATGCTGTGGTTGATAATTTTTGACAACAGCCCCGGCCATGGCTCTATTATCATCAGCTCCGATTCTGGATATTTTTTTGCAAACGCCTCAACTGTCAGCCAGTTGCCAGGGGCAAAAATTATGAGAGCGCATTTTGACGGATCATATTCTGAGCTTTTTAAAAAATTATCAACTTCGCCCGCGATTGCCTCTTTATTTTCCGGAAAAGTCAGGGCTGTTCCATCGGCGTTGAATGTGTAAACTATAGGCAGATCCCGGCCCGCTTCGGAAATGCGATAATTTTTTTCCTCTTTGCTGAATATGTCTTTTTTCAGAGCCTGCGCAAGCTCGGGATTTTTTGGCTCAATAAATGACACCGCAAAATTCCTGAATGCCGCAAACAGCGTAGTGCAAGGCCGATTTAACGCGGCTTCATGCTCGCCGTTTAAGCGTTTTTCAGCATATTGAAAATCTCCCGCGAGGTCATCGCAAAGGTCCAGCGTTAACGCGGGGCGAATGTTTGCCGGAGCTGAAGCGGATTGCGGCGTTTCTGAAAATATATCTTCAACTGTTTCATTGATGGCTGCTATAAAATTAACTCCGTTGGCTTGCTTTATGAGCTCCTGCTCTTTTCTTTGCATCATTGCCATTGCTCTTTTCATTCCGTTTATGCTTGGCATGTCCGGCATTTGAGAATTCAGCTCTTCCTGAAGTTTGTCCGAGCATTTGATTTGTTCCCTTATTATCGATGTATAATTTGAGAACGGCTCAATAATGGATTTAATGTCTATTCCCGCATCTTTGTTTTGCCGGGGCTCTATGGATATTTTCTTGTCTGTTTGGCCAATGAATTTTTCACTGAATTTTTCCAGAGATATTTTTTTGGCTTCCTCAATAAGAGCTCCTTCGCTTGCGCAGTTGTATATTTCTGAGCCTTCATGTTCGCTTTTTGCCTTTGCTATGAAGTCTCTTATTGCTTCCCGCAAAATTTCGAATGCATGGTTTGTCCATACTTTCCCCCCATTGTTTCCGTCTATCTCAAAAAGATTTCCCGAATAGGGATTGGCGTTGCCTCCATAATATCCATCAACATGCGTTGCGGAGCCTGACAGGCACAGATCATTGCCGATCAGAGCCATTTTTTTGCAGCCCAATTTCAGCGCAAAGTCAATGCAGGTTACGGTCGAGGTGCGCGACACCTCACAGGAATTAAGCTTTATTCCGCATTCGTCCAGATATCTGTTGAAGAAAAGGGAGTCGCCGCGAATCCAGATTATTTTGCGGAAAGACAACGCATTGGCGGGCGACACTCCCGTTGTAGCCACAAGGGCGCTTTCAGGGGAGGGATTCCATGGAGTGTCGCATTCAGACTCATAATCGATTTGAACAATAAAGTCAGGCGTTATTCCTCTTTCAGAAAGCCACTGTCCCATTCTTCCCGACGCTATGATTATGACTTTGTCGGATATTTTTTTTAAAAAAGACACCTGGGATGACGCGGATGGGCCCGCTCCGCAGATTATTGCCGGAAGAGGCGGATTCGGTTTTTGGGGAAACAAGGCTCCATCGCGCTTAATCAAGGGAATATTCTGGATGGAACTTCTGAGTTTTGCCAATCTGTCAGCTCTTTCATTATGCAGATTTAACAAGGCGTTGTCCGAGGCTTTTTTTATTAATGACAATTCTTTGTTCGCGTTTGATTCCTGACTGCCCGCATAAATGATTTTTTCAGCTTTAACGCAGGATGCAATAAGCATTATTTGATCGGGCGCCGTTTCTTTGAAAAATGGGATGGACAGAGTTAATTCATTTTTGGGAGCTTTGCAACACTTTTTAAAATTATGGCTTTGCGGAAGATAGAAATACAAAAGGACACAGTCGCCGGGAACAGATTTCCTGACAGAATGCATGCTGTCAGAATCAGGAGCGCCCGCATATATATAAAGCAGGCGCCTGATTTCCTGTCCGGTGGCGAAGCGCTGGCGCAACATGAGGAGCAATTTGTCCTCGAACATCTTATCGTCGGCATCCCGCATATTAGTATTAAAATGTTATTTAGTTTAGTATAGACTCCTGAGACTTCTGATTATAAGCCCTTTTTCGACCTGTTTCAAATTCAGTTTTTTGTCAGGCTTTAAAGTTATGCTTAAATTGCGCCCGGGACGCATATGAAAAAAGTTGTCTGAAAAGACGGCGTCAAAGTTTTCCAGCTCCAGCCAAACCCACATGGCCGGCTTGTCGGAGCTGAGAGCCGCGCTGAAAGATCCGTCGCTTTCTTCGCATATTTTAGCTGTTATGGCGGGTGTCCTGAGCTCAATTGACTTAGGCTTGTAGAGCGTGACCAGATTGCTGGATTCTGTTTTTCCTTCGCGCGTCAGCTCCAGCCAGAGCATCAGATTGCGGCCATGAAGATTTTTCGCATATTTGCTGAGATCAAGCGTTTCGACTTTTCTGGTTTTTCCATATTGTATTTTTACGCTTTTTGCCCCTTCGGTCAAAACATTGCCGTCAACATCAGTAAGGGTCCACTTTGCTTCACAGGCTGTGTTTCCATGCAAGTCGCTTGTGGCAAAAATGTCGACGGAGCTCTTTTTCCAGTCTTCCACTCCGGAGACAAGCAGTGGCGCGTAAAAGCGTTTTGCCATGTAATTCTGAGCTTTCCAGCGGCCATAATAGTCGATGGATGACCAGCTTGCCACGGGCCAGCAGTCATTTAACTGCCAGTATATCGATCCCATGCACTGCGGCGCTCTGCGCCAGGCTTCGGTGGCGTAAGTGATTGCCATGCCCTGGAGAATCTGGCTCGCCCATAGAACGCTGTCAAAATCTTTGGGCATTTTGAACCAGTCGTGCATATAGCTCATTATGGCGGCGTTGCCTATTGGAGCGCGCTGATGATGATCCATTACCCAGCTTGTTATGTTGCGGTCTTTTTCTTCGGTGTAGGCGTAAACGGTTTTCGGCTCGGGAAAGCTTTGAAAGCCGAATTCGCTGACAAAGCGGCGGGGCTCTGACTCCCGGTACCATTCAAATGGCTGGCGGCCATGCCAGACAGACCATAGGTGAGCATCGCCTGACTCAGCGTTGTTGTAGTCGCAGCGGTCGCCCATTGGCGTATGAGGACTGCCAGGCCAATACGATGTTTCAGGATTGAGCTCTTCAACGATTTTCCGCAACAGCTTGTCGAAAAGCTCCCCGTAATCTTTCCAGTTCATAGCCCATCCAGACCATTCTTCTTTCACATGCCCCTGCTCAAGCTCATTGTTTCCGCACCAGAAGGAAATGCACGGATGATGGCGCAGGCGCTTCACGTTTTGCTCGGCTTCTATGCGCACATTGTCCATGAATTCCTTATCGAAAGCCGGGTACTCTGTGCATGCAAACATGAAATCCTGCCATACGCAGATTCCCATTTCGTCGCACAGTTCATAGAAATCGTCATTCTCATAAATGCCGCCGCCCCATATCCTCAGCATGTTCATGTTGGCTTCGACGGCACTGCCGATGAGTTTTTTGTAGCGCTCCCGCGTCATTCGGGTTATGAATGAGTCCGCGGGAATCCAGTTTGCGCCTTTTACATAGAATTTGATGCCGTTTGCCGCGAAGCAGAACGACTCGCCCCATTCGTCTTTTTCCCTCACAAGCTTCATGGTTCTGAGTCCTATCCTTTTTGCGGCGGAGTCCAGAAGCTCTGACGATTTGTCGAACAGCTCGACTTTTACATCGTAGAGATTTGCCTCGCCCAATCCATTGGGCCACCAGAGCTCGGGATTGTCAATGTCAAACGTTGCGGCGCCTTTTTTGCCCTTTATGTCAATTGTCTCGGCTTGAAGGTCCTTGCCTTTAAATGAAACATAAATTTTTGCTGAAAGCTTTGAGCCTCCCCCCTTTTCCAGAGAAATGGCAATGTCCAGTTTTGCTTTTTTGTTGGCGTGTGTCTGCCGTATTTCAACATCGGCTATTCGCGCGTTGCTGAAAGCCGCAAGTTCGATGTCTTTCCATATTCCGCATGTAACCAACGCCGGGCCCCAGTCCCAGCCAAAGTTGCATTGTTCTTTGCGTATCCAACTGCCGGAGTCGCGTTTATTGAAACCGACTGGCTGAAGAACTTCGTGTCGGGCTG
>Ga0075121_1002308_pt1 | contig 11027 bp, 9 predicted proteins | sample AntAceMetag02UKG_FD_69793 | JGI IMG/M metagenome (GOLD analysis project Ga0075121, IMG submission 69793) | Saline lake microbial communities from Ace Lake, Antarctica - Antarctic Ace Lake Metagenome 02UKG | ecosystem: Environmental > Aquatic > Non-marine Saline and Alkaline > Saline | place... | reverse complement strand
GTTTTATTTTTGGTCCTAGCAATATTTTCATCATCTATTTTTATCGCCGAAACCTCATCAAGCAACAATCTCCCGTTTATGGCAACAATCCCAACATTTGCAAAGGCAATATTTTTAGATGTTGGAGTATAAAAACCTGTTTTTTTTGTCCAAGAGCGGTCAGAACATTCATTTCCAAGCTGAATGTAATTTTTATTTTGCCATTTTTCCGCACTATCAAACTCTGCAATGGTGACCTTTCCTTTACCTGACACTGGGAATAGCCAAACATCTATTTTATATTTTTCTCCGTATTTCACAGGAAAGTTTTTCCTGCATTTCAACCCGGTATTCAAGACGACAGCAGCTTTCTTGCCGCAAGGCACATTATTAGTTGTAAGCCCAGGTGAAGTAGTGTTGTCATATAGCACCCATTCTTTGGAGCCTAATTCAAATCCTCCATTTGCAATGAAATTATTTTCAGCCAAAGATAACATTGCCATCCTCCAATTACATAATAAAAAGATCAATAAAAACATCCAGGATTTTAACATATAATCCTCCTTTATAAATTATTTTGCTGTTTAGTTTTTAATTCTCTAAAAATTATATTGTCGACTAGGATATTGCCGTCAATGGCAACTATCGCCACAGCAACAGATGTGACATTTCTTGATTGGGGAATATACTCTCCAGCGATCTTTTCCCATTTTTTTCCAGAGCTTGTCTTTCCTATTTGAATGTTTTTATTCAACCATTCTCCCTTTGTGTTAAATTCGGCAATTATCAGTTTCCCTTTTCCGGTATTTGCAAATATCCATCCAGAAAAAAGGTATTTTTTCCCAAAAGCAACCGAAATATTGTATTTCTTTGCGCATTTCATGCCGTTTTTTGTAAGAGATATTGCGAATTTCCCACTGTAAACATTTTTTCTTTCAAGATCAGGCTTTGTTATATTGTCATACAACACCCATCCTTCGGCATCATTATATTTCTCGAAATTTCCATTAAAAACTAAATTGTTATCTTTGGAACAAACCTCTCCTTGTGATATCCCAATATAAAAAGCAGTCATTGTTATAATAAAAAGAGCAATTATCCTTTTCATGTCATCTCCTTTTTTCAATCTTCTACATTAATAAATAAACTTGCAATTGTACTCATCGGTATCTATCCAACCATCCAGTTTTCTTTCTACATGACCATCGAAAAAAAGTATATTTATCCCATTTCGATGCCTTGCCGCACCGTTAGCGGAACTCTCAGATTTGTCACAGGTATAATAATTGCCGCATGAATCACTCATTAATACTTTTGTAGTAGGATCTTTAATTGACATAAGCCGGAGTGGCGTTGTTCGAGTAAGGAGCCATGGCGAACTGTCCAATCTTGAATTATACACATAGACATTTACACCAAAAGAAAAAGGTTTTCCCAATTTATTGCCGTTATCACTGGGACAGTGATACAGAGGATAACTTTGATTTTCCAAATCATAATTGTCTTGCGTATTTGGGTTCGGAGCCCCTACATATTCGGCTAAGCGATTATAATAATATACTTTAAGGGGAAAGCATCCATCATAATCTCCGACATATTGATTCCAACCATATGCCAATTGGCGTAGATTGCCTGCACAGTTTATGGTTTTTGTCGTTTCCATTGCATTCCTTAATGCGGGTAACAGCATTGACGCAAGGATGGCGATAATCGCGATCACGATGAGCAATTCGACAAGCGTGAATTTAAATTTATTTGTTTTTGCAGGCATTTTCATCCTCCCTTATTGTTGGAAAAATCCAAATGAAATCTGAATAGAGCATCTTCGTCATACCACATCCTAAAGTTAGTCGCCCAAACATTATTGTACAAGTTAAAATGAAATCCAGAATGCAACGCCGGTTGCCGATTATTGAAATCAAGCAGCGATGGTCTGCCAGGGGCAACGAGCGGAGCGTCAAATGTCTTTATTGTCAATGGATTAGCATTATCAAGGTATTCTAATCTTTCGATCGCGTGTAATTTTTTATTACCATTTTTCACCACTTCATGTGGGGATATATTCTGTCCCATTTTTACCAATTGCCACTTGTCGGTTAGCAAAAAAACCGGGGCAAATGAAAACCATAAGGCTTCAGGCAGACGGCAGGCATCTTTTTTAAACCACTGAAAGTCAATTTCAATAGCCGGATGCTCGTCTGGGAAAAATAACTCCAGTTGGATATCTGAAGGAGCCCCATATATAGAAGACGATTCCTCGGGCATTTCAGCGTTAATTAATACACAGATTCCTGCTTTATTTTTGCGATAATACATATTTCTCAATATCGAATGCCACACCCGGCGTCCTCGGGAAAACGCCCCAATGCCTTTTTTCGTGAAATCCTCAACTGCCCACCACGGCGGGCTCCCGTCTTCTGAATTAATCACATACTGCCGGGCAAAACGCGCATAATCATCCTGACAAAAAAGTTCATAACAAAAACGGCACAAAGGATGAGATGCAGAAGCCCATATCTGACCACTTTCTTTACGGCGCAGATAGTTCACCATCCCATTTACAGGATCAAATCCGACAAGGAAATGCCGGGTTTCAAGGGGCGCAGACTGAAGTGTATATTCCGTAAAGTCATCTATCGGTTTTCTGTACGGGATTAATTTTTTTAAATGATACTTGGCTTCTTGGGCCAACGGTGTTCCAGAGAGGCATTCAATGGCTTCATCAATATAACGCCGTTGTTCATCCCATGATTCTTCAAAATAAAGGCATTTATCAGTCTTTCTGAGTTTCTTTAAAGAGTCCTTATCAAAAAAATCCGAGGGCTTAATCTTATGGTTTAATTGCCCTGGAAGGCAGCGGGCAATGGCTTTTTCCTTTGTCGCCGCATCATTGAGAAATGTTTTTTCATCCAGGCCCCAGGTATGTTCCGGGACAAGTAAAAGTTTTCTTGAAACTCCCTCCAGTTCTTTTGCAAATAAATGTGAATTCTCAGATTTTAGCCACTTGACGCGCAATCTTGAAAGTTCCAGGAATTGTGACACTTTCGCCGGATCTGAACCGATTCCGTGAATCCACGTATCACCTATTTCATGTGTGACAACAGGGAGATTTGCGCGGCAATCCCAAAGTTTGCCGGCAAAGTCGTCCAGCCTGGCGGCAACGATTTTCCGGCCGGGGTATTTATTTCGCAAATTCTCAAATACTGAAATTACTTCTTCATAATTTTGTGGACCGCAATTATCAAGAGTATGGGCAAAAGCCAATGCGCATCCCGTTTGTGGATGGATGGTCATGTTGCCATATCCCCCACTGCTATAATTCACAATAATTTGACTGTGGTCATCATGCTCCCATATGAATATATCCGGCACTTCCGTAGGTTTTGATGCCGCATTTACGCCAATATGCAAATACTTTATCCCCGCTTCTGCTAGAATAGGCACTATTGCCTTGGTATGGCCCGGAACATCGGTCATTTTTGCTGCAATGGTTTTCTTGCCGAATCTCCGGTCTAATTTTTGGCTTAAGGACAAACCATACGTGAACAATGAAGAATCCATGAGCTCCGAATGGACAGTAAAGGGCATGGCGTGCCAGGCAATATCACCATGTTCTATTGCCGTTTCGAGTTCTCGACGTTGCCGGGAATCCGCCTGCTCCAGATATTCATATATCAACCATGCACCAGAAGTCCAAATAAAGCGTTCAGACTTCCCTGATTCTCTCAGTTCTTTTGCAACCATTGTTGCTTGCGGGATATATTCTTCAAAATATTTTTGGACAATTACCCTCCCCATATCCGTAAAACCAATGTCCAAGTGGGTTTTAAATACCAGAAATATTTCATTGAATCTATTGCTCTTATTCATGATTTTATTCTTATGTTATCTCTATATTATAATTGCCTGTCGATTTTTCTGGAATGATGAAAAACGAGGATATATGTCAAAATGCGGGATTGCCTTTAAATTCCATTGGCATTCCAGCCTCTAGCGAGGCCAGAAGCGTCAAAGCGAGACTTGTGCTTACGGCTCCCGCCTTGCCATCGGCATTGCCGGGAACGGCATTGTCAATAAAACAATCAGCAAAATGCTCCAGGGATTGCCGCCAACCTTTGTCTGGATAAAACATATGCAAATCAGGGTTTTGCTGGCTGTAATTATCGACATTAAAGGGAAGTGGTTGTGGCCTTTTCACATATTCCATTTCCATGTTGTATAACTTCCTGAAATTTTCCTTTTCTTTCCTGCAGGTCTGTGCCGTTTTATAAACGTCATAAAAATCAAACCCGTATTTTCTGACTTCAGCTTCGTGTTCATGCAGATAAGGCGGATAAATCTGATCATATTCCCCGAGCCAACCCCGAACCCGCATATCAGTGAAATCACTTACGGTTATTGCCTTGTATTCACCAAAAAGTTCCATCTGTTCTTTCCAATGGCAATACGAGCCCATGGTTCCGCACATGAATGAAACTTGCGAACCGTCAGAAAATTCCATAAGGCAGCAATTGTTATTTAAACGATCACCGGTCATGAATACTCGCGTTGGACGTTCTTCCAGCAACCAGCAAACAAGATCCAGAATGTGCGTGCCTTCATAAAGGATATGCGGCTGATCATTGTAGAATGTGGATTTGTTAGGATATGGACACATCAGGCGATAGTTCAAATACCATGGACGTTTTACGCTTTGCATGAGTTCTCTGGCTTTGACGTAGGCCGGGGCAAACCGCCGATTGAACCCAATTGCGAGTTTCGCCTTATTCTGTTTTTCCGCCTCAAGAACCGCAATAGACTCTTCATCGTTTTGCGCCATTGGTTTTTCACAGAAAGCCCACTTGCCGGCATTCAGACTTTCTATAATTAATCGCGCATGTAAATCCTGCTTGGTGCCTATAATTACAATATCAATATCTGCATCCGATAATATCTTTTTATAGTCTGTGGTTGTATATCCTATGTCCATTTGGGCCGCATGCGCGTTCAGCAACTGCTTATTTATATCGGCAATTGCGTGGATTGTCATTTTATCACTGTCTCTTACCGTCAGGAGATGATGTGCAGATACAAATGCTCCGGCTCCAATAAATCCCACTTTGATTTTTCTAGTCACAATTTAATCCTCTCACTATTTTTCTTTAGCTTGAAATAACTATTAATGTTAATAATATTAAGTTCTTTTAAACTGGAATGGAATGATTAAAAACGAGGATATATGTCAAAATGCGGGAAGATTACATAAATTACAATAAAACTCCGAGTTCCCGCCTTAAACAAATTTTCATTTTGTATTGGAGTCACTGGCAAACAACGGGAAAAGATGATAATCGGCATATTCATCCGTACTGGCAGATGGAATTTATTTTAGACGGCGTCATTGATTTGGAGATTGAAGGCGATGTCTTAAATCTCAAGCCAGGAGATACTATTATTATACCACCGATGAACTGGCACCGCTTTAAGTACCTTGAAGGAGTGAAGCGAGAGAGTTGGTCTATTAAATTCGAAGCAGAAAACATGAATGAAAAATTAATATCTGGAATAATTGGGATTGCCGATAAGAATTATGTTTTATGCCGTCTTATTCTTGATAATATGAAGCAACTTTCAAAGGATTTCGAATCATCGTCCGCATTTATTGAATGCCTTTTGTCTGCCTTGCTTGAGAAAACATATTGCTCTCAGACACCTGTCTCCGAACCACCTCTGATAAAAGCGATCAAAGATATTATTTTAGCGAGTGACGGCAGAAAAGTTGAAGTCAATCAAGTAGCTCAAAAACTCGGTCTCTCTCGCGATCACCTGACCACTCTTGTTAAGGAGCAGTCAGGCATGCCACTCAAAAAATTCTTAGATCGGGAACGATTTCGTAAAGCCAGACAGATGCTCACGTATTCTGAGGCAAATTTGAGTGAGATTGCTTATCAGATGGGGTTTAGCGATGTTTTTGCGTTTTCACATTTTTTCAAACGCCTTTCCGGTGAAAATCCAAGCCAATTCAGGAAGAAAATAGATAAGATTCACCGCAAAACTTCAATCTTTTAATGTCCACCTGTCTATGAATAAAGACGCCAGAAAGCTTATCGTGGAACCTATCATAATTCATTGATTCAAAAAAACCAGCTTTTTGAGCGTAACGATTAATCTGCACTGCTTGGGGTAAATAATCTTATGATGATTTTTCTTGAAAACGCCATTTTTTAAGTTCGCAATAAGAACGTCTGGACTCCTTAAAAAACGCTTGTGATTCGAACCGTAGTCCAGTTACCAGCCTCAAATCATTCCTTTTCCAGGAGCTTTCGGAGCGGTTTTTCGGAAGTGAATTTTAAAAATTTCCGAATTCCGATGAGTTTACCAGAGAGAAACGCGTTGTTTCTAAGTGCTGTAGGTGACCAGAGAGCAGTTTGCAGTTTTCACATGCTCAGGCATTTGCCTCAAAAAACAACGCACAGTCCAAGTTCGCTAGATCAGCAATCAATCGTCATTTTTCTGTAAAATCTTTCCTTAAAATATAGTTACAAATGTTTAACTTATTATTTATCAAGCCTTTAATTTTGCAATAGGGCAAATAGCTGAACACTCACAGTATACTATGCCTCCTTCATTTAGGTTTTCTTTGTTTTCTCTGTTTCTCTACCCTTTCGGTTGTAGAGTGTCACAATTTATTGATTGTCATTTACAATTCCACGGATTTGCCGCTTTTGGAGGATTCATATATGGCATCGAGAATCATGTTGCTAGTTAGTCCTGAAGACGCGGGAGCGATTGTTTGTCGTTTTTTGTTCACGCATTTTACAAAGTGTTTCAGCATTTCAAAGCGAGGGTCGTTCGGCGCTTCTTCGCTTTCTATGGTAAAATTCTTGCCGAATTTCATGCCACTGATTTTCATTGCCTTACCTTTGTTTACATCAAATTTAACTCCACCTTCGCTACCAAGCAAAAGCAGGCTGGGTGCAGAGTCTTCATCGCTTATATTTGCCGCCCAGCTTACTTCCAGCGAAATCGTTGCGCCGTTGTCCATTTTTATAAGAGCGGTTGCAAAGTCCTCGACGTCAAAGATTCCATTCATGTCCGGAGTTCCCCATGAGCCAAGTCCTTTTTTGCGCGGCCCAAACTCTGCGCAAGTCGATCCGAAAACTGATTTGGGTTTGGAGCCAGCCTCCGAAAGATGTAGGCTTAAGTCAAGCATGTGAACGCCGACATCGATCAAAGGACCGCCGCCTGATTCATCAAAACGGGTAAACCAACTGCCCCATCCTGGTATGCCGCACTGCCTGAACCATTGAGCTTTAACATAATAAATTTCGCCCAATTCTCCGCTTTCGAGAAGCTCTTTTGTTTTTATTGCCGCTGGGGTCCAGCGCATTTGATGTGGAATCATCGAAATGACGTTATTTTTTTTCACCGCGTCGACGATTTTCCTGGAGTCCCCGGCATTCAATGACATCGGCTTTTCTATAATTACATGTTTGCAGTTGTTTGCCGCCAATATCGCCAATTCCGCATGGGTTTTATTTGGCGATGCAATGATAACCGCATCTATTTCGGAACAGGTGCAGAGTTCTTCTGGATTGGAGAAAATATATTTTGCTCCGTATTTTTCTTTTGCCTGTAGAGAAAGATCCTTTGAGGGATCAAATACTCCGACAAGCTCAGATCCTTCATTAAATCTCATGATCTGATCCATGTGGACTTTGCCTATGAAGCCGCAGCCGAGAGTTCCGAATTTAACCTTTTTGATCTTATCATCCTCTGAATTTATTTTATTGTTGCAAGCAAGTCTTCCAAGCGGGCTTCCGCGAGACATTCGTAATTATCCGCCGCGCCGTAGTATATTTTAAGAATGCCGTCCTCTTCAAGAATTGCGCCTGTCGGAAATATCACATTGGGAACAAATCCAGCTTGTTCGTATTCGGCTTCCGGGCGCATGATACACCCGGGCGATCTTCCTTTAACACAATAGGGATTTTCAAGATCGAGCAATGCGGCACCCATCGTGTAGTAATGGCCGGCGCAGTTTCCGCAAACACCGTGAATAATAATAAGCCATCCTTCTTCCGTTTTTATAGGAGGAGGCCCGGCTCCGACTTTTAGTGAATCCCAGCGTTCGCTCCGACATTTGATTAACGGTTCTGAATCTCCCCAGAAGTGCAAGTCTGGAGAGCGCGATATCCATATGTGCCCATCGCCTCCGGCTCCTTCAGGGCGATGGAGCATAACATACATGCCGTCAATTTTTTCAGGGAATAACACAGCGTTCCTATTGGAGGTATGAAGAGGAAACGATACGTGTTCAACTGTCTTAAAGTCTCTGGTTTTTCCAAGCCCGATTCGACACCCGCTCTGGCTAGATGCGGCGTAGGTTATGTAATATTCATTTTCGACCGAATTGATTCTGGGATCATACCACGATTTGCTGGCATTTGCGTTGTATGAATCCATATTTTCAGCTATGAATTTCACTGGCTCAGGGTCGGGGGTAAAGTTAACCCCATCCGGGCCTCTAGCAACCCAAGCGTATTGTCTGCGCGCCGAATCTTCGGCTCTGACCATGACAATATACTCATTGTCAACTTTCACTGCGCCCCCGTTATAGACGGCAAAGCAGTCAAACGGCATGTCCTCAGGTTTTAAAATAGGATTTTTTTCATTGCGTTTAAAGATGCTTCTCATAATTTCCTTCCTGTTTTTTTATATGCTAATTATGGCTAACTAATATCATCGCGGTTTAATATTGAGTACGCTTGCTGATCTCGGAATCCCGCAGATTCGCCAAATATCCTGATGGAGAAATTCCTTCAAGTTTCTTGAAGACTTTGCTGAATACATGAATGCTTGAAAAACCGATCCTTTCGGATATCTCAGTGAAATTAAATTCAGTTTCTTCCATTAGCTGTTTCGCTTTCTGAACCCTTACGGCGTTAATATAATGATGTGGGGTTGTGTTTGTGCATTCTTTAAATATGTTGCAAAAGTAATTCAGCGTCAGACCGGCATGTTCGCTCACTTCCTCTACGTCCAATGAGCGCATGTAATTTTCATGGACGTAATTGATGGCTTTGTTGACGTTCCGCCAGGCTTTAGGATGTTTGCCTGCCAATGTTTTTTGGTCGCTCCTCTGAAGATATGTCAGCAGGGTTTCAAGCATGAGAGCTTTGACTTTGAGCTCAAATCCGAAATCCATAGAAGAAAAATAATTGTTTATATTGAAGAAATTCCGTTCGATCTTTTTTCTGTCATCCATTTGAAGCGAGACAACATTCGGGCATGAAGCAAGGCTGTTTTCGGGACAATAATCCTGCCCGGTAAATTTCGAATAATCCAAGTCTGAGGCCGGGTCGATTTTCCCTTTTCGCTCGGGAGAGTAATAAAGGTCAAAGTGGAGGACGTATTGATTCAACTTGTCATGCGGGGTTATAATATGGCGCATATACGGTGGCATAAAAACAATATCCCCTGCATTAACAGAATACTTCTGATCTTCCAGCAGGAAGACCGCGGAGCCGTCCTGAATATATGTAAGCACATAGTCAGGATCCACATAAGCTGGCGTCATGCCGCTCAGCTCCTTGATCCTGACATGTCTCACATAAGGTGAAAAAGAATATAAATCCATAATTTTAGACAAATAATAGTAATTTTAACCAAAGACATTTTAAAGGCCCAATTCTATAATAGATAGAAAATACCCCAAAATCAAGGACTAAAAATGAAAACAAGTAAAATAATTTTTGACAAGCCGGAAAGCGCTGTTCTTCTCGACGAAGAGATTGAAACGGAAAATCTTTCGCCAGACAGCATCCTGATAAAAACCAGATATTCCCTAGTCAGCCCCGGCACGGAACTAGCCATCTACAAGGGCCTGGAAAGCTGGGCGCCGCTGCCGTTCAATCCTGGATACGCAGCTGTGGGCAGAGTGGAAGCAGTGGGTGAAGGCGTAGAGAATCTTGCGCCGGGCGACATGATCCTGACCTATTCATCGCACAGTGAATACTCTGTTATTTCCAGCAACAGCATATATGTAAAACTCTCTGAAAAGTGCAACCCTAAAGAAGCAGTATTCACAAGGCTCGCTTCTATTTCGATAACATCCCTGCGGGTCTCGGATGTGGAGCTGGGGGACAAAGCGGCGATATTCGGGATGGGCTTGATAGGTAATCTTGCAGCCCAATTATTTGCCTTGACCGGAGCCGATGTGACAGGAATAGACCTTTGCGAAAAAAGACTTGACACCGCTAAAAAGTGTGGAATAACCAAAACGGCTAATCCACAGGAAGAAGGATTTGAAAGCAAAGTGGCTGAAGTAAATGTTGCGGTGGAAGCGACAGGCAACCCCAGAGTGGTGATGGACGCATTGAAAGCAACTGGAAAACAAGGCGAAGTCATTCTCTTAGGATCGCCGAGAGGAGAATACAACGACAATGTGGTGGACATGCTTAATCAAGTCCATCTCTGGAACAATGGATGCGTTACATTGAAGGGCGCGCATGAATGGAGATATCCGAAAAAACCTTCGGAAGGCTCTAAGCACAGCATACAAAGAAACTGTCAGACAATCGCTGGTCTGATCGCCGATAAAAAACTTGTCATTGCCCCGTTGATAAGCCACACGCTGAGTCCGGCTGACGCGCAAAGCGCCTATCAGGGGTTGCTCAACAACAAAACTGATTATCTGGGCGTTGTGTTTGACTGGGAGGGCGTTTGATTGTATTGTCAGAGCGGAACATTCAACGGGGGAAAAGATAATATGAAGAAGAGTCTGCGTTTCACTCTCATCGAATTGCTCATAGTGATAGCCATCATAGCGATACTGGCAAGCATGTTGTTGCCGGCGCTTAGGAAAGCCCGCGATAAAGCCAAGCAAATATCCTGCGCCGGAAACCTGAAACAAATAGGAAGCGCACAGCATATGTACGTCAATGACAGCAACGGTTTTTTTTGGGCCGCAGACCTTGGAGAAACTGATCCTCGGGATTGGCGAATGCAAGTTTATGATTACGGATTTCGAGTTCAAAAAAATCCTGCTGGAATGCCTGATGTTCCGC
>Ga0075121_1002296_pt1 | contig 11054 bp, 8 predicted proteins | sample AntAceMetag02UKG_FD_69793 | JGI IMG/M metagenome (GOLD analysis project Ga0075121, IMG submission 69793) | Saline lake microbial communities from Ace Lake, Antarctica - Antarctic Ace Lake Metagenome 02UKG | ecosystem: Environmental > Aquatic > Non-marine Saline and Alkaline > Saline | place... | reverse complement strand
CGGGGCTGACAGTGAGAAAATAAACAAAGTAACAGAACACACGCCCCAAAAGCTAAAATTTCAGGCATTTACCTCTAGAAAAAACACGCATCCTGTATCATCAATAGCTTTTCGCTGCCAGGGCGAATCGGCGGAAATCACCGTGAACTGCAATTCAATGCACAAAGGAAAAAGCTCAAAAGGCTCTATTGCAGCCAAAGCGCAAGAACTGTCAGAAAAAGATTTATGGCTACAGCATGGCGATGAGTTCTCTTCGCCGGTCATGAAGCTTGGCGCGTATTCCCCGTTAAATTGTTTGGAATCGCGCGGGAAATGGCGCGATTCTGAAATAAAAAGCGGAGACTGGTATATGTTGAAGGTTCAACAAAAAAATGGGCATATCGCATGGACTAGTCCCATAAAAATAGCATAAAGGAAATAAAATGATCATTACAGGCATAAGCGATGAAGCAGGCTCAACAATTGAAAAACAAATACAGGCTCATAAGGAGTTGGGGTGGAACTATCTTGAATTGCGTTTGATAAACGGGAAAAATATTGCTGGCGAATTGTCGGATGACGAGTTCCAAAAAGTAGTTGGAGCCATTCAGGAAAATGATATGCGGGTTTCGGGATTCGCTTCGGCCATAGGCAATTGGAGCCGCCCGATCACAGGCGATTTCAAGCTGGACGTTGATGATTTAAAATGCTCCATATCCAGAATGAAATGCCTTGGCGCCAAATATATCAGAATCATGAGCTGGACAGAGGAGGATGTCACGGAATCGGAATGGAGGAAAGAGGCTGTTTGCCGCTGCCGGGAGCTGGCAAAAATGGCGGAGGACGCCGGAATCGTGCTGGCGCACGAAAACTGCACAGGATGGGGCGGACTTGGCGCAAGGCAAATGGTTGAGCTTTATGAAGAGGTGAACAGTCCCGCCTTCAAGCTCCTTTACGATATTGGCAACACAATAAGCCACGGCTACAATCCTGAAGATTTTTTTGACATTATAAGGCATAACTTTGCCTACCTGCACATAAAAGACGCCTTCAAAAATCCAGATGGAGGAAAGTCGCAAAACTACGCTTACTGCGGCGAAGGCGACGCTATGCTTGAAGTTATATTGGATAAAATCATAAATGAAGACGGCTACGATGGCTTCATTTCCATAGAGCCGCATGTTGCTGCGATAGTCCACCTTGCCGGAGCTCAGGTTTCAGAAGAGGAAAAATATTGTTCATATATAAAATACGGAAAGAAGTTTCTGAAGATAATGAAAAGGACTCTGAAAAATGGCTGATAAAATAAGATTTGCGATAATCGGAACGGGCATGATTGCGGAGCGCCACGCAAAGGCCCTTGAAGCTTCCGACCATGCTGAACTGGCGGGTGTCTTCGACTTGAACAACGAAAGGGCGGAAAAGTTTGCAAAGGAAAACAAAGGGATAAAAACATACACAGCTTTTGATGAGCTTCTGAATGACAGAAACATAGACGCGGTGACTATCGCCACTCCCACTGGCGCACATATGGATGTGGCGATTCCGGCAGCCTGCGCGGGAAAGCACATTCTTTGTGAAAAGCCGCTTGATGTCAATCTGGAAAAAGCTGATAAAATCATAAGCGCATGTGAACAACACAACGTAAGGCTTTCCGCTGTGTTCCAGGCTAGGTTCAGCGAAAATGTCCAACTCATTAAAAAAGCTCTTGACAACGGGAGATTCGGGCGGCTTCTTCTTGCTTCCGCCCAGGTCAAGTGGTTCCGCTCTCAGGAATATTACGACAGCGCTGGATGGCGCGGCACCTGGGCGGTTGACGGAGGAGGAGCCCTTATGAACCAATCGATACACTTGGTTGACCTGCTGCTTTACTTTGCTGGAAGCCCTTCTGAAGTAAACGCCTATACAGGAACATTGACCCATAATATAGAAGTTGAGGATACTGCCTGCGCTTCAGTAAGATTCAAAAATGGGGCAATGGGAGTGATAGAAGCAAGCACTTCATGCGCCCCGGGATTTCCAAGAAAACTGGAGCTTTCGGGAGAAAAAGGCTCCGTGACTCTTGAAGGAGACGCCATCACGCGCTGGCATTTCATCGAAGAACTCCCGGAAGATGCGGCTATACGTGAATCAACAGCTTCGGGGAAGCTGGTCAGCGGAGCGTCTGACCCAAGAGCCGCTGATTTTGAAGGCCATCGCCGCCAAATCGAAGACTTGTCGCTCGCAATTCAGCAAAACCGTGAGCCAAGCCTTCCCGGTCGTGAAGGACGACGCGCCATTGAGCTTATTTGCGGAATTTACCGTTCCGCTGAAACTGGACAAACTGTGAGGTTCTGATTATGAAAATAACTGATTATGATTTTAATTTTGAAAGAGAAAAACTTTTGCGTCCGTTTAAATTCAAAGGCGGGGCGTTTACTGAAAAATGGGTAAATGTCACAGCCATGCGCGCCGCCGACGGCTATGAGTCGACAGGCATAGGCAGCACGGCCATATTGTGGTCGGATCCCGCCGTTTTTTCGGCGCATACTGAAACAGGGGGCAATCTGCTTATGTCAGCCCTAAGCGAACTCTCCTGCGCGCTGCTTGCGCAAAAGGACTTTGAAAGCCCCGTTGACGGGATAACTCAGATATTCCCTGAGCTTCACGAGTATGCCAAAAAAATTACACGCAATGATAATTTGCGGCCCACTTTTACTTTGAACTCACTTATAGCTCCGGATAACACTTTGTGGAAATTGTATGCCGCAGAAAAAAAATGTGAAAACTTTGAGGATTTGTTAAAAATAGATTACCCTGGAGTTTTTGATTTTAAACACGATTCTCTTGCGTGTCTTCCGCTTATAACATACAATGTCACTCTTGAAGAAATAAAAGAGTTCCTCAGCAATGGGGTATTTTTTCTAAAAATAAAAATAGGCCAGAGCGGCTCTCAGGAAGAAATGCTTCAAAAGGATATGGAAAGACTTTCTGAAATATTCAGCATTGCAGGCAATTGCGAAACGCCGCACACAGACATAGGAAAAACGGTCTTTTATCTTGACGCCAATGGACGCTATGAAACAAAAGAGCTGCTTAAGCAATTGCTGGAGCATTGCAATAAAATTGGAATGCTTGAGCAGATATTAATACTGGAAGAGCCTTTTCCGGAAGAACTGGAAATCAATGTAGAGGACTTGCCCGTAAGAATTGCAGCGGATGAATCGCTGCACTCTGTTGACGATGTGATTCGCCGCGCAGAAATGGGCTATGGAGCGATGACGCTCAAACCGGCGGGCAAGACCATGAGCATGTCGTTGATGATGGGAAAAGCGGCGCTTGAACGCGAAATCCCATGCTACGTTGCGGATTCAGCCTGCGTGCCTCAGCTTGTCGACTGGAACAAAAATCTGGCGGCGCGCCTGCCGCTGTTTCCAGGACTTAAATGCGGCTTCATGGAGTCAAACGGCTCATCTTTTTACAGTCGCTGGAATAAGCTTGTCAAAGACCACCCATGCTTTGGCCAAAGCTGGCTTGAGCCTCGGCAGGGAATGTTTTCGCTTGATGAATCTTTCTACCGCTGCTCAGGAGGCATTTTTGAACAACCGGGCCACTACGCCGAATTAGTTAAATTAACATAAAACAACGCAAGGCTTAAGGAAAAATAAAAATGATAAAAGTAGAAAATAATAATTACATTCTGGAAAACAGTTTTTTCCGCCGCTGTATTTCAGCCGATGAAACTGGAGTAAGGACAACGTCCATTGTCAACCTTGAAACCGGCGCAGAATATGTTAAACGAAAAAATGTGGCGGAATTTAAATTTTCAGTAAACGGCAAAGCTGTTTTCAGTTATCATGAACCAGAATATCATGTTTTGGATGGCGAAAAAACTGAGTCAAAAATAAACTTCAGATATCTTGGGCATGAGTCTTTGTCTGGACAGAACGGAAGTGAAATATTAAAGCTTATATTGTTTCTGCCTGAAGAGCGCTTGGAGATCAGCGTCTTTTATGAAATATACCCTGACTTGCCTGGATGCTCCAAATGGCTGGAGTTCAAATGCTTGGAAGGACAAGCTCATATAAGCAAACTGTTTATTGAAATGTTTAACGCATGCCCCGGCAAATTTGTGGATGTGGAGTTTTTCACGAATCAAGGGCTGGATATAAAGCAAGCCGCATTTGCAAGTTGCGGGGATGAAGACATTCTACAGCTTCATAATGAAGCTCTGCGAGAAGGCATGTTTGTAGGCAACGGAGCGGCTGGTCCATTGCGCTATTTTATGGTTTATCCAAATTGGGCTTCGGGAATTGCCTGCGGATATAATATGAGCTATGTGGACTTTAATAAATATCTAAAAACCGGAGAGACACTGAAAACAGAGCGTATTTTTTCAATGCTGTATCATGGCTCTCAGGAAAGTCAAAATGCTCGAAACCGTTTTAGGGAAATGATTCGCCGGAGTCTTCCTGAATTTGCGGACAAAGGCGAAGTTATGTACTGCACATGGCTTCCTTTTCTAAAAAATATAAACGAAAGCCTTCTGTTGGAATTGGCGGAAAACGCCGCTAAAATGGGATTCAAATGCTTTGTCGTTGATGATGGCTGGTTTGTTGATGGCGAATGGGCGGAAGACAAGACAAAATTCCCCAACGGACTGCTGGCTATCTCGGAACGTGTTCATGAATTGGGAATGAAATTTGGCTTGTGGTTTAATGTGGGCACAGACTATGGGAATTTAGAGTCATGCCCGGAGGATAACGCTTTGGATTTTGGCGGTGAAACTAAATATCTAGGAATGACTGCGGACAGAGCTTGCCGTTGCATGGCTTCAAAGCACCGTGACTTCCTGTTCGAAAAGCTTTCAGAGCTGGTGAAGAAGTATAACGTTGATTATTACAAGCTTGATTTCAGCAGCATTGTCAGTTCATATGGGGTAATTTCATCTGGCTGCACCTCTCTCGGCCATGAATACCATCGTGACTTTTCAGACTCTGTTTTTGAACAGTATGAAGGGATGATGCACTTCCGGAAAAAGTTAAAAACTGAATATCCAGATTTGCTGATAGATTTTAGTTTTGAGACTTTCGGCACGGAAAAGCCATCCATCGGCGCATTGAGGTATTCGGAGGTTCATCACGCCTCAAACCTTAACACCTGTGACCCGGACATTGTTGACAGCAGAAAAATTCGCAACACTCTTTATCAGTTCTGTAATTTATTGCCAAACGAACGCTTGCTTGGGAGTTTGATCTGTCTTCAGAATCAAAATGATATTGAGCATTTGTTGACGGCTTTCATAGGAACGCCATTAGTTGCCGGGGACTTGCGGAAAATTACTCCTGAGAACCAAAAGAACATTGCCGCTGTTTCCGCCGCGATGGGAGAATTAAGCCGACATGCCGGGCTTCCGAATTTCTGCAAACTCAGGGGAGACAAATACATAGCCAGAAATGACTGGGATGGATATGCCAGATACTCAAGCAAAGGGCATGGATTCATTGGACTTTTTGCCAATGACAGCCGTGTTGAAAAAACAGAGATTTGCATCCCTGATTATACTAAAAATATAAAACTGACGTGCCGCGATATTATAACAGGAAAAATTTTAGGCAAGTTCGATTCTTCTGAATTTAATAGTGGCATTGCTGTCGACTGGCTAAAAAACAAATCGTTTATTGCCGTATCAATAGAACCCGAAAAGAAGTAAGCGTTAAATGATTAATCTAAAAAAATAAGGGATAAAAATGACAAAAACAGTATTTGCGGATAAAGAAAAAAAGGTTGTTATAGAAGAAAGCGCGTTGCCCAAAACAGGAGAAAATCAGGTCAGGGTCAAGACGGAGTACAGTTATATAAGCGCCGGGACAGAATTGACGATGATTCAAATGGGCAGAGTCAATATTGCTCAGGAGGTAAAGCACAATCCATTGGGCTACAGCATGAGTGGTTATGTGCTTGAAGCTGGCAGCAATGTGACGCATGTAAAAAAAGGCGACGCAGTCGCTTGCGTTGGAGAAGGCGCATATCATGCGACGGAAGTTCTTGTCCCTAAAAATCTTGTTGTGCCTGTTCCGGAAGGCTGCCCAATGAGGGACGCCGCCATGTCTGCAATGGGATGCTTTGCCCTTGAAGGAGTAAGGAAAGCCAACATTGATTTTGGGGAAAACGTGCTTGTTATAGGCGGAGGATTAATGGGGCAGCTTGCATCTCAATATGCCAGCCTTTTTGCAGGGAAAGTTATTCTTGTTGAGAGAAATAAAAGCCGTCTGGAGAAGTTGAGCAAAAACGTTGCAGGGTTATATGCGGATGATGATGTGTGGGATAAGATATCTAAAATGACCTCCCCTACTGGAGTGGAAAAAACAATATTCTGCCTGGGAGGAAATGTTACAGAAATTTTTGACAATGTCAAAAAAGTGATGTGCAAATCTCCAGATGGGATACAGCAAGGCAGCATCGTTTTCAGTGGCGGAGCCACTATTACAGTAACTCTGGCTTCGTCAAGCGGCAACCTGAAAATACTTAGCTCGGCAAAAGCCGGGCCAGGATACCGCGACGAAAAATTTGAAAGCGGAGCAAATTATCCATGCGGCTATGTCAAATGGACTGTAAACAGAAACGTGGCCGTTATCCTGCAAGCAATTGCGGATAAAAAACTATGCCTTGAAAGCCTGATAACCCATGAATACAAATATCAGGACGCGCTTCAGGCATATAAAAAATTAGCCGAGCCTGACACAGACGCATTGGCTGTGCTTTTAAAATATAATTAACTGGAGTTTTTGAAATGAGAAAAATTGGATTTGTTGATCTGGACACTTCGCACCCCCGCAGTTTCGCCAAACGGATAAATGCAATTGATGGCTTTAAGCTTGCCGGAGTTTTTGACAGGGGCAGAATCAAGGGCGCAAAAGAAACATCAGATTTTTGCAAAGATTTCAATGTCAAAGAATACTCTTCGGTCAAAAGCCTTGCGGAAAAGTGCGACGGAGTGATGATTCTTTCCGCCGATTGGGAAACGCACTTTGAGGATATGAAGGCCATAATGGAGGCTGGCAAAGCATGCTATTGCGACAAGCCTTTGTTTGGAAAAATGGAGGAGATAAACAGCTTTATTGACATCTGCAAAAAAACAGAAGCTCCGGTTTTCGGAGGCTCAGGATGGAGATGGAATGCAATAACTCAAAGCAAAGCAAAAGAGATAGCGGAGGCTCAAATATCCGACGCGCTGCTGTGCGTGCCCAGCGAGAGGTTCTATTACGGAATTCATATTGTCGAATTTGCGCTCGGACTATTTGGCCCTGGAATTGAATGGGTTAAATCAGAAAAGTTCGAAGGCAATCCCACTGTTGTGTCTCTGCGCCATAGTCGCGGAATGACGCTCAGGCTGCTTTTGGAAACAGGATTCCCGATGAGCAGATTCAACGTGTTTTCTGTCGACGGGCAAGAGGATTCTGTGGCATTTGATGGAGATGACATCCATAACGGCATATGCAATAATTTTGCAAAACTGATAGAAACAGGCATTTCCCCAATCACTCCCAAAGCGCTTGTTGAATCCGTCCTGATAATGCTAGCAATTGAAGAATCACTGCAGACAGGAAAGCGCGTGTCACCCAGCGAAGCCGGGCATTTGAAAGAACAATCAAGCAAAGATTTTATAGAGAACTATAAAAAAAGCATTTAAGAGAAGGAGCAGGATGAAAATTTACATTATCTGCGATATTGAAGGCATTGCTGGCGTAGTTTTTTATTGCATGAACAGCAATACGCTGCAAGCCCATGACTTGGAAATGCGCAACCGCACGCTAATGACTGAAGAAGTCAATGCCGCTGCGCGAGGGGCATTCAATGCCGGAGCGGATGAAGTTTATGTTCATGACCACCATGGGGTGGGATACAATATTCTGCCCGAGTTGCTGGATGAAAGGACAATGCTGATACATGGACGCAACGAACAAGGCATGCTCATTGATTCGCTTCATCCTGGACTTGACGAAAGTTTCGACGCAGTCATCTTGCTGGGAATGCATGCAAAAACAGGAACATTGGAAGCCGGAACTCCGCATTCATTGATAACAGTTGAAACGGATTCCGGAAATACTTATGAATTGGGAGAAGCTGGCAACAATGCGGCATTTGCGGGCTCTTTTGGAGTTCCTGCCATATTATGTTCGGGCGACGAGGCTGTGTGCCATGAAATTTCAGAGCATATTCCAAAAATACACAAGTATCAGACGAAAAAACATTTTGCCTCTCAATTGGCGTGCACAAAAGCTCCTGGAAAAGTGAGAAAGGAGTTGGAAGATTCTGCTAAGACCGCTATTCTTCAGAGGAATGAAATCCCGCCTTTTATCATAAATGGAAAATGTAAAGTGCAAATATCAGACAGAAACCCAAGCAAAAAATGGCCCATAAATGCGCTGGAGCAAGACAGCTACCGTGAGGCTTTAATTCATACCTGCAAAAATGTGCCGTGGAGAAAGCAGGCGACGGAAATCGACGATGGATGGCGCTTTCCAGACAGAATGGAGCAAGCCCCGCCTAATCCTGAATGGAATTAACAATTAAACAAGGCAATTGACATGAACTCTTTAGACATCAAAACATTGTTTAAAAATGGCTGCGTCAGCTTTGCGGAAAAAGAAAGCGGTCACTCCTGGACAATGACTGCGACCGGTGATGCTGCCCCTAAATTTATACCGGAGACTAGCGACGAAAGTAGTTGGGATAATCTTATGCAACTGACCAATGCGGATTTTTCCATGGTCAATCTTGAATCTGCTTTGGTTGATGAAGTATCCAAAGCAAAAGGGGTTAGTTCTCTCAAAGAAGATTTTTCCCTTTTGCGCAAAAAACTCGATTTCGACTTGTATTGCCTAGCTAATAATCATGTGATGGATGCCGGGCGCGAAAATCTTGATGAAATGTTAAAGGATTTTGAAGTTCAAGGAACTGATTACATTGGAGCGGGACACAATTTGAACGATGCTCGCAAACCATTTTTCAAAAGAAACTTCAACGGGATATCAATTGGAGTCCTTGCTTATGCGCAGGATGAAGGGCAAGTCGCAACCTCAGAAGCCGCAGGCGTTGCTCCGCAGATAAAGGGCATGGTGGAAGCTGATGCCGCAAAATTAGTGCAGGAATGTGATGTTCCGGTAGTAATTATGCATGAGGGATTCGAATTCCTAGATTGGCCGCGCGCGGAATTCAGGAGCCTGTGTCATCGACTTGTTGACTTGGGGGTGAAAGTGATATTTTGTCATCATCCGCATGTCCCTCAAGGGATTGAAAAAATCAATGATTCTTTGATTTTCTACAGTTTGGGGAATTTCATTTTCAATATGCCTTATCATGACACTTATAAGTGGAGCAAGCATTCATTTGTTCCCAGAATTCATTTTAACGGGAAAGACATATCAAAACTTGAGATACAGCCCTTTTCTATAATTTCTGGAAAAAAGTCCCTGTCTATCCATCTTCCCTCTGGGGAGGATAGAGTTGAAATCATGTCACACCTGCGGGAAATATCAGAAGATTTGTCGGACGTGGCAAAGCTCAATGAAAAAATGAAATGGTTTTTCTGCAATATTCACCTTCCCGAATTCCTGGGGAATATACGTAATAAAATGGACAAGAATAATGGCCATTTTAACGAGGTTATTGAATTTTTCAAAAGATGTGAAGGTGTGCATAAATTTTTTGCTGATTTTGGCAAGTTATACAGGAATGACGGCGATTCTGGAAAAGAAGCAGAGTTCAAAGCCAATGACCAGCCGTAAAAATAGCCAAGTTCAACTATTATACGAAAAAAAGCAGTTGGATTTTTATGTCATAGGCCAGAGGACTTTAAAGCCCTCGGACGCTATTAGTGAGTCTGCCACCACTTGCTAAAGAAGCGGCCTGGATGTTTGCTTCCCTGATAAAACGGAACAATCTCCGACTAATTCTGAATAGAATCAACAGCATCAAAAAGCAATTTGCGCCATTGAAAAATCATCGTCGAGATTTTCGTCTCTGTTAAGCTCGGTCACTTTTCTGTAAACCCTCTCAACATCGGACAAGCCGGGCTCCGAGGGAGCGGTCAGGACATCCACAAACTCTTCGAACCGCCACATGGTTCCGTCAATTTTGGTTATTTCATAAACGCCATCGCTGAAAATGAAAAACTGGTTGAATTTTTTCACTTCCGCTGTGGCATTCACATAGGGCATGTCAGGCATGGCGCCAATCATCAACCCGTTGGTCCTCAGCTCCTTGATCTCGGCTGAATCAGCGGAATCGCCTGTTATCAGAATGGCGGGCGGATGGCCGCCGCTTGAATACACGATCTCACTTTTGCTCTTGCTGTAAACGCCATACCAAATAGTGAAATACATTTGGTTGTGATCTTCCATTTGGAAAGCGTTGTTCAGTTGCGACAGAACATTTGAAGGATTGTAAAAGTCTGTGCCGGAAAGCGTCTGAGTCCTTATAACTTCCATAGCTGAAATCGAAAGCAAAGCCGCTCCGACTCCATGCCCGCACACATCCAGCAAATACATTGCGAAATTGTCATCATCAAGCCAATGGTAGCCGAAAGCATCGCCGCCCAAAGATGTTGATGGCACAAATTTCCAATCCGCCTCAATGCTTCCCTCAAGCTTTTTAGGAAGCAGGGAAGTGACATAGTCGGCGGCTTCCGCGAGTTCGGCGGCAAGCATATCCTGGCTTTTCAGAAGCGCCTCGTAAGCTTCATTCCTCTCAAGCATATTGATGTATCCCTGAGAGTGATGGCGGATTCTTGCGATCAATTCTATTTTGTCGGGAAGCTTAACAATATAATCGTTGGCTTTCAGAGAAAACGCCTCCGCTTTGACCTTTGCCTCTTCTTTGCTTGAAAGCACAATAACAGGAACCTCCCTGGTGGCGGGATTCGCCCTGAAAAATTTAACCAGCGTCAAGCCGTCCACTTCCGGCATGACCAAATCCTGCAATATGACAGTTGGTGAAACTTCATTGGCGATTTGTATGGCCTTTGCCGGGTCCTGGCAGAAATGGAACACAATGTCTTTTTCCTCGACAAGCATTCTTCTAACAGCTTCGCC
>Ga0075121_1002290_pt1 | contig 11066 bp, 5 predicted proteins | sample AntAceMetag02UKG_FD_69793 | JGI IMG/M metagenome (GOLD analysis project Ga0075121, IMG submission 69793) | Saline lake microbial communities from Ace Lake, Antarctica - Antarctic Ace Lake Metagenome 02UKG | ecosystem: Environmental > Aquatic > Non-marine Saline and Alkaline > Saline | place... | reverse complement strand
GGCTCATACTGTGCCTTTACGCAATTGTTTGCGGCATGCCTTCAGCCTGAGCCGCTTTGCGCCACAACAATGTCCGTGCTTGGCAACAACTTGTTTAAAAACACTGTATACAGAAATGGCGTTCTTGAGTTTTCACTGGTTGCCTGGCTGGTAAACTGCAGCGGACGCGTTTCAAACCCGAATGCTGTCGCAGACTGGAATAAAGCTCTGAGTTCCCTGCCTGTCTGTGACATTCTCAAAGTCATAGGTTTTGACGTTCCGATATTTGACAAGTGGATATCGCATCAGCACTACGATCACTTTTGGTCGGAAACCAACTGCGACGCCTATTACGAAAAAATAGAGACGCCAACCTATCTGATTGGTGGATGGTATGATTATTACGCGTCAACGACACCGGAAATATACACGAAGCTCCGCAAAGCAGGAAATGGCGGTCGCCAATTGAAGTTGATGATGGGGCCATGGGCTCATGGCAGCCAGAGCGACGGAAAAGTAGGCGAAATCGATTTTGGCGCGCACTCCGTGATAGACCGTCTGTCTGAAAAGAAAAGGTGGCTTGATCATTATCTGGGCGGCTTTGATAATGGGATTGAAAAAGAAGCGCCTGTGAAAATATTCGTGATGGGGATAAACAAATGGCGTGACGAATATGAATGGCCTCTTGAAAGAGCTGTGGAAACACCCTTCTATCTTGGAAGCAAAAACTTCGCAAACAGTCTTTATGGAAACGGCTTTCTCAGTCGGGAAATTGCAGATGGCAAAGAAGTCGACGAATACGTCTACAACCCGGCAAACCCAGTCCCGACCATCGGCGGAAATGCCCTCCTGCCAACGCTTGCAAAAGGGCCTTTTGACCAGCGTCCACTGGAAAGAAGAGATGACGTGCTTGTGTTTACATCCGAAACACTCGAAGAACCGCTGGAAGCCACCGGAATGCCAAAAGCCGAACTGTTCATATCCTCATCCGCGCCAGACACCGACTTTATTGCAAGACTGTGCGATGTCTACCCGGATGGAAGATCCATTCAACTTTGCGAAGGAATTGCGCGAACACGCTTCAGGGAAGGATTGGACAAAGAAGTAATGATGGACCCTGGCTCTGTCTACAAAATTGAAGTGGAACTGGAAGCAACATCAAACGTGTTTTTGAAGGGACACAAAATCCGGCTCGAAGTCACCAGCTCAAGCTTCCCCAGATATTCCCGGAACTTGAATACAGGAGGCGACAATTTGAAGGACAAAGAATTTGTCAAGGCAACTCAGACGCTGCGTCATTCATTGGAGTTCCCCTCCCGCATTATTCTTCCAGTTATTCCTGTTTTTTAACTGATAGTGTGCAATATTGAATGCCTGCTTGCCCTTTTGACTTAAAAGTTATTTGAATTTATTTTAGCAATAAAGACACGAAAGGATCTGGAATGGATAGCAAAGAAGCAATGAAACAGTCATGCCAAAAGGTGGGAGTTAAAACAATAGCGGAAGCCCTTGGCCTTTCCGCCACCGCCATCTACAACCAGATTAATGATGACTCCAAGAATGACATTCTGCAGAGATTTGTGGATTTCACGACTGCCTGCGAAGATGACACGCCAATTCGCTGGGCAAGCGAAGAATTGAATGGAGTTTTCATAAAAAATCCCGATTTGACTGTAAATAAAGACGATATAATGCGCAACTGCGTGTCCAACTCTCTAAAGGAATTCAGCGATGTCATAAAAGAAATAGGCGAAGCTCTGCAAGACAAAAAAGTGACATCCGATGAAGCCCAAAAGATAAGGAAAGAATGGGAAGAACTCAAAGTGCTGCTCGAAACTTTTGTGCTGGCGTGCGAGTTCGGCTATATAGACAGTTAGTGCATCATTGAAAAACTACCCCGCTCCTCGCTGAAATTGCGACGCTGGGAGCATTTATGTTTATTGCCTGGCTGCAACATGTGGACATTTCAATTCTGCGTTGACTCCCTCATTCACCTCTTTTAAAAATTATCAATGCTAATCCATGTTTATTTACACTCAGCCTGATTTCTTTTCCTAAAGGCTCAAGTGTGAAATCATTCAATCCATCATGTTCAACATATTTATAGCCTGGAGTTTTTATTATAATTTTAGCATTTTGAAGATGGCTTTGCGAGACCATAACGGCCAGTTTATTTCCTGCAGTAAATGACGTGGCGAAGAATTCTGGATTGTCATGTTCAAAATGGTCTGTGTCACAATATTTCCCATTCATAATAATATCCTGATATTTTTCACGCAACACATTTGCCTTGGCCAAATAGGCTTGATAATGCGGAGTCTTAGAAATTGTTGCGCGGCAACGGTATATCTCAACATCACTGCGCAACCCTTTCATTAAGGCAAAGTTTACTCTACGCTCAATATCAGTGTCATCGCGAATTTCACGATCGGACAGAATCACTTCAGGGAATGTATAATAAAACAATTCTAGAAACATGTCGCTTTTGGGTTTTTCGCCATTTTGCCAGTCATTTATAACATTTGTTCCTTGACGCAGTGTATGGACAAAATCAACATACCGGGCCGTTACGTCAGTAATAATTTCCGTTCCTAAACTCATCTCAGGATTCTTTGACTTTGTATAAGCTCTTAATTTTCTGAGGTTTTCAGCGTTGACTGCCATAGCGTTTACAAATGGAACCTTGTGACCATGGTTGGGATCGAAGCACATTGCCGGAAGGGTTCCTAACTGATCAAAAAATACCCCGTCACAGCCCAGTTCAACTGCAGTGTCAATAAACCCTTTTAATATATCCAGCCATTCTAAACTCGAAGGGCATGCGGTAACAAAACATTTATTGCCAAAGTGGCTCAACGCTGTGCCATCCCCCCCAAACTTATAAAATTCATTATGCTCTGAACCGTCAGGGTGTTTAATGCATATGTTTTTGCCTTTTTCTTTATAAAAATTGGATGCGACATCAATAAGGCGTCCATTGAAATAAAGAATGACTTCTCCGCCATTGTCCTGAAATTTTTGTATATTTCTCTTTAACCCGTCAAAGCCTCCCTGCGTCTCGTCGCATGAATAGTCGGGGTATCCTGAATCATGCCCTTTATTATGCCAGCCAAACATGAACAGGGTTTTAATCCCTGCCTCCATGCCATCATGCAGAATTTGGTCAAGCTGATCGTATTTAAAGAACGTTTTTCCATATTGATGACGCATGATAATGCGCTGCCATGACGTCATCTTTTTTATAGAGTCGGGTATTTCAAAAGGAATAAACCAAGAATCCGCCCAGGCTCTATACTTTTTTGCCGCAACATGCCAGGAGCCTGAATAAGGCGAAAGAATATTGCTGTTAATGACGGCTTTTTCTCCAGGGGCTAAAAATGGGTATTTTATGATTGCGGCATTAATGCCGCCTTTTGATTTGCAGAGATAATGATTGGTCACTTGAAAGCTCAAATCATGGCTTCCGAAATAAAGCCCCTCTCTTTCAGACGCGATCATGAAATAATTCATAGCCGCAATTGCGGGATAGAGCGTGCTCATCTGTATTTCTTTATTGTCCTGCGCCATATAAAGCGTATGATGCTTATCTATTTCCTTTTCGACATTTTCAAAACGCTGCCCGCCAAATGCAGTGAAGAACAATTCATGATCATCTTCTATATTGCAACTGCGAATGATCGGGCAATGGCACTCTCTGATAATCCGGCTTTCATCTTTGTTCTCAAGCTCGATGTCAAAGCGCAACTCGTTGTCAGTCAATGATATTAAGATATTCAAGCTAAATGCTAATTTTTCATTCTCCACTTCCTGATAGATTAATCTGATCTCGTTCCCATTTTGCTGGATGTCCGGAACGATGCCCTCATCGTCAAGCTCTTCTTCAAGTGAAATGCCGTCCTGATAAATCAATCTCCATAAGCTGCCGCCACCTGCATAATCAGTTGATGTTTCTTTGTTGCTCAGCTCAATAAGTTTTCCAGCGTCATCAACAGAAAAACGAACTTTGTCATTCTCAAGAAAATACATTTTAATAACCTTTAATTTTTTTCGCTTTCTTCAGTGTCTTTCCCGGCAGCAGTAAGAATTAAAAAGTGCATTGAATGCTTCGGCATTGACAGGTGAAGAGAATCTACGTTGCGGCAGGGAGCGCCTGTGACTGCGTCGACTGCGTTGCAGAGCGATGGCAGGCGAAGTTCGAAATCTGTCGCTTCATTGTTAAAGACGGCAATGAAGCGATTGTCGCCATAGACCACAATTCCGTCCGGCGCATAAAGATCACAGCCCGCCTTTGCCATTATATAGCGCAGATGCTCCGCTTTCAATAGAGGCGCTGTGCAATAAGTTGAATTGCCTTTTGCTGCCAGCGCTATGCCTCCATCAGAGTAGCAGCCCAAAATTTTCTGCTGATCGTCAGGCAATATTTCCAAATGTGGAAGCTCGTTCAATCCATATTTTTCGGAGTTCCATTCACACGCAGGCATTTCATCAAAGACAAGCTTGATGGATTTAGCAGCGGGGCGCTCTCTTACTGAAAAGCCAGTCAGGCGATTAATGTTATCCAGTGAAAATAAATCGTCGATTACCCCAGGCGCGTAATTCCATAAAATAGTTGCATCGTCAGAAATGCGGTTTTTCATTCGTTTCCATCTTGCAGGATTTAGCGCAAAAGCATTCAGTGGAACTATTAGCCGGTATTGTGAAAGCTCCATGTCCTCAAGGTCGGAAAGCCTGTATATATCCACCGGAGCCCCAGACAGGGTGAACTCACGCAGCCAGTTTTTAATAAGCATAAAATGGAGAGGAGAGCCACATTTTAAATGCGCAATTGAGGTTTCATCAATAAGCAAAAGCGTCTGCGCTATGCTTTGATGTGGAACGGCTCTTAATTCCTCGGCAAGCTTTTCTATAGTGGCAATTTCGCGCATCAATTCTGGAGAATCGTACCAGCCTCCGCCAAGATCCATCCACCAGTAATTAGAGTCTAAGGATAGATTTTTTGAGAATTCGCGCCATAGAACGCTGCGACTGTCGTTAAAAGATTTACACGAAGAGTCTGGAACCAAATGTGTGCGACTGTCAATCTCGTCCATCCAGAGTTTTTTCCTGTTGATAGACTGAATGGGAGCAAGGAGCCCTCCTGGCTCGCCTGGCTCATTGCGAAGATAAGATTTCGGGCCGGCAAGAAAGTCGATATAAGGTGAATTTAAAACTCTCTCATAGCCAAGCCATCCAGAGTAGGCGGCATTCTCGCATTCAAGAATATATCCATAAAAATAGCCTACAGGCTTGTCATCGGCGCATTCCTTGACGATGCGTCCGAAATGCTCCATGGCATCGACGTTCACATCGCTTGTGAAAAGATCATAATCAATGCATATCTTATCTGTGGCATTTCCTCGCATAAGCTCTTTAAGAGAGCTGGAAGCTCCTTGACGTTGCGCAGGCTCCGGTGGTTCCGCATTATTTCGCGCAAGCTCCGGCCTGCTCCAAGCTGCCTTGAGTTTTTTGCTTGATCCATACCGCGTCATCCCCCAATCAAAAAAGGCTCTGCGATTGGCTATTCCCCAATCTCCAGGCAATTTTTTCCCAAAGCGCCCCCATAGGCAAGTTTCGCCGCAGACGCCATAAGCAATGTGGTAGCCCAGAATTTGTTTGCTGTACGGACCATTTTCTATGTGACCGATTACCCGCCGCAAGGCTTCGCCTGCGTCAGACAGCCATTTTTTAGAGGAAAAACTCTGAAGCGCTATTACTCCGTCAATATTAGGCCGGTCATCTTTATAGCCAAAAGTATTTTGATATCCGTTCGGAGCATCATAGCCAAGAATATCATGCTTGGGAGAGCCAACAAGGTCGCGAATTTGTTCGACATCGCGCGGGCCATCGCAATATACGAACACTTCTTTAGGGTTTGTTTGGCACCAGTCAATGGGAACGTTGAGTTTTATCCGCGGAATGTAAAGGACATCCGGCGTCTTTTCAAAAACAGAAGCAAGCACCTTGTCGGTCAACTCATAGTCATATGTGTCAACTCCGACCCAACCGGAAAAAAGTATAGAGCTAAATATTTTGATCCCAGCTTTTGCAAAATCATCTTGAATGCGTGTAAAGTAATCAAAGTCAGAGGCAAATAGAATTTCTTTGCCATTGGCGTCAAAACGCGGAGGATCATAGCAATATCCTAATTTAGACCAGAAAACTGAATTTTCTTCTAGTAATTTCATAGCATTGTTCATGTAAAACCTTCTTGTAAATAGTTTGAAATAACTAAATTTATGCTATTAGTTGCCATGAGTCAGCTTTTAATCTACAAGCAGCATAATCGGATACAAGTGCGGTTTCCTATAGCCACCGGTTCCTGATGGCGTAAGAGTCAGAGCCTGTTTTGTATTTTTGCCTTTGTCGCGGTCATTAACGAAAAGACTGAAGCCAAGAGCGTAATTCTTTTCAAGATTGACTGGCAGAAGATACCTTGCCGGAATTGCCACTTCATAAATATAGCCGCCGGGTATCTGCTTGAAAGCGGATGGAATGTCCTGTGCAACAGTTCTGTCAGGCGGGGCGGCTATTCCCAGTGTTAATTGTCTGTCTGGCGACCTGTAGCGGAATGTTATGGCTTTTCCGTTTTTATCTGGAAAAATGGCATAATCATAGTCGTTCGCGTCGAAACCACGATGCTTTCTGTCTCTTGCGTCACACTTTGTGTCGATGTAAATCTGCAACGAATCGTTGTTCCAGCGCTTTGCAGTGTTCTTAAAGGGCTTGTGGGTAAACGTGTCGTCTTTGATCTTGACCATCAAATAAAGATAGTTCTTGCTCCATGCCACTTTGAAGGAACCATCGAAATCACCTTTGTAGCCTGTCTTCTCTCCGGTGGTTCCGCCTATTGTTCGATTTTTTAACGAAATTGACGGAATCTCTTTCCAGTCATCTTCATTGCCGTCAATTTTTATCGAATCGACTGTTCTTTTGCAAAGAAAACCTTCAAAGCTGACGTCTTTATCCAATGGATTTGGGCTTCCTTCTTCAGCCACGCTTACAGGAATTTTTATTTCAGTTATTTTGTCAGCAAAAAGAGTTTTAGGCATTTTTATTTTAAAAGAAACGTTCTTTCTTGGAGGGATGTCAATGTGTTTTTTCAATCCCGGAGCGCTTATGGAGCCTTTTACTTCTCTGGATATCTGATTGGACAAAATCAATTCAACAGTGTCAGCTTCAGCAACTTTGGCGAGCATTTTTAACGGAACAAGGTTGCCGCCAAGCATTTTTGAGTTTCGCAATGAATCGCAGAAGCTTTTTGTTTTTCCTGCCTTACCGCGAATAAAGAAAGGAAAAGTGGAAATAGGGAAGCGGATATTGCCTTTGGCATCTTTCTTTGCAGCACGGCGGTTTTCCATTAGGTCAAATATATCTACTTTTTCATCGCCGAATTTGGCAACGGCCCATGGAGAATTTTCCAGGCCCAGGTCAACGTTCTGGATCTTTCCCCATACAGCCGCAACGGGACGCTTCTCGCCGTCCTCAAATATCAGACATTTTGTGTCAGGCGCAAAGCTCACATCCTCAATAAATCTTGAATTTCCAAGCAATCTTCCCAGTGTATTGGGAATTTTCTGGTATGCGCGCGGAGTAAGCTTTGCGTCAAGATGAAAATTGCTTACCATTCGTTCGGCGGCGGAAGTGGCGGAGATTACTCTGTCCATAAACTTCATGCAAATAAGCCAGCTTCTGGCAAACCACGCGGCCGACAATTTTTCAGTCCAGCCCATGTCATAGGACAACGTCCCATAATACCATGATATTGGAGTTCCCCATGACGCGCTAACGATGCCCCACTGCGGAATATTGTAAGGCCCGTAGTGCATCCCTTCCGGATAAAATGTGGGCGTGTTTGTGTATCCAAATTCTTTGCCCATGTCAAAAAAAGCTTCCATGTTAGCCTCAAGGGAATATGGGCCTTCCGGCAAATATGAGTGAATCGCCAAGGCGTCGTATTTAATTCTTCCATTGATTTCCTCAAGAACTTTTTTGACTTCTTTCACTCCGCCTTCAGGATAAATGTTGCAGGGGTCTCCATTGTACACTTCAAGCTTGGGGTTTGCCTTTTTTACAGCTTTATAAAATGCTATTTGTATTTCGGCAAACGTTTTTGTCTCATTGTTTAGCCATTTTGGCCATCTCGCCCCGCACTCCCCGGCAAAAGCCCAACGCGGTATCCATGGATATTTTTTTACGATCCCAATAACCGCTTTTTCAAACCTTTTCAGGTATTCAGGCGTGAGTTCGCCATTGCCTTCCCTCCTGAAGTCTTTTATCAACAGTTTTGCGCCTTTTTTCCAGTATGTGTCACTGTAAATTCCAAAAAACTTCTTCCCGCTGGAGTCCATGACTGTTTTATATCCATTCATTAGAGTGCCAGTCATATTGGAGTTTATAATTTCAATTCCATATTTTTTAAACAGTTCATCGAGATCTTTAGAAATAAAACCTGGGTGCGTGTCTCCGCCAACTCCTATCTCGCGGCAACGCTTTAAATAAGTGTCCAATCCCGGATAGACGCCTCTCTTGCCTGCGCCGTGATAGCTGCTGGCAAACATTGCTTTGAGCTTATGCTTGTTTTCCAGGTAAGACATGATTGAAAAGCGGAAAAAGTCGTGACGCCTTTGCCCGTCATCAAGAGTGTAATCCGCTTTTGCCACGTAAATGCCCTTGGCAAATTTATTGTCAAAGGGAAGCTTCACTGAGAAAGCTCCATCTTTTCCCGTCTTAAAAGAGTATTCTTCTTCAAATATCTTAGAGCTGAAAAAGTCTTTAACTGTCACTTTTACCTTTCCGGAAGTCTCAGGCTTTACGGATAAAATGCGCAGGGAGGCATTTATTTTTTCAGATGGGCAAAAGAAGTTGTCCTCCTTTGATGTGACCAGCAATCCTTCAACGGGAGGAGAAACAAAATCAGTGGCTTTGTCGCCTTTTTCAAGCTGAATGCCGTCCAAGCGGACAACAGAGTCCTCATTGCCCAATAACGACAACATGCATGACGCTGCTGTTGTTTTTTTTACCTCAAAAGGAACAGATATTCGTTGCCATTTTTCGTTGACACTCCAATATTTCTTGGAGAGTGGGGCAAAGCTGGCATTTTGAATATAGCTTATTATTTTTTGTTTTGCAGAAGGGTTTCCTTTTGCATAAAAGCTTAATATGTACTTTCCCGGCTCCACTGGAACAGGGGAAAAAACTAAGCTATAGCCATCTTTATATAATCTAGCTTTAAGGCTGTGCTTTCCAAATAAAGCGTCGGAGTCATCCACTTCAATTCTATCTATTCCAAGAAAGTCATCAAAATGATTTTTGGCTATGCAATACATGACTCCCTGCTCAAAAGAAGGATTTTGCATGAGGTTGCGGCAGATTGAATAATTGGGAACTTCAAGATCCTCCGTTTTTTTGAAATCTATGCCGCCATAAACTTTGTTATTTTTTTTCATGCTTTCTGCAAAAACCTTGCCTGGATCAAGAACAAAAGATATTTTGTCGCATTTATAGGGATAAATCCGAAAATCTTCTTTTCCTTTTCTTTTGGTCGCGCTTGCTACCCCCGGAGACACAATATCCACATTAAAGCTGTTTCTGACGTTGCCCTGCGCAAAGTTAATCGTATCAGGCTTGAGAAATCTCCGCGTCTTATCTTCAAATAAATATTTTTTCCCGACAATGTTGAATTTTTCCACTCCTGAGCATTCCAAAAACATGCAAGTTATTTTAAAAAGTTTCTTGTGCTCTTCAGGAATAATATATTTATTTTCAATTTTAACTTTTCCGCTGTCCAAAAGCGTAACTGTTTCAATAAATTTCCCTTCATAAGGGACACCTGACTTAGGTTTGTTTAGTGGAAAGTTCCCTTTAATTACAAATTGTTTTTTGGCTTTGTCGTAGCTGGACTCTGTTATTCCCACATACCCCTTCCTCCATTTAGAAGGAACTTTGCCCCTGTCAATATTTGTGAGCCATGGCGACCATTCAGTGTGGACATAAAAATAAATTTTGCATAGATTTCTGCCGTCCGACATAAAAACAATTGAACCGCTTGGAGTGACAATAAGCTTTTTGCTTCCAAATATTATTTCGCGTCCTGCAATTCTAGCGTCAGGCTTTGCCGCTTTTACTGAACTGTCAGATTTCTTGAAAGGGGCGGGCGGAGCGGTAAGCTCTGGAAGTTTTTCTTTGTCAGCAAAACAGCCAGACAAGCTTAATAAAGAAATAAGCAAGAATTTTTTTGGGATTGCAGTACTAAAGCATTTTGTCATTTTTATCTCCTTTTTATAATTAATAATCATGGTTGAGAGTTGTTGCCATAAGTTCCTAATATTAGATTGATTCGCCATGTGGGGCTGTCTGTCGCAAGCCAGGCGTTTTTATGATATTTGACATGCCCGTCAATGAATAAAATATTAAACCCGCCGGAATGAGCCATCCAATATTTATCTGCTGTAGTGGAATAATATCCCCAGCAATCAGCGGCCAGCCAGCGATTTGGAGAGTTAAGTGAAAGCTTTTTCCGCATCTGGGGCACTGTGTGCGCAGCCTCTCTTTGGTATATTGTCCATTCGCACCAGCGAAGCCAATAATTGTTTAATAGGTTCGTGCCCGTCACCCCTCCTTCCCAGCCATACCAACCGGAACCTTCTCGGCCTTCATAACTGCAATCCCCATTTGAATTCATATTTGTTTTGCTGGGGCAATAAAATGTTCTTCCAGAAGTAACATACCCTGCTTCATAAACGGCTCCAAACCCAACCCAATTGCCGCCTGTTTTGATAGCAAAACCTGGCGTTGAGCCTGATTCATTAAGCAAAGGCGGTTGTCCGTTAAAGTCTATGTCGTATTGGGTGTATCCCAAGTGGAGCTGCTTCATGTTGCTTGCGCATGATATTTCGTGCGCTTTCTCTTTTGCTTTTCTCAATGCTGGAAGCAGCATGCTTGCCAGTATTGCTATTATGCCAATCACAATCAGCAATTCGATGAGCGTAAAACGTAAATATTTCATTAGTCACTGCTCCTTTTTATAATCTTTGATTTAACCTTTATCG
>Ga0075121_1002289_pt1 | contig 11070 bp, 12 predicted proteins | sample AntAceMetag02UKG_FD_69793 | JGI IMG/M metagenome (GOLD analysis project Ga0075121, IMG submission 69793) | Saline lake microbial communities from Ace Lake, Antarctica - Antarctic Ace Lake Metagenome 02UKG | ecosystem: Environmental > Aquatic > Non-marine Saline and Alkaline > Saline | place... | reverse complement strand
TCTCTACTCTCCCCTCCAAAAAAAGATGGAAACATTCTTTTCTCTTCCAGTAGAAATGGTCGATATCTCAGCGGCAGACGATATCACAATGGAAAAAGAGATCAAAAACGGCTGGAATCCAATGCTGATGAACCAGGCCCTTGCCCTCACAATCAGAGAAACAAAGAAGGGCGCTGGATTTAACTTTGCCTTGGGAGAATTCGGGCCGAAAAGAAAATATGAAAAGTTCCGGAAGGATTTTAAGTGGGCAGCGGTAACTGTTTTCATAATACTCTGTGCATTTGGAGTCGATCTGTGCATAGACTACTATTATGACCTGGCGCGCCTGAACAGACTGAAGAGTGAAATAACAGCTGTCTTTAAAAATACCTGCCCTGAAGTTACAAGAATAGTTGATCCAACACAGCAGTTAAAGGTCAAAATAGCAGAAGCCGGAAATTCTTCCTCGGGACTGAATATCGCAGGGTCCGGAATAAGAACGCTGGATATAATAAAGGATATTTCCCAGCTTGTTCCTGAATCCACAGACTTTCTTATCACGAGTTTCACATTTGACGGCGCTGCGGTGAAGATTAAAGGTGAAACCGACAATTTCAATACCGTTGACAAGATAAAAAACAGTCTCAGTAAATCGAACTATTTTAAAAATGTTACAATAAGCTCGGCCAGCCTCATCAAAAAAGGGAGCCGTGTCGGGGTTGATTTGAAGATTGGGATAGAGCGGAGAGGCGAGAGCGGAGAGGGGAATTTAAAAAGATAAACATCGAACGTCCAACATCGAATTATGAATGATGAATGATGATGTCGCTTCGCTTCTCAATTTAGAAAACAGAGTCTTACGCAAAGCTTGCTAAGAGAGAAGAAAAAATAGGAAAGAGTTTAGAGGTTTAAAATTTTTGCGGCTTTGCGGCTTTGCGTGAGGCATTTTGTAACAGGATTAGAGAAAAAACAATGGTTATGGATTTTTGGACAAAATTTAAGTTTAAACTGACAAAGCGTGAAAGAAATTACGTATCTGCGTGCGTTGCCCTGATTGCCCTTTTTATTATGTTCCAGTTTGTCCTGTCTCCCTTTCTTGAGGCAAAGGAAAAAATCAAACGTTCTATTCAGTCAAAAGAAAAGGCCCTGAAAGAGCTTGTCTCTCTGAGCTCGGAATATGGGGCGCTGAAAAAGGGTTCTGTGGATATCAAAAAGACTCTTGCCCTTAGATCGAAAAATTTTACCCTGTTTTCTTTTCTGGAAAAACAGGCAAGCCAAAGCAAGGTAAAACCAAACATAAAATACATGAAACCCTCTACCTCAACAGACAATGGCCCCTATAGTGAATCGTCTGTGGAGATGAAGCTGGAAAACATCACGCTGAAACAGCTTGTCGAGTACCTGCATCTCGTAGAGTCGCCTGAAAATCTGGTAAGGATCAAGAGGATTTCCATAAAACAGAGCAAGGGAAGTCCGGAATACCTGACTGCGCTGATGCAGCTTGCAACATTTTTAGAAGATTAGAAGATTAGAAGATTAGAAGATTAGAAGATTAGAAGATTAGAGAATGGGGAATTTTAAAAGATGAACATCGAACATCGAACGTCCAACATCGAATGTTGAATGAAAAAAAGAAACAGAGGACGGAGAAAGTGGTCGAGTAGGAGCGGCTTTTAGCTGCGAAAGTCGGAAGGTTGGAAGGATAGAACCGTGAACCGTGAACTGTTACAAACATGAAAACAAAGAAATGGATTGCATATACGATATATGGCATACTGATCACAGCTGTTTTTCTGTATTTGCGCTTTCCTTCAGACAGCGTCGAAAAGCATATCAGATCGATTGTCGCGCGCAACAATTCGGATGTAGTGGTATCGTTTGATTCTGTAAAGCCCTGTTTTCCTCCGGGGATAAGGCTTCATATGCTTTCCGTGGATTTTAAAAACAAACCTGGCTTAACTTTCAAGGCAAATGTTGCAAAAATACGGCCTGTGCTTTTAAACCTTCTTTCAGGCAAACTGAAAGTACTTTTGAATGCAGATGCATACGAAGGGCATATAAAAACGGATATAGGTTTCACGAACCGCTTTTCGACCAAAGGCCCGGTCATGATAAAGACCGAATTTAAAGACATTAACCTCGAAAAATGTTCCTTTATAAAAGCTGTAACAGACCGCGGGGTCAATGGCAGGTTGAGCGGATCTCTTTTATATGATGGAAAATACAACAGATTTATCAGTAGCGCAGGCAGCGCTGAATTGACACTCATTGACGGAAACATAGAGCTTTTGAAGAACATGTTCGGCTTTGACGCACTGGCCTTCGATAAAGCAGAGGCAGAATTAACACTTAAAGATCGTACCATTAAAATAAACGGATTGGACATAACTGGAAAACAGCTCAGCGGGTCTTTTACGGGAGATCTCTTTCTTGACAGGGAAATCATGCAAACCAGACTTGCCATAAAGGGCAATATAAAAATTCCTGCTCTGGACAGGAAATTTTCAACCACTCTGAAAGGAACTGTGGCCAAACCGATCCCAGGGTTTAGATGAAAGCTGTTAGGCTGAAGGCTATTAGGCTGTTAGGATTAGGTTGTTTAGTTTTTAGCCTAACAGCCTACAGTCTATCTACCTACAGCCTAACAGTCTACGACCTAAACAACCTGAATAATTATAAATTATGACGAGATACCGTACAATATTCATACTTGCTGCAATAACAGCTGTGTCCTATTTGTGTGTGGACATCTTGTACAAGACTGCGGAAGCAAAACTTTCCGGAGTTCGGACACAAGAAATATCCACTGGAAAAACTGTTGGACGGACGGTTGCGAAAAAAGTGTCTCTTAATACCTACAGAGTAATTTCAGAAAGAAACCTGTTCGGTTCGATTGACAAAGCAGGTGAAAAAACACAGATTGATATTGATGAACTGGAACCCACAAAACTGGGGCTTGCCCTTGTTGGAACTGTTTTTGGCACAAAAAGCTTCAACTTCGCCGTTATCGAAGAAAAAGATAAAAAGCAGCAGGGACTTTTTAGAGAGGGGGATGCAGTCGCCACCGCCACCATCATCAGAATTATGCGAGGCATGGTTGTTCTGAGGGTAGATGGCAGGGATGAAATACTGAAGATGGAGGAAGACGATCAGAGATCAGACGTCGGAGGTCAGAGGTCAGAGGTCAAAAGTCAAAGGTATAAATAATGTAATAAAAGTAAAAAAAACCGACATCGACAAAGCGTTTAAAAACATGGGGGAAATGTTAGCTCGGGTTCGCATAAGACCCCATTTTTCTTCAGGAAAGTCGGATGGCTTCATAATAAACAGCATAAAGTCCGGAAGCATCTTTCAGAAAATGGGCATACAAAACGGGGATATCATAAAGAGTGTTAACGACCAGGACATTAAGAGCCCTGATGAGATGCTGAAACTGTATAACGGGCTGAAATCCGGGAGTGCAATAAACCTTAATATCAAAAGAAAAGGGAAAACGCAGAAACTGGAATACGTCTTTGAATAAGTAATGGTTACAACTACAATGCTGGTTGCTGGTTAAACCGTGAACCCTTTGCATCAAATAATCGGGAGAAGAACCTGATATGAAAATATTATTTAAGAAAAATCTGTTATTAGCTGTTCTAACAACATGCATTATCCTGCTTTTGCTGCCTGGAACTACAATAGAAGCTTGGGCAACCGCTGATAAAAAGATAATTTCAACCTCTGCTAAAAAAACTGTAAGCCCGGGAAAGAAATCTCAAAAAATTTCTCCTGTTAAAAAAATCGAAAAGAAGAAAACCACACTGAGCAAAGAAGAGGCCAGATACGTTACCATAGATTTTGATGATGTTGACATAAGGGTATTCATAAAATTTATCAGCGAATTGACTAACAGCAACTTCGTGATCGACAAGGGGGTTAAGGGAAAAGTTACTATAATTTCTCCAAAAAAGATTTCAACCCGGGAGGCCTATAAGGTATTTGAATCGGTGCTGGAAGTGCATGGATTCAGCGTGGTTCCATCCGAAGATATTATAAAAATAATCCCTTCAAAAGACGCAAGAACAAAAAACATTGAAACCCGTCTTAAAGAGAGCGCCATAGACCCGGAAGACAAGGTTGTGACGCAGATTATTTCTCTGAATTACGCAAACCCCAATGAACTAAAGAAGGTTTTAGCGCCCCTGATATCCAAATCAAGCGTTATTCTGTCCTACCCCCCCACGGGGACGCTTATCGTAACAGACCTGCTCTCCAATATAAAAAGACTTCTTAAAATTGTAAACGCTCTGGATATTGAGGGAATAGAAGAACAGATATTGGTAATTCCCCTGGAGCGCGCTTCTGCCACGGAAATTGCCAAATCGCTGAATCAGATATTCCAGAAAACAGTTAGGCAAAAAAAAAGCATGATTGCCTCTGCCATAAAAATTGTGGCTGACGAACGCACAAATACCATAATAACTCTGGCCAGTGAAAATGATACCACACGCATAAAGCAGCTTATAAAACTTTTAGACAAGGATGTCCCCAAAGGAGAAGAAAGGCTGCGTATCTACCGTCTGCAAAATGCCAATGCCGAAGACCTGTCAAAAGTCCTTATGAATATTCCATCAAAGGCCGCGAAAGACACCAAAAAAGGGAAAACTCCCCTCCTCTCAAAAGACATAAGCATCGTGCCGGATAAGGCCACAAACACCCTCATCATAACTGCAGAGAGAGATGACTATAATGTACTTGAGGGCGTTATCAAACAACTCGATATACCGCGTCCAATGGTCTATATTGAAGCTCTTATTATGGAAGTCAATGTGGATAAGGGATTTGCGCTTGGCGCAGAATGGGTGACGGGGAATGACTTCACTGCCGAGGGACGGGCAGGCGCTTATGGGGGAGGATTTACGGGCGCCGGCATAATACCTACTCTAAAAAATCCTGCTTTACCTTCGGGGTTTTCCGTTGGTGTATTGGGTGAAGCAATAAATATCGGAGGTGTCTTTTTTCCCAGTCTGGGAGCTGTTCTTCGTGCTTATCAATCGGATACGGATGTCCATATCGTTTCAACACCCCAGGTACTTACGCTGGATAATGAAGAGGCGGAGATATATGTCGGAGAAAATGTTCCCTATCTTTCCAAGTCAGCTACAGGTGATCAGATCTACGATACTTACGAATACAAGGATGTGGGAGTCACTTTAAGAATAACACCTCAAATCAGCCAGGAACGTTTTGTACGGCTCAATATATATCAGGAAGTGACAAAAATGAAGGCAGCTCAAACTGATGAAGAACTGTTTAAACCTACCACATATAAACGTACAACCAAGACAGCTGTATCAATTAAAGATAAAAACACGATAGTTATAGGCGGTCTGATAGGAGATGATATTACAAATACGATATATAAAACCCCATGCCTTGGAGATATTCCGGGCCTTGGATGGCTTTTTAAATATAAGAGCGAGTCTCGTGAAAAGCGGAATCTTTTCATATTCATCACCCCCCGCATCGTAGAAAATCCGACTGAGGCCAAGTCTATATATGAAGAAAAACAGAAACATATCAATAAGGTCGAAGAGGGCGTAATTAAGACCTACGATAAAAAACGTAAGAAATAAGAATATCAGTGGTCGGAACTGTGAACCGTAAATCTTTGAACTATTATAACAGGATAAGGCATTGACGCTACCAACTAATACCAATACTACCGAAACAGATCTTCTGCGGGAGATGAGCGTTAAATTGGATATCCCTTTTTGGCCCGAACTTCCTGTAAAGGATATCAAGGCTGATTTTACAAAAAAAATCCCGATTCAATACCTGAAAAAACACAAGCTTGCGCCTATAAAAACTCTTGACGGCACATTTATAGCGGTAAACGATCCTTCTGATTTCCCACCTGTTGATGACCTTCGCCGCATTTTAGACTGGGAAGATGCCAAAATTGTTATCTCAACGCATTCGGCTATCCTTTCAACCATAAATCTGGCTTATAATCAGAGTAGCGGTTCTGCTGAAAAATTTATTCAGGATATGGCCGAAGAATCTCCTGACAGCATTCTTTCGGAAATTGAGGAAACAGCCGATTTGTTAGACGATACCAGCGATGCGCCGGTAATAAAACTGGTCAATCTCATGCTGTCTCGCGCTGTCAGGGACCGAGCGAGCGACGTTCACATAGAACCCTATCAACACTCACTAACAGTCAGATACCGTATTGACGGAGTGTTGTATAATGCCATGGACCTGCCAAAAAGGATTCAGTCTCCACTTGCTTCACGTATAAAGATTATGGCGAAGCTCAATATCGCTGAAAAAAGGCTTCCGCAGGACGGAAGAATAAATATTAAAATCGGTGACAAAAACATTGATATTCGCGTATCGGCAATTCCAATTGCTTTTGGTGAACGGATTGTCCTGAGACTTCTTGATAAAACAGACACAGCCTTCAAGCTGATTGATCTGGGAATCGACAAAAAACGTTTCAACCTCCTTGACGATCTTATCAGATCGCCATACGGAATTGTTCTTGTAACAGGGCCGACAGGAAGCGGCAAGACAACTACACTTTATGCAGCCCTTTCCACCATAAACAATCCGGAAATCAATATTATCACAATAGAAGATCCCATAGAGTATCAGATTGAAAGCATAGGGCAGATTCAGGTAAATCCAAAAATCAATCTTACCTTTGCCAAAGGTCTGCGGTCAATTGTAAGGCAGGATCCCGATGTGATCCTGGTGGGAGAGATCCGTGACTTGGAAACCGCTAAAATCGCTATCCAGTCATCGCTGACAGGGCATCTCGTATTCTCCACCCTGCACACCAACGATGCGGCCAGCGCTGTCACCCGGCTCATAGATATGGGGATAGAGCCGTTTCTGGTAACATCTTCGGTTATAGCCATCATCGCCCAGAGGCTGGTAAGGGTCCTTTGCCCGGAATGCAAGGAGGCATATATTCCGGATAACGAATCGCTGGCAAAAATCGGTATGGTCAACGGCATACCGGAGGGCCTCAAAATTTACAGAAAAAAGGGCTGCCCTGCCTGCATGGATACAGGCTACAGGGGAAGAACAGCTATTTTTGAAATGATGATCCTTAATGATCACCTGAAAAATCTGATCTTAAAAACATCGGATACAAATCAAATAGGAAAAGAAGCAGTCAGGCTCGGAATGATTACCCTGCTCCAGGACGGTGTACGCAAGGTTCTAGAAGGAATTACAACCATAGAAGAAATATTCAGGGTGACCAGGATTTGACTTTTATATAGCCGCAAAAAAGCGCGAAATACGCAAAAAGTAAAATTTACATTGTAGCGCAAGAAGATCAGAAGGTGAAAACATAAGAAGATTTAGAAAAACAATCTGTTAGTACCTGAATTTTGCAACGTTCATTTCCACGCTTCCTAATCTTCTAATCTTCTAATCCTTAGCGCTTCTCTGACCTCTGTCTGCCCTCCGACCTCTGACCTCATACCACCAGAAGTCATTATTACCGACTGGATCGTAGAACTTGTATTTGTCTCCAGTCCTGACAAGGGGCGCATAGTCCATTTCTTTGCCTTCGTGGATGAGCCTGTCGGCAGTCATCACAAATCCAATGGGAAAACCATGCTTTTTTATTGCCTGAAGGCTGTATGCGGAACATGATGGGTGCATGGGACAGCGATCACCATCAACCGAAGATATGTATCCCCAGAGTTTTTCAATGCCTTGCAACAAATGTCCGGAGAAAGAAGATACTTCAACTTTTTCTTTCCGCACTGAATTATTAAATTCCCATGGCGCAAACGAATCGTTAGCTCCTCCATAACAGGGAACACTCAGACTGATAAGGAACATCAATATTATTATAATACGAAAGTTTTGTTGTACTGAATTTTTAAGCATGTTGCACTCAAGATCTGTAACTACTCAGGTAGATAGGCTGAAGGCTGAAGGCTTTTAGGGAAAAAGACTCACAAAGCCTGTAACTGTGAAGAGACTTTTGCAAAACCTCCCCTTTTGCCCAATTACCGCGTCAGGTTTAAGAATAATTTTGAGTTTTGAGTTTTTAATTTTGAATGAAGAAAAAACCATTATTAATTTAAAATTCAACATTTAAAATTAATAACTTTTTATGTATTCCTACGTTTAAAATTTTCGCCCTCCTTGAACTTGAGCAAAATTGAACATTTTTCAAAGGTCTCTATAACTGTGAATGGTGAATGGTTACCTAAAACTTCATGCTTAACATTAAACCATTAGATGATGTTTTATTGTTATGATAATAGGACAGAAAACATCTGTCTCTGATATTTTTAAGAAATTTTCCTTTTACTCTTTTGTTATACTTATGAGCGCTGCTCACTGCGCTGTAAATATTGCCTGTGTACCAGCCAATTTCGAAAAATGTAACAACCCCGCCTGCGACATAGTTTTCATCGTTAAAGAGTTCAACTGCCGCCAGGATAAAAGCCCCATTTAACAAAAAGGCCACAAGGGCATCACGTGGTCTTTCCGTGTATAAGTGCCCTGCTCCAGGAACTACGGCTGCAAGAGCGCCTGCTGTGGCAGGAGATTTCTTTGGAAGACTGTCAATATTTTCAAGCTCTGATGAAGAAGCTCTTGCTGCAGAAAAGAGAATGCTTTCTTCAGGAATCTTCAGAAAAGTCTCCTCTGCCCTCTTCCACTCTTCCATGTCAACGAGAACGAGCGCGCTCTGATAGATGGACTTATTTCTGTATTCTCCAAAACTCGTTTTTATTATATCATCAAAAGTTGAAAATGCATCATCATAGTTCTTAAGGTTTTTTTCCGCTACTCCTTTGAAATAAAGAGCGTCATTTAACATTAAACTGTGGGGGAACTTGACTGTGAAGACTTTCAGGGCATCAATAGATTCCGCCCATTTTTTTGCTTTAAAATAGCTCTTGCATATCATGAAGTAACACTTTTCGGCAATTCGTTCTTGTGGAAAGAAAAAGATGAATCTCTTGTATTCGGTTATAGCCCTGTAAAAATCGCCTTCCTTAAAGAGATTTTCTGCATATTCAAATTGTTTTTGAATATTATCCTCTTCTCCTCTGACCTCCCGCGGACATATAATAAGAAGAAAAATAATACAAATAAGTATAGTATTGACGGGGGTTTTGTTCATTTTTCCTGACCATCATTAAAACTTTTTTTTCCGTACCAGTCTATCTGCCTGCATATTCCCATTATAACACTTACATCTCTGGCTTTTAATTGCATGCGGTTAAAAAAATGGCGCAATTTATTCATCCAGTAATCGGGATTTTCCGGATTTATGTAATTTATTCTGACAAGGATATCCCTGAGCTTATCATACATTCCTTCAAGTTCATGATTAGTGGCAAGCCTGGGAACAAATTGCGCACTTTCTGGAGCATTGGCAATAAATATTTCATAGCACATTATCATTACGCTCTGAGCCAGATTAAGTGAAGAAAATTCAGCTGTCGGGATACTAACAAGTTTATGACAATATTTAATATCATCATTTTCAAGCCCTCTGTCCTCCGGGCCAAACAGTATTGCGATTTTGTTTTTAATGGAAATAGCCGCAAGACTTTTCGCCACTACTGATGGCTTGCTTACAACCTGGCGCTGCCCTCCCAAACGCGCGGTAGTTCCAACGACATAGCTGTAATTAGAAAGAGCCTGTTTAAGATTTTCAAAGATTTCAATCCGCTTAACAACACCTGACGCAACATGGGTAGCTAATTTATTCACTTTGTTAATGTCGTAGTCTTCGGGATCTACAACCACAAGATTCCCAATACCCATATTGCAGACAGCGCGGGCAGCAGATCCAATATTTTCAGAATACCGCGGCTGATGAAGAACAATAGTTATATTATCAAGATTGATTTTACACGGCATTTAAGAAATTATTTCAAATCTGTTGAAAAAATAGCTTATTTCATATGCAGCTGACTCAGGTGAATCTGAACCATGTACCACGTTTTTTTCAACATCAGTAGCGAAATCTCTCCTGATAGTTCCTTCATCAGCGTCTTTAAAATTGGTGGCGCCCATTAATTTCCGGTACTTTGCAATGACATTGTCACCCTCAAGAATTAATATAACAGCGGGGCCGGATGACATGAAGTCCGTAAGGCTGTCAAAAAAAGGCCTTTCTTTATGCACTGCATAAAAACCCTGTGCCTCTGCCTTGGTCATATAAATCATCTTCATGGCAACAATTTTCAGACCGTTTTCTTCAAATCTCTCAATAATTTTACCTGTAAGGCCGCGAGAAACCGCATCCGGTTTTATAATAGATAATGTTCTTTCCATGTTATTATTTATCCTTTCTAAAGAAATTTGTAATCACTCAGCCGCCGATCTACACTGACTTGTCCGTCTTTGGAGGATTATCACGGATGTTTTTTTATAATTCTGTAACCGTTTACAGTTCAAGGTTCAGGAGTTAATCGCTTTGCGATTTTATTCATCTGACTACTTGTAGTTAAAACTATCTGCGTTCACCTGCCCGCTCGTGCCTCGCAGTGGCGGGCGGGTCTGTGTAAATCCGTGGCTGAATAGTTGAAGAAATTTTTCTTCGTGCAATAACAGAAGTAATGCCTTCCGTCAACTATCCACAAACTTTCCCTGATAAGAATTTCTGTTTTCAAGAGTTTTATTTATCAGATCAAGCGTTCCCCTTTTATTTAACGACCATTTTGGTGCAACGAGTTCATCAGGATGAGGATCTCCAGTAAGACGCTGAATTACCATATCAGGCGGAATAATCTCAAGAAAATCACACACAAGGTCAACATACTGCTGCTGAGCAAGACATTTGTATTTGCCCTGCTCATAAAGTTTTTCAAGCGCTGTTCCTTTAACAACATAAAGAAGATGTATCTTTATTCCGTCTATGCCCATATCGGCGATTTTTTTTGCTGTTTCAAGCATCTGACTCCTTGTTTCATCAGGAAGCCCTAAAATTACATGCGCGCATATCTTTATTCCTCTGTTTTGAGTAGCCTGTACCGCTTTTTTAAAACATTGAAAATCATGGCCGCGGTTTATAAGCGCAAGCGTGGCATCATGTATTGACTGAAGACCGTATTC
>Ga0075121_1002279_pt1 | contig 11098 bp, 12 predicted proteins | sample AntAceMetag02UKG_FD_69793 | JGI IMG/M metagenome (GOLD analysis project Ga0075121, IMG submission 69793) | Saline lake microbial communities from Ace Lake, Antarctica - Antarctic Ace Lake Metagenome 02UKG | ecosystem: Environmental > Aquatic > Non-marine Saline and Alkaline > Saline | place... | reverse complement strand
CCTCTGATTGCACTTATGAAAGACCAGGTTGATGCGCTCAATGAAAATGGAATTTCGGCAGCTTTTTGGAATTCCTCACTTTCGACTTCAGAACTTCAAGCTGTGAAAAATGAATTAAAAAAAGGAGCTATAAAAATTCTTTATATTGCCCCAGAACGGTTTTCTGTTCCAGAGTTTCAAGTATTTCTTCGGTCACTTTCAATCAATCTGATTGCGGTTGACGAAGCGCATTGTATTTCTCAATGGGGACACGATTTCAGACCGGATTATCGCACGTTGTGTTCTTTGAAAAAACTCTTTCCAACAGTGCCTATTATTGCCCTAACGGCAACGGCAACGGAAAAAGTGAAACAGGACATTGTGACACAATTGGGGCTTGTTGATCCTGTGGAATTTGCGTCGAGCTTTGATAGAAAAAACCTCAATATGCAAGTGGTGCAAAAACAACAAGCATTTGAAACGCTTTTTGAAATACTGCAAAAGCACAAAAATAAAGCGAGTATTATTTATTGTTTCTCTCGAAAAGACACAGAGAATATCGCTGAACGATTGACTCTCAATGGTCTCAAGGCATTGCCCTATCATGCAGGACTTACCGCGGAAATACGAAAGAAGCACCAAGAGTTGTTTATTCGGGATGAGGTTCCGATTATTGTCGCGACGATTGCCTTTGGCATGGGAATTGATAAGCCCGATGTGCGGTTAGTCGTGCATTATACGTTTCCCAAAACCATAGAAGGCTATTATCAAGAAATTGGTCGTGCCGGTCGTGATGGTCTTCCGAGTGACTGTGTGATGTTTTTTTCTGCTGGAGATAGAATGAAGCATGAATTTTTTATTCGGCAGATTAAGGATGAGCAACGACAGGCGAATGAACGGAAGAAATTGGAAGAAATGATTTGTTTGTGCGAATTGTCTACGTGTCGTCGACAGTATGTATTACAGTATTTTGGGGAGACTTGGGAACAAGAAAACTGTGGTAGTTGTGATATTTGCCTGACGGAAACAAAAACATTTGATGCGACCGAACGGGTTCAAAAAATACTTTCGGGGATTATTCGTACGGGAAATCGGTTTGGAAAAAATTATGTTATTAGTGTTTTGGTTGGTTCAAAGGAGAAAAAAATACTTGAACGGAAGCATGACAAACTTTCCGTCTATGGGATTCTCAAAGATGTTTCGAAGGAGGAACTGAGCTCGGATTTTCAGATTTTATTCCATCGGAAATTTATTGAGAAAGAAGGGGATCTCTATCCTGTTTTTTCCGTTACAGAAAAGGGATATTCCTTCCTCAAAAAACGAGAAACAATAGAATTGCCATGTTCGAAATTAATAAAAAAATCTTCCGTTCGAACCGTGATAGATTTTGACCAGAATCTTTTTGAAATTCTTCGGGCGTTGAGAAAACGGATTGCAGATGAGAAATCAGTTCCACCGTTTATTATTTTTGGAGACCAAAGTTTGCAAGAGATGGCGTATTATTTCCCGCAGGAGAGGGAATCATTTGCACAAATTACAGGGGTTGGAACACGGAAGTTGGAAGCTTTTGCGGATGAGTTTATTCCATTAATTACGCAGTATTGTAAAGAAAACAACATTCTTCCTAAACAAAAACAAACACTTGCAGAAAGTCGAACACTTCGATTGCGTCGTCCCGCAAATTCAATTACTACACTCCAAACAAAAGAAATGTTGTTACAAAAATGTTCTTTAAAAGAAATAGCCCATTTGCAGGAATTGACAGTGGGGACTATCGTGAATCATATAGAACGATTACAAGAGGCTGGAGAAAAATTTGACCTGACATATCTGCGTCCTCCAGCAGAAATTTATAAAAAAGTTTATGATGCTTTTGAAGAATGTGGAGATGAGAAACTGAAACCAGTGTTTGATTTTTTGGGTGAAACGATTGATTACGATACGATTCGATTAGTGCGACTGGTTCGTTAAAAACATTGAATATTTATTTAACAAGAATATTATTTCGGTGTTCTTAACCTATTAAAAATGACAGATACCCAAAAAGCATTCATCGGAGCACTGAATAAAGCACTCGAATGGGAATATGCGGCTGCTGTGCAATATGTTCAGCATGCTTCTGTTATCACAGGACCAGAATATGATTCTATTAGCAAGGAACTTGTGGTTCATTCTAATGAAGAAATGGGACATGCGATAGTGGTTTCAGAAATGATTGCAGACTTAGGGGGAGTGCCCACTATTGATGTTGAGAAACGTGAAATATCAGAAGATTCTATTCGAATGTTAGAACAAGATTTAGCAGGAGAAGAACTGGCTATCCGTATGTACAAAGGTCTTATTAAGATGGCGGAAGAACTTGATGAATATGGAATTCGTCGAAAATTGGAAGATATTCTTATGGACGAAGAAGAACATCGTCGAGATCTTTTGAGTACGTTAGGACGATAACTTTTATTCTTTTATCCACTTCTTCACCAGCTCTACCATCTGTGTGGGAGTAATGCTTGATTTCTTTATATATCGAACTCGTTCAGACGGTTTGCCTTTCCATTGGAGGTTGGAAAAAATAATGATGAGCGGGTGTCTGGTAGTCTCTTTTTTGATACGGGTAAGAACTTCGTTGCCATCCATCTCAGGCATCATAATGTCGAGCAAGATGACATCAGGACAGAAGTCTTGGTAAATATCGAGACCATCTTTTCCAGAAAAACTCTGTTGAACCGAGAACCCAGCCAACTCAAACGCAAGTGCAAACATATCGTTTATGTCTTGGTTGTCATCAATCACCAGTATCTTTTTATTTTTCATTTGTATCTGGCAATGAAAACGTGAAACAGGTTCCTTTTCCTTCAGTGCTTTTGAACCAAATAAATCCACCGAGTCTCGCAATAATAAGGTTTACAATATGGAGTCCGAGTCCTGTTCCGGTGTAGCTTTTTCGGAGAGAGTTTTCTACTTGGTGAAATTTCTCAAAGATATATTTTTGATCTTCTTTCGGGATTCCGATTCCATTATCTTTTACAGAAATTTGAATAGACTGCCCTGCATCTGGATATGGTTCGAGAATAACAACGACAGTACCCCCCTCAGGGGTGCATTTGCAGGAGTTACTGATGAGATTCATGAGAACTCGTTTTATACGAAAGGGATCACTTTTGATAAAGCACCGCATATTTTTTGGATTTTGAAAAGTGAGTTTTATATTTTTCTGTACACAAAGCACACGGAATTCATTTGCGGCTTCCACTAGAAATTCGGGGAAGAGTATATCTCGTGACTCGAACACCAATTTTCCAGACTCAAGTCGACTTATGTCGAGAATTTTATTTACGAGTTTAATAAGCTCGGTGGTGTTGCGAGATATCGTTCCGAGAAATTCTTTTTGCTTTCCATTGAGTTCTCCAAATTTCTCCGACAGCAAAAACTCAGTAAACCCATTAATGACAGTCATTGGAGTTCTCAGCTCGTGAGAAACAATAGAAATGAATTTATTTTTTGATTGATCTAACTTTTGAAGTTCTTTGTATGACAACTCTCTTCGCTTTTTAATTCTGAGATCAACTCTTCTGGGGTGAATGTTTTTCACAATACGCCACTTTCGAAATGGAAGATTAGTAGAGATGTAATTGCTGGCTTCTGTGAAGTTAACCATAAAGAAAGGACAAGAAATACAAAGAGAACCACCGTCCGAACGAATCATCTTTTTGAAGCTATCGCCGCTTCAAATCTTATAAAAATCAATAAAATAAAGAACGGCAACTTTCTTCGTATACTAAAAGAAACTTATTGTAAAGAGAAAACAATACTTTTTTTACAAACTGGCAAACCAAATGTGAAGTTTTTGTGAAGAGGAAATATTGACAGAAATATAAATACGGGTGATATTGGCAATATTCATAGCCCCCTCTCAATGAAAATACTCGTCGTAGAAGACAATGAATCGATGTTGGATCTTATTGAGATGACATTGAAACAGGAGAAATTTGTAGTTGATCGAGCAGAAGATGGTGAGGTGGCATTGGGAAAAATGAAAACCAACAAGTATGACCTTGTGATTCTTGATATTGTGCTTCCAAAAAAAGATGGATTCATTGTTATCGCTTCGCTTCGGGCGCTTGGGAAAAAGACGCCGATCTTAGCGATTTCTTCTAACAATCTTGTTGATACACGCATCAAGGCTATCAATCTTGGGGCGGATGATTTTCTCGTGAAAGATTTCTCACTGGACGAACTGACAGCGAGAGCGAAATGTTTATTGCGTCGGAAATCTGGCACGCAGAATAATATTCTTCGGTGCAAAGACATTGCGGTGGATATGACCAATATGTTGGTGTTTTATAAACAGAAAGATGTGCATCTCACAAAAAAAGAATTCCAAATTCTACTTCTTTTATTACGGAATAGAAACACGCTTGTGACACGAGAGGAACTTCAGAATTGTCTGTGGGACGGGAAAAATGACAACCTCGTTTCTAATACTATTACGGTACATATTCGGTCACTGCGGAAGAAACTCAAAGATGGGGCCTACATGATCGAGACTGTTCATGGATATGGATATATTGTGAGGACGTAGAGGGAGCGAATGTAAAATTTTAAATAGAAAAGGTAAAAAGAAATTTTAATTTCCAAATTTTAAAACCGGTCTTGTTGGAACGAAGCAAAGAGTGGGGTTGAAAATTATGATTTTTTTATATTTAACATTTAACCTTTTACATTTTTTCCTCTTGGAGTACATTTCCCTCATATGGAAGTGACACCTATTTCGCTCAAAGATAGCGACAGCGTAAAAGACATCCTTCAAGTGGTGAAGCATGTTTCGACGGATAAAATAGTTTTTATTTGTCCTCGGCATTTTGCTATTTTATCCGACACTTCCTTTCTCAAAAAATTAAAAGAAGTCGAAGAAACAGAGCAGAAAGAACTTTCTTTTGTGGTGTTTCAGAAGTTCGTGCGCGATAGTATGAAAGCACAGGATTTGAAAGTGTACTCAGTCATACCAACGGAATTTATTGATACAGAACGACAAGAGGTAAAGGATATTCTCAATGGAAAACCCAAAAAAGAAGCCCCTATAAAAAATGAAGAAGATGCTCGGGTAGCCTTCACATCTACAAAAACAAAACCGGTGTTTGCTACTCACAAAATTGAAAACGAAGGACGACGGAAACCGATCCGAGGAAAAATATTCTTTGCCTTTTTGATTGTCATTGTACTTCTTATTGGGACATGGGCATGGATTTCTCCGAGAGCCACCGTGACCTTGAAATTAAAAGTATCGGTTATTCCAGTAACCCAGAATGTTATTATTACACTGCCAGAGGCGGATGTATCGGATAAAGAAAAAAATCTCCCGATGGTCGATGGCATTTTTGTGGAAACAGAAGTTATTGGAACTGAAATCTTCCCATCCACCGGACGACGATACGATCTGACAGATGCGCATGGGAAAGTGACACTGATGAACGAAACGAAATATGAAAAGTTCCTTCTCCCTTCTCGACTTGCAACAGAAGATGGAATGATTTTTCGATTCGAAGACAAGGTGGTTATCCCACCGCGCAATGAAGACGGGGCGGGGCGATTTGTCGTAGAGATTAGAGCCGATCAGTACGATGAGGAGGGGAAACCCATTGGCGAGAGGGGAAATATCCAAGCAGGAACAGATTTTATCTTCCCGGCATTGCGTTCTGCATCACGAGAACTGTACTACGCTCGTGCGAACAAAGGACCGCTTGTTGGTGGATCGACATTGACGCATTATTTTATTGAAGAAGGAGATTTTGAATCGGTGAGAGAACTCTTGGTTGAGAAATTTCGTGTGCAAGGAATTGATCAATTGCGGACAGAAATTGAGAATCGGTCAGAGCGAGAAAAGGGGAAATATGTACTCCTCGACGATCCGCGACTGCTCAACACTGAAACCGTTAGCTTCGAGTTTCCAGAAGATTTGGTTGGGCAAGAAGTGCAGACGTTTGAGGTGCCAGCACACGTGCGATTGAGAGGAATTGTTTTTGATCAGTCCCAAGTGGCAAATTTTCTCACCGAGAAACTGCGGGCGACACAAGATCATCGGAAAAAACTTATTAAAATAGATCCTGTTTCTGCTCAGTATAGAGTGATGGAATCGGAATTCTTTGAAGAAGGGAAATGGGTAAAACTATCGGTTGAAATGCAGGGAGTGGAGACATTGGATATCGACTCGGATTCAATCTCTGCACGAGAATGGAGAGAGAAATTAAAAAAAGAAATTGCAGGGAAGAAAGCGAAAGAAGTGCGTGGGATTTTGACGAATTATCCAGAAATCGAAAATGTGATTGATATGAAAATATCACCGTTCTGGGCAGAGAGCCTGCCGAGTATTTTTAATAGGATCGAATTTAAAATAAGATAGTTAACAGTTTATAGTTCATAGTTTAGAGATTTTTTCTTGGTAATCACCCGTCTATAGAGGATGTTATCCATGGGTCGGTGACTTTTAAGGAAAGGAAAAATAAGATTGACGAGCATGAGCATTCACATTCTTTTTGCTTGACAATTTTTTCTCTCGAAGTAAAAAAGCACTACCCAATTATTAAACTCACATTATGCGAAATAATCATCAGTTTTCATTTTTAACAGCCTTCGTATTAATTCTCTCAGCCTTTGTTTTTACTGGCGGAGCGTATTATCTTCAAGATGTTAATCCTTATTCTCGAACAGTTCTTACAGTGCTCAGATCAAGCCATGCTGATATTGGTGGGCAATCGTACTACCGACGACTTCAACATTTTCCACGAGAACGAGATATTTATACAGCACAAATGAAGACAGTGCTCGTAAAACGAGATGTTGTCCGACCACGAGCTGTTGTAAAAGCAGAATCACGAATAGAAATGAATAAAGCAGGACGAAGAACTCGAATTCGAGGAAAAAATATTAGTATCATTCGAATGCGTATTGGAGGACGAACAGTTCCTATGGATCAGTATGTTGAGGGAACACGACGATAATTACCAAACTTGTTAAAAGAACAAAGCTGCCTTGCCCCCAAGGTGGTTTTTTGTTATTACTTTCCTGCACATGAACACTTTTGGAAATCTATTTCGAATTACCAGCTTTGGAGAATCCCATGGAACAATGATGGGAGTCATCATTGATGGTTGTCCTTCGAATATCGAATTGAACAAAAAATGTATTCAAGACGAATTGGATAAAAGAAAGCCAGGACAATCAAGTATGACAACCGAGAGAAAAGAGTCTGACATGTGTGAGATTGTGTCGGGGATTTTTGAAGGAAAAACAACGGGAGCACCGATTGCGGTGCTCGTGAAAAATAGCAATATGTATTCAGCAGATTATGAGAATCTAAAGGATGTGTTTCGTCCTTCACACGCAGACGCTTCCTTCTTCAAAAAATACGGTATTCGTGATCATCGAGGAGGCGGAAGGAGTTCGGGAAGAGAAACGATTTCTCGTGTGATGGGAGGCGCTGTGGCGCAAGAAATATTGAAACAACACAACATTAAAATCATCGGATTTGCACGAGCGATTGGTGGAGAAACATTTGAAAATGTGGATGAATCTTTCATTGAAAAAAATCCACTGCGAATGGCTGATGAGTCGTCATTCAAACGCGCGTTAGATCACGTTGAATCCGTAAAAGCAGAAGGAGATTCACTTGGGGGAATCGTTGAGATCAGGATTAAAAACCCTCCTGCGGGACTGGGAGCGCCAGTCTTCGACAAGCTCGAAGCTGATCTCGCGAAGGCATGTATGTCGGTGGGAGCGGTGAAAGGATTTGAAATCGGAGAAGGGTTCTCGCTTTCAGCGAAAAAAGGATCAGAAGCGAATGATGAATTTATTTCTAACCCGGGTTCGGATTTTCTAACCCGGGTTAGAACAAAACGAAATGTTAATGGCGGTATTCTTGGTGGCATCTCAACAGGTGAGGATATCTGGTTCCGAGTAGCGGTGAAACCGACTTCATCGATTAGCAAACCGCAAAAGACAGTGAATACCAAAGGCGAAGAAGTGGATCTGGAAATCGAAGGACGGCACGATCCGATTATTGTGCCACGGGTGATTCCCGTGCTCGAAGCCATGACGGCTTTGGTTCTGGTGGATCACTTGATGATGAATGCATCAATTTCCAATTTTCAATTTTCAAATAAAAAAAATGAGTGATTTAAAACTGGTTTTTCCGAGTTATCGTTTTAAGAAATCTTTCTTTGAAGCACTCCAAGAGGAAGAAGAAGCCTCAAAACAAGTTTTTTTTTATATAGAAAAGGAGTCTTTCATGGTTTTTTTGAAGCGGATGAAAGATTTTCGAGAAGGAAAAAATTTAACAAAGGGATGGGTGCAAGATACGATGTATTGGATTGTTGAAGGGAAAGAATTTATTGGTCGGATATCTTTTCGACATGAATTAACGCCCAGTCTCCGTGAATACGGAGGGCATATTGGTTATTGGATTCGTCCGTCAGAGAGGAGAAAAGGATATGGAAAAAAGGCATTGGGATTAATGTTGTCTAAAATAAACAAAGAAAAATATTCAAAAGTATTAATTACTTGTGATGATGACAATGTGGCTTCTCAAAAAATAATTGAATTCTATGGTGGAAAACTAAAAGATAAAATTATCCTAAAAGGAAAGGATCGAATTAACAGAAGGTACTGGATTTCGTTATAATTCCAACAATGAAAAAATTTAAAATCCTTTCCAAAGAAAAACTCATCGACTCAAAATACTGTCCGGTGGAGCGCCATGAAGTCGAATTCCCTGATGGAGGAAAAGGGGAATGGTTCGTCAACACCTCTGCCGATGCAGTGATTGTTGTTCCCATTACTGAAGACGGAAAAGTTATTCTTCAAAGAAGTTACAAACACGGAGGGGGAGAAAAAGTGGTGGAATTCTGTGCGGGTATGATTGACGAGGGAGAGACACCAGAGGTGGCAGCAACAAGAGAGCTTCAGGAAGAGACAGGATTTGCTGCGGAAAGTTTAGAAAAAATTGGAGAAGTGTTTGCCAATCCCACAGGATCAAGCATGAAATATCACTTTTTTTTAGCGCGTAATTGTTCACTTAACGGCGAACAAGACCTCGATCCATCAGAGCAAATAGAGGTGTTTTTCGTGGAGGACTGGGAGGAAGCGAAGGCATTGCTCACCGATTCAGGAACGGTAACTTCAAGTGCGACAATTGCAGGGGTGGGGTTTGGGGGCGAACTTTTATGAACAAGGGGTTTAAACACCTTGTTCATAAAAGGGTTTTGTAGAGACGTAGCATTGCTACGTCTCTACTGTTTCAACATAATTGTCATCTTTCTAAAAAACATTTGACAAAAAATCACGCATCCCTATCTTACCCGCGGTCAAAGACAGTTGGTAGACCTTGAGTCATAAACCCAACCGAGACAAATCAAATCATTTCCTCGACGTTCTGTATAGATGGGAAATGGATTACGTCTCAAGTCTTTGCCCCGCAAAGACTTTTTTTAAATCAAAATGGCAATATCACGAAGCACGAAATCGGATCAACTCGCAACTCTTGAAGCAAAATTCAAGGAAGCGAAAGGAGTCGCATTCATTACGTTTAATGAATTGACGGTAGAAGAAGCGCAAACAATGCGACGAGGTCTTCGAGCAGAAGGAATGAGCTACACGGTTATCAAGAAAACATTGATGGCGTTGGCAGCAAAAAATACAGGACTTCCAGAAGTAAACGTGGACGACCTTGAGGGAGCGGTAGCAGTTATTGTATCTCCTACAGATGAGATTGCACCAGCAGCTTCAATCAAGAAGTACATGGCTGAATTCTTTGATAAAGAAACAAAGACTTCAAAGGTAGATTATGCAGGATCAATTTTCGAAGGAAAATTCTGCGACGTGGCAGCAACAGCAATTATTGCGAGCACGCCAAGTCGAGAAGAATCTCTCGCGAAGATTGTTGGAATGCTCAAATCTGGTCCTCAGAAACTTCACAGTGTGTTTGGTTCAGGATTTTCAAAACTATTTAATGTTTTGGAAAATGCGGAGAAATTCGCATCTTAATTTGTTTTTAATTTTTTTATTCTTAAATACCCCATATCATGTCTAAAGAGACTACAACCGATATCAAGCTCAGTGCAGGTGAGCAAAAAGTGGTGGATGCAATCGAAAAACTTACGGTTGTGGAAGCGAACAATGTAGCGAAGTACTTTGAAGAAAAGTACGGAATTAGTGCAGCAGCACCAGTAGCTGTAGCAGCAGTTGGAGCACCAGCAGAAGAAGAAGCAGTAGCTAAATCAGATCACAATGTAGTCTTAAAAGACTGTGGATCACAAAAAATTGCTGTGATCAAAGTAGTTCGTGAAATAACAGGTCTTGGACTTGGTGAAGCGAAGACTTTGGCTGAAGCAGGAGGAACAATCAAGGAAAAAGTGAAGACAGAAGAAGCAGAAGAAATGAAAAAGAAATTTGAAGAAGCAGGAGCGACTGTTGAATTGCAATAAGTTTAAAATGAACAAGGGGTTTAAACCCCTTGTTCATTTTGTAGGGGCGTACCATTGGCGCGTCCCTATTTTGATATTGATTTTTTAATTCAATCGGGTAAAAACAACATACAATGCTTGATATTCAAACAGGAGAAACCAATATAATCCTTCGCACAAAATGCGAGCCAGTGAAAATTTTCGATAATTCACTGGCGGAATTTATTACCCAGATGGAAGAAACCATGCTTAGCGAAGATTTAAATACTGGGGTAAAGGGAGTGGGACTGGCGGGGAATCAGGTAGGAGAAGGAAAGAGAATTTTATTGATTACACAAAACGTCGGTACAAAAAAAGAAACAAAAGTGTTGGCGATGGTGAATCCGGAAATTATAGAATGTTCCCCAAAAGAAGTTTTTATGGAAGAGGGGTGTCTCAGCTTACCAGGGGAATTTGGGAAAGTTTCTCGACCAGTAAAGGTCAAAGCTAAATGGCAAAACACAGAAGGGAACTGGTGTGAAAAAAAATTAGAAAAATGGGATGCGCGAATTTTCCTTCACGAACACGATCATTTAGAAGGGATTTTGTTTACGGATTATTTGAAATAACCAATCCCGTCATTGTCGCTTGGCGGCAATCCTGTGAGGCAATATCGTTCTTTCAGA
>Ga0075121_1002272_pt1 | contig 11121 bp, 9 predicted proteins | sample AntAceMetag02UKG_FD_69793 | JGI IMG/M metagenome (GOLD analysis project Ga0075121, IMG submission 69793) | Saline lake microbial communities from Ace Lake, Antarctica - Antarctic Ace Lake Metagenome 02UKG | ecosystem: Environmental > Aquatic > Non-marine Saline and Alkaline > Saline | place... | reverse complement strand
GATTCGTCAATAAAATTAGAATTACTTGCCTTTTTTAAGTAAGCAACAGCAAGTTTAGCATCACCAACTTTAAGAGCTGATTCACCTGCATTTGTATAATCAGGACAATCAGCCGCGTTATTATTACTCTCATAAATTTCTATAACTGCTTTATATGCTAACAAAGCTTCAGAATAGTTACCTAGGTGGTAATATGTGTCAGCATTTGTTCTTTTTTGAGCTAATTGTTTTCCGGAGCCACACCCTATCATCAACATAATCAAAACAATAGATACAGATAAATTTATATATTTCATATATGAAAATTTTAAGTTGGCAAAAGTAGTATATTAAGTTAAATTTGTATAATAAACCTGTAAAAAGCATATGCAACCAAAATATGAACTAAAAAGTCATTATCATAGTCTGAAATTAGTAGTAAATATTATTTTTGCACAAATTTTAATTGTTTATGGATTTAAGTAAAATATTATCTATATCTGGGAAGCCCGGATTATTCGTAATGGTTGGTGAAGCTAAAAACAACCTTATAGTCGAATCGCTAATTGATGGAAAAAAATCACCATCATTTGCCCATGACAGAGTTAGCACACTTAAAGAGATAAGTGTATATACCGAAACTGAAGATATTGCAATGGAAAAAGTGCTGAAAGGCATATATGAGTTTACTGAAGGTAAACCCCTTGACGATCCTAAAAAATCATCCGGTGATGTTCTAAAAAAAACATTTGCAAATGTACTTCCTGATTATGATCGCGATGCAGTGTATGTATCTGATATAAAGAAGATATTTACATGGTACAATCTTCTTTTGGAAAAAGAGATGCTCGATTTTACTGAAGAAGAAGTTGAAGACACTGAGGTATCTGAAGATAAGCCGGAAAAAGAAATAGAGCAAGACAAAGAATCTGAGAATAAGGATTAACATGAAGCAGGTACAGGATTTTAGCGTAGTAGATTATCATCGGCTTAATGCTGATAATTACATACTTACTCTAAGTTCTGATGCATCTATTGAAAATGTTAACCCGGGCAATTTTGCAGAAATTAAAATACCTGATGCACCGGAAGTATTCTTACGAAGACCTATCTCTATACTTGAAGTTGATCAGAAAGCTAAAACAATACGCTTTTACATTAAAGCAATTGGAAAAGGAACCAAAAAACTTGGGAATCTTGCAATTGGTTCCTCAGTTAATATTGTTTACCCCCTGGGCAATTCATTTACTATTCTCAGACAAAAAAGAGTATTGATAGTTGGTGGTGGATCAGGGATAGCACCTTTTATAATGTTGGCTTCAAAACTTAAAAAGGAGAATACCGATGTAACTTTTTTATTAGGAGCTAGAACCAAAAATGATATATTCCTTACAGATGAGTTTAGTAATTATGGAGAAGTGCTAATTACTACTGAAGATGGCAGCCTTGGTGAAAAAGGACTTGTAACTCAACATTCCGTCTTTTCCAATAATTTTGACTTCAATCATATATACACATGCGGTCCTGATCCTATGATGAAAGCTGTTGCCAAAATTGCTAATGATAAAAGCATTAGTTGTGAAGCTTCGCTTGAAAACATGATGGCTTGTGGTATTGGCGCATGTTTGTGTTGTGTTACTCCTACAATTAATGGAAACCAATGTGTTTGTACTGAAGGTCCTGTTTTTAATACAAAAGATCTGCAATGGTAAACTTAGAAGTAAATATTGGCGGGCTCAATCTTAAGAATCCGGTAACAACTGCCTCCGGAACTTTTGGCTTTGGTGAAGAGTTTACCGATTTTATCGACCTAAATAGCTTGGGTGGAATTTTTGTAAAAGGACTTACTCTTAAAAACCGTGAAGGTAACGACTATCCCAGAATGGCAGAAACTGCATCGGGGATGTTAAATGCTGTTGGTTTGCAAAATAAAGGAATTGATTATTTCATTAATACAATTTATCCTGGTATTAAAGATTACGGTACCGAAATAATCCCAAATATTAACGGTTCAGTTGTTGAAGAATATGTTGAGGTAGCCGAAAAACTAAATGATGTTGCGGGGATTAATGCTCTTGAGCTAAATATTTCATGCCCCAATGTAAAAGAGGGAGGCATGGCTTTTGGAGTCAGTTGTCCGTCCGCAATTGCTGTAACAAGTGCAGTACGAGAAGTTTTCCAAAAACCAATAATTGTAAAGCTATCACCTAATGTTACGGATATTACTGAAATAGCAAAGGGTGTTGAAGGTGCAGGTGCCGATGCTGTGTCGTTGGTAAATACTTTCCTTGGAATGGCAATAGATGCCAATACAAAAAAACCTATCCTTTCAACAATTACAGGTGGTCTTTCGGGTCCTGCCATAAAACCCATTGCGTTAAGAATGGTTTGGCAGGTTTATAATGCTGTTAAAATCCCGGTAGTTGGAATAGGAGGAATAATGAATGCTACTGATGCAATCGAATTTATGCTTGCCGGTGCTAGTGCTATTCAGGTCGGAACAGCAAATTTCATCGACCCACAGGTAAGTGTTAAAATTATTGAAGGCATAAAAGAATACTGTCAGAATAATAATATCAGTGAAGTATCAACACTGACTGGTGGTTTAATTTTATAAAAATTTTCACACTCTTGAATTGATATCCCTACATTTATTGAGGAAATAAATTATTATTTTAACACGGATTATGCAGTTGAACTCAGTCATGAGAGTTATAAATACTCTGGAGAACAACACTCACCAAAAAATCAAAAATACTAATCGAACAATTGAATATATTTGCCTACTAAATAATACTTGTGATGGACAAAGAATTGATCAATAGTTGGAATAATAAATTAGCAGATTCCACACCTACTGAAGTAATTGCTTTCTTTTTAAAACAATTTCCAAACAACGTTGCACTTTCAACCAGTTTAGGAATAGAAGACCAGACACTTACCGAAATTGTAGCATCAATCGACAAAAAAGCAAAAATATTCACTCTTGATACTGGCAGGCTATTTCCTGAAACATATGATTTGCTTGACAGAACCTGCAAAAAATACAAAGTAAAAATTGATGTTTACTTTCCAAACACAGATGATATAGAAGAAATGGTTGTTGAAAAAGGCATCAATCTATTTTATGATAGCATAGAAAACAGGAAATTATGTTGTAATTTACGTAAGCTGGTTCCTCTAGCAAGAGCAATGAAAGGACTAGATGCATGGATAACAGGACTTAGAAGAGATCAGTCGGTTACCAGAACTGATATGCAGTTGGTTGAATGGGATGAAAATAATAATATAATAAAAATCAACCCACTTATTAATTGGTCTGAACAAGATGTTTGGGATTATGTTGAAACTAAAAATATACCTTACAACCCTTTACATAAAAAAGGCTTTGCCAGCATTGGATGCCAACCATGCACACGGGCTATTAAACATGGCGAAGATATCCGTGCCGGACGTTGGTGGTGGGAAAACCCTGACACAAAAGAGTGTGGGCTACATGAAAAATGAAAGTTGTCGAGTTATCGGGTTGTCAGGTTAAATGACAATCTACCAAAAACCAGACCCCAGCAACAACCACTAAAATCGTGACAGCAACCTCAGCCACAGTCATCAACAAAAGCATTCTTAAGCTTGCAATTCCAAATATTGTAACCAACATTACAGTACCTCTACTCGGACTTGTTGATCTTGCATTAATGGGACATCTTAATGATCCGGTGTTTATTGGTGCTATTGCCCTGGCAAGTATTATCTTCAATATTATTTATCATGGTTTTAGTTTTTTAAGGATGGGAAGCAGTGGTCTAACTGCCCAAGCATACGGAGCAAACTCACATAAAGAAATATCGTTGGTGTTAATCCGCTCACTTATTGTTGCAATTGGACTCGCCATAATGCTTATCCTACTGCAATATCCCATACAATGGTTATCATTTAAGATATTAGATGGAAGCGAATCGGTTAGAGTACTAGCAGCTGATTATTTCTATATTCGAATATGGGCAGCACCGGCAACACTTGGATTATATGCTTTTTTTGGATGGTTCCTGGGAGTTCAAAATGCAAAATATCCAATGATAATTGCACTAGTAATTAATCTTGTAAATATTGCTCTTAATTTCGTATTTGTCATTGGTCTTGGCATGACATCAAATGGTGTTGCATTGGCAACAGTAATTGCTCAATATAGCGGGTTGATTCTTGCAATTTTCTTTCTTTTAACAAAGTACAAACAATATGTCAAAATATATTCTCTAAATATTATTCTCAAGACAGATGCAATTGTACGGTTCTTTAAGGTTAATACGGATATCTTCATCAGGACAATATTACTATTACTAACCCTTGCTTTCTTTACAAATATTTCTGCAAAAAATGGGAATGAAATATTAGCTGTTAACACTTTATTATTTCAGTTCTTTTTTCTATTTTCATATTTTGCAGATGGATTTGCCTATGCAGGTGAAGCATTAACAGGTAAAGCATTTGGCAGAGGAAATAGAAATCTGCTACGAAATACTGTTAAGCATCTTTTTTATTGGGGATGGGGAGCAGCAATTGTAACCAGCATTATTTTTATTCTGGGTCTTTCGCCTCTAATGCAATTACTTACCAGCAATATTTCGCTCCAGGAAATGGCAATCAATTATAGATTATGGGTAATTATAATTCCACTAACAAGTACTGCAGCCTTTATTTGGGATGGCATTTTTATTGGTGTAACGGCATCCAAAGAAATGCGTAATGCTATGATTATATCTTCTTTATTAATTTTCCTTCCAGCATATTATATCACTGTAAACTACTGGGGCAACAACGCATTGTGGTTCGCTTTAAACTTATTTATGATTGCACGTGGTTTATTAATGTGGATCATGTGGCGAAAAATAAAACCATATTTACCAAGGCACTAAGCAAAAGTTTGACAGCCCTTTGCCGCAACGATCCATTCGCTGCCAAACACCTACTTTCTTGCCACAACATTCCCTTAATTGTTTGTTTTTATCTATATTCTATTGGTTTAATTTGATAATTTTTCGTATAATAATTGGTTTCAAATAATTAATTACTTAATTTTGTTGCAGTTAGACTTATAAACGGTTAAAATGCAAGGAGCTTTTCAGGATATCACAAAATGTAAAAAAATGAAGAAATGACTGTAATGCTCAACAAAGAACTGGAACAAAAAGTTGAAGAAGACACCAAATAACCTTGGAATTAAAACGTGAAATAAATGACCTACTCATTGAGGCAGGAAAACCAATACGTTATGCCAGTGTAGGAAATGATACTTCGGGTTAGAAAAACTTAAAAAATCAGATGAAAAAACTTGTACTATATGGACTAATTATTCAATGCATGTTTTTTCTATCTACATCTATCCATGGCCAAGTATTATCAGATACCTTGAAAGCAAAAAACCTTGTAGAGCTTTCTTTTGTGGATCTTATGAACGTACAAATTGAAACAGGTACTTTAACAGGTATAGAACGTTCGAAAACACCCGCGATACTTACTGTTATCACTAAAGAAGAAATTGAAAATACTCCAGCTAGAAACCTATTAGACCTACTTGAAGTATATGTACCTGGTGGAAGTTTTGTTAATCATTGGCTCGGACCTCGAATAGGTATTCGTGGTATTATGAGTGATCAGAATACTTCTTATTTACTCATTGTTAATGGTGAAACCATGAATTTACAATATGAAGATGGACCTGTTTTTGAAATTCAAAACAAAGATCTTTCTGATATTGAAAAAATCGAAATTATTAGCGGTCCAGGATCGGTTACCTACGGACCTGGAGCTATTGGTGGCGTTATTTCCATTACTACTATTGATGAAGAAGTAACAGATAAAGTTAAAATAGGTGTCGAACATGATTTTACATATAGATATTCATTTATTAATGGTAAGTATTCTATAAAAAAGAAAAAAATCACAGCTACTTTATTTGGATCAGTTGGAACATCTGATGGTATATTTAATCCGGAATTCTATTATATAGATCGGGCAAATGGCTATGGTTACGGTTATATGTCGGAAACATGGGGTAATAAGGGTTTAGGTACACCAGCACCAAATTTCTATGCCGATTTTCAAGACAAACCTGAAATAAAAGCTCAACTTAATATTAAGTTTTTAAATGAATTTGAATATTGGGCACGTTATACTAACTATAGCTTTATTAATCAACAACAAAAAACAAATTCGCTTGAAGGTCCGGCATTTCCAGGGCACTACGGACAACAATTTACAACCACTCTAAAAAACATCCACGAATTCTCTGAAAAAGTAGTATTAATAAGCAACATTGGATTCCAGTCTATCAGTACCAGAGATATAAGACTGTATCAGGGAGCAAAAAAGCCCTTTAATGATATTACTCAAATGAATAATTCATTTAGTGAAAACAATATTAATATTCGATCATTGATTTCATATAAACCATCCAGTAAACTAAAACTTGCATTAGGGGTTGAATATAAATATTGGTACTATGGTCCTGAATGGGGAGATGAAAAAGACAGTTTTGTAATGGACTTTGCACCACCAGTAAAATTTGCCGTACTAGATTCAAACTCAGGTTTTTATTCTCAATACAATCAATTTGGTATTGTTACAGTTGTAGATCCACCAATTAATGCAAATCAGTTCTCAGTTTTTTATGAATGTAATTATATGCCTGTAAAGAATTCTACTATTCTAATTTCAGGAAGACTTGATAAACACAATATGGCGAAACTGGCATTTTCACCAAGAATTTCCATTATTCAACAAATAAATAAAAATAACTATCTAAAACTAATTGCTCAACAATCAGTACGTTTACCAAGTTTCCGTGAATTATATTCTATTAATTATGCTTTAGAACCTTCTCCAAGCCCCGAAAAGTTATCAGGTATTGAACTAATATATTCAAGTATACTCTGGGAAAACATATCCATTAACCTGTCGACCTTCTATCAATCTATCAACCAGATTGGCTGGACCGATAATAACAAATCAGAAATTTTAGGTAAGTTCAATACAGCTGGTTTAGTAGCTGTTATGTCGTACAAACTAAATGACTTAAATATTACGCTAAACTATTCTTTTATTAAACAATTAAACTGGGATCCTGAATATAAACTAAATTCATACCTTTCAAATATAGGACCCGACAGTATCGACGTAACTCTAGTAGATGCTGGGAATAACAGAATAAATAACTTCCCCCAGAATCAAATCAAACTTATTGCTTCCTACAAAATAGGTAGTTCCATCTATTTGCATTTTAATTCACGATTTGCATCTAGTTATGGACAGTTAGATATGTTAGATAACTTTAAATCAATACATGACAGCTACGGTACCACACAAACAAAACAGGAAATGGACAATCTATATAATGATGTACTAAGCAAAGGCTATTCAAAACCTTCTTTCACATCCAATCTTTCAGTTTCTTATAATTTCAAAGTAAAAAAAGTAGATTTTGTAATAAGCTCATGGGTAATGAATTTATTTTCTGTAAACCATATTCGATACGTATACCAATATTGGGAAGAGGGTAACAACAGACAATATCCACGACAAGTTGGCTTTGTTGAAGAGCCTCGAACTTTTGGACTCCGTTTAACAGCAGAATTTTAATATTAGTATGAAAATCAATAAATTTAAAATACTGCTCTTTCTACTGTTTTTTACAGGTACAATACATGCTCAGGTATCTGAATATGAATTTAAAGCAGCATTTATTGAACGTTTTACACGTTTTATTGAATGGCCTGATAGTATTCAAAGTGACACATTTAATATTGTGGTTATAGGTAAAACCCCACTTCAATCCACTATGGATGAACTATTCAGCAACATAAAGATAAAGAAGCATAATGTAAAACTCACTTACACAAAAGACACTAACGACCTCAAATATGCAAATCTCGTTTTTATATCCAAATCTGCGAAAAAAAGAATTGATAAGATTCTTAAATTAACAAACAAATATCCAATACTAACCATTAGCGACACAAAAGGCTTTGCTACCAAGGGTGTGCATATTAATATGTATGAGGATAATAATTATATACGATATGAAATAAATCAAGAAGCCATCGAAAAATCAAACCTGAAGGTGAGCAGCCTCCTGTTAGCTTCAGCTAAAATTGTAAAAACAGATGATTAGATTTACATTCATACGCAATCTGTCAATAAAGAAAAAGATAATTATAATTATTGTATTGATTACTTATTTAATCAGTACTATGGGATTTATATTTATTGCTATATGGGAATTAAACAGATTACAAACAGAAACTCAAACTGCTTTGGTTTTAAACACCAAACTAGTAGCTAACTATTGTATTGTACCCTTAACTTTTGAAGATAATCAGCAAGCAACTAAAGCATTGTCTAAACTGAAAGAGATTGATTTTATTGAAACAGGCTTTTTATTCGACAAAGAAGGAAACATTTTTGCAAGCTATCCTGATACATTAAATGAAAATTCCATATTAGTGCTTCAGCAACAACAAGAGAGCATATTTAAGGATGGTTATTTTTATGTTAAGGAAGATGTTTTTTATCAAGATGAATTGTATGGTACGCTTTTTATAAAAGCAAATTCAAAACCACTTAAAGTTGCAAGGAAGAATATCATTATAACTATTTCATTATTAAGTATCTCGTTAATTTTTTTATCTATATTTCTGGCCATTAAGATGCAAAGGTATATCTCAAAACCTATCCTGGAATTGAAAAATCATATAAGGAAAATTGCCACTAATCAGCGTTTTTCTGCACATATTTCAAAACTAAATAATGATGAAATTGGAGATTTGTATGATGGTTTTAATTCAATGTATGATCGAGTATTGAAAAGAGAATCAGATTTATTAGAATCAGAACTAAAATATTCTGATTTATACGAAAACTCACCTGATATGTTCGTTTCAGTAGATGCTGAAACAGGTAAAATAATCCAGTGCAATAATACACTTGCAATAAAAACAGGCTTTAGTAAAGATGAAATAATCGGACATCCAATCTTTGAAGTTTACCACCCTAATTGTATTGAAGATGCAAAAGCAGTATTCAATCAATTTAAATCAAAAGGGAAGATAAAAAATGCAGAATTGCAATTAAAGAGAAGTGATGGAGGTATTATTAACGTTCTATTAAATGTTATAGCCATTCGCGATGATAATGGAAAAATAATTGCAAGCCGCTCTAGTTGGAGAGATATTACTGAAAGAAAAAAAGTTGAAAAAGACTTAGAGAAATATAGAAATAATCTTGAGAAGTTGGTGAAAGATCGAACGAAAGAATTAGAAGAAAAATACAAAGAACTCGAAAACATGAATGACGTTTTTGTAGGACGAGAATTTCGAATTAAAGAATTAAGGGATGAATTAGACAATCTAAAATCTGACAAAGAAAATTAATACTTTATGAAAGATCTTGAAAAATTATCGAAAAGTGAATTGATTGCTAAAATTGAAGAAATGCAAAAAACGGAGCAATCAACTAATGCTCTGAAGGAATATGAACCACTTTTTTTTAAAATCGCTGAAAATTATCCGAACTCATATATCTCAATTATTGAAAAAGATTTAACTATCGGTTTTACATCGGGACAAGAATTTAAAAAACAAAATTTAGATCCAAAATCTTTTATAGGGCTTTCATTAAATGAAATTTTTGGTGAACATGCCACTTTTGTAACAGAAAAATATTTAAAAGCATTTAAGGGTGAAGAAATAAGTTTCGAACTTTTTATTAATAACCAATACCAGTTATACAAAGTGGTTCCATTATACGACAGTAACCAAAATATATCAAGAATACTTACTGTTGTGGAAAATATTACCAAACGAAAAAAAGCAGAAGATGCCTTAAAAGAAAATGAAGAGCGATTTCGCCAGATGTTTGAAACACATAATGCAGTAATGCTATTAATTGAACCGGAAACCGGAAAAATTATTGATGCAAACCTGTCTGCACAAAATTTTTATGGTTATTCTGATGAAGCTTTTAAACAAATGATTATTCAGGATATTAATTCCTTACCTGAAGAGAAAGTGTTTGAATTACGCAAACAGGCACAAAAAGAAAACCAGAACTATTTTGTTTTTCCTCACTGTTTGGCTAGTGGTGAAATAAGAATTGTTGAAGTGCATTCTTCCCCGATTATTGTAAATAAAAAACAAATCTTATTTTCTATTATTCACGACATTACAGAACGCAAGCAGGTAGAAGAAGAAAAAGCAAAAATCTATAATTCAATCCAAACAGCGGTTTATATTTATGATTTTGTCAAAAGTAAGAATGATTATATTAATCCCGAGTATACGAAACTGCTTGGCTGGACTATAGATGATATTAATAAGATGGGAAATAAATTTACGGAGTTATTTCATCCTGATGATTTTAAGCAATTAGTTAAGCACATGCAAATTGTGAGTAAGGACACCGAAGATAATACACATATTCTGGAGTATCGTTTCAAACATAAAAATGGACAGTGGCGATGGTGTCTTTCCTATGATACTCCTTTCCAGCGTAAGGTGAATGGTGATGTAGAAAAAATGATTGGATCTTTTATTGATATTACCGAACGAAAGCAAGCAGAAGAATTATTGCTGAAAAACAAAAACCGCCTGGAATATGCGCTTAATAGTATTAAAACAGGTGCCTGGGAATTGGATTTAGAAACGATGGGATCATGGCGTATGTTTAAGCACGACCAAATTTTTGGGCATAATGAGCCTCTTGATGAATGGACTTATGATATGTTTCTTGAGCATGTGATTCCTGAAGACCGGGAAATAGTAAACCAAAAATTTCAGCATGCTATTGCAACTAAAACAGATTGGAATTTCGAATGCAGAATTAAACGAAATAATGATGGCAAAATTCGTTGGATATGGGCCAATGGAAATCAAGAATCCGATGGAGATAAGGAGTTTGGAAAAATGTTTGGTATTGTTCAAGACATTACTGAAAAAAAGCAGGCAGAGAATACGCAAAGAGAGACGTACACAAGGCACTCTGCAATGATAGAAAATATCAGTGATGTTATTGTCATTATGGATGCTGATGGCATAACGAAATACCAAAGTCCAAATATTGAGAAATGGTTTGGATGGAAGCCGGTGGATA
>Ga0075121_1002269_pt1 | contig 11137 bp, 13 predicted proteins | sample AntAceMetag02UKG_FD_69793 | JGI IMG/M metagenome (GOLD analysis project Ga0075121, IMG submission 69793) | Saline lake microbial communities from Ace Lake, Antarctica - Antarctic Ace Lake Metagenome 02UKG | ecosystem: Environmental > Aquatic > Non-marine Saline and Alkaline > Saline | place... | reverse complement strand
TCCGTATACACAATGTGACATCCTCTTGTATTCCATAAACTTATCCTAATCCAGATTCTTGATTTTTTCCATCCCTCGCCCTGACGGGACGGGGAATTTCTAGCGGATTATTAAAAATTATGGAAAATCCTGAAATATTAGAATTAGCAGATGTTGATAAAGCTATTAGATATGATGAAAAGGCAGAACAAGTTTATTGGATGGAAACACCTGTTTCAGTTTTTCCAACAGAAAGGCTTCCTAATGTGGGAAAAATGACAACAGAGAAAACTCTCAAGGAGCTTTTTGGAAAAGATATAAAAGTACAATAGAAATTATCCAATCATGATTTTTTTTAAATCATCAATTCGTTTCTGTACCAATTCAGTAGTACCGATATCTTTTCGATAAAAGAGGGGACCTTCGAATTTTGCAATCATAGCTTCGCAATTTTCGTTTGCCTCGTTTAAATTCGTACCAATTCCCAAGACTCCAATTGCACGTCCTCCACTGAGAATCAATGTGTTTTCGTCAGAAACGGTAATGCCCGCAAAGAATGTTTTGGTTTGATTGGTGTTCCACTTTTCAGGAGCGGTGATTTGTGTGCCTTTCTCAGGACTGGTCGGATATCCATTTGCACAGAGATATTTTAGCACTGTCGCAACGGGTTGAAACTCCAATTTCCCAATTTCACCGAGTCGACCTTGGGTAGCTTTTTCACAAACATCGACAAAGTCAGTTTTCAAAATCGGTAAAATATTGAGTGCCTCGGGATCTCCGAATCGGGCATTGTATTCAATCAATTTTATTCCGCGTTTCGTCACGATAAATCCTCCGTACATCACGCCGACAAACTTTTCACTCAGTTCTTGTTCCATTGCTTTCATGACGCGTTCAGTAATATTGTGAGCTGTAGCAATATCTTCATCAACCAAGAAGGGGAGTGAATTCCGCTCATCGCTAATCGTTCCCATACCTCCTGTTTGGGGGCCTTGGTCTCCAACTTCTACTCGTTTGTGATCTTGTATAGCAGGTGTGTCGAGAACTGTCTCTCCATCCACGAGAGAAATGAGAGAGAACTCTTGTCCGATAAGTTTTTCCTCCAGCACCACGCGTCCAAATTTCTCAATTGATTGCTTCGCGAAATCTTCTACTTCTGTCAGAGTCTCAAAATGGTCACCTGCAACAATCACTCCTTTTCCACCAAGTAGTCCGTCGGCTTTGATCACAATCTGCCCATCGAATTTTTCAAAGAATTCTGCTCGTGCCTCATCATTCATATCTGTCGAAACCAAGAAGTCAGGTGACGCATCGATGTTGTATTTTTTCAATAAATTTCGAGTGAAACTTTTAGAACTTTCCAATTGTACGCATTTTTGAGATGGGGCGAAGCAGGGGACTGATAACATTTTGAGTAAATCACTGGCACCAGATTCAATTTGAGCTTCGGGACCAATAATGGAAAGATTGGGTTTAAAATCTTCAACGAGCTTTTTTAGTAAATCAAAGTTATCTAGGGAATCAGTGAGTACGATATCCACTCCTAAAAGCACCATTCCAGGATTGCGAGAGGTTGCAAAATTAACAATATGAGGGGATTGCGGAGATCGTGCAAGTGCGTCACAGATAGCATTCTCTCGTCCACCATTTCCGATAACCAAAACTGTTTTTGTCATGCGATAGAACTTAGATGTGGGAAGTTTAGAGTCAAAGAGTTGAAGAGTCAAAAAGTTGAAAAGTTGAAGCGTTAAAATGAAAATATTAAATCGTCTGTGTGCAGAGTGAATCGAAAAATAACCATGAGTACCGCGCTAACGCTTTTAACTAGGTTCAAAACTTTACCGGAATGACCGAATATTTCTAAAAATCGAAAATCGGTCCTCGACTCTGAGATAAGAGTTTCGCTCGGATTTGAATGAGCAATCGAAAATAGTTGTTATCCAACCATCTGATCGTTCATTTTTAGAATAGGCAAGTAAATCGCTAAGATCATGAACACTGCTCCGACGGCAATAAAAGCAAGGATGATTGGCTCCATCAGCTTGGAGATCATTTCGATTTTTCGTTCGAGTTCGCCTTCATAAAAGTCCGCAATCTTTGACATAATCCCTTCCAAAGAGGCGGTTTTTTCCCCAATAGCAATCATGCTGATAAGCATCTGTGGAAATAGATGTTCACTGTCAGCCAAATTTTCGGCGATCGGGATTCCTTTTGAAAGATCCTCTGCGGTTAATAATAATTTTTCTTCATAAATATGGTTTCCCGCAATACTGGAAGTAATTTTTAGTCCCTCCACAATAGGAACACCTGAAGCAATCAAAAATCCAAAAATACGAGTAACACGAGAAAGAATCATTCCTTTTAAAATTCCTCCCACGATGGGGAACATGAGGAGTAGTTGAGCCCATTGAAGCTGCCCAACTCGTGATTTTTTCCAAAGAGTAAAAGCGGTTATAACACCAACAAGTCCTCCAATAAGAAGTGGCCACTGTTTGAGTACGAGATCACTCAAAAACACTAAAATTCGCGTAGGAAGGGGGAGACTTTCGATATCTCCGAAGAGTTCGATGAGTTTTGGAACAACGAAGACAACAACGACTACTGCCAAAAGTACCATCACGACAATCACGATAACTGGGTATGTCATGACAGCTTTTACTTTCTTCTGAATTGAATTCATCCGTTCATATTGCAATACGAGCTCCTTTAGCACTTCGTTTAATTTTCCTGATTTTTCACCGGCTTCAACAATTGAACAAGTTGCTCGATCAAAAATATCATTATTTTGTCGCATGGCTCCGGCTAAACTTGTTCCGCCTTCGATAGAATTATGAATATCACTAATAACTCGTTTCATTTTTTGATTTGCTGTTTGCCCTTCAAGCATTCGCAGAGCTTCTGGAATAGAAATTCCAGATTGCACAATCGCACCAAGAAGTTGAAAGAAAAGCAGTTTTTCTTGCAGTTTTACGGGTGACTGTTCAATAACCCAATCATTAGCGAGAGTAAACACACTGACTATTGTCGCAATTATTCCTTTCCGTTCGTCTTTTTTTGTAGTAATCGCATCTTCTTTGATGTCCAAGATAATTTCATCAAAGTTTTCTTCAACGGCTGGTTCCTGTGACGACGGGGTATTTGGATCTATCATGGTTAGTTTTTAACAAGTTTATATACTTCTTCAAGGGAAGTTTCTCCTTTAACAGCTTTAATGAGACCGTCTTGTTCAAGGGTGATCATTCCTTCTTTCTGTGCGAGTTTTTGAATTTCAAAGGATGGAGAACCTGCTAAAATAGCTTTTTTAATTTCTTCACTCATATAAAGCACTTCGTAAATTCCAACTCGTCCCAAGTATCCTTGTCCAGCACATTTTTCACATCCTTCTTTGTGAGGAGTGTAAAAAATCGGATCGTTCAACATTCCATCATCAAACCCTTCGTAGGCTGCGAAAACAGTAAATGCTGCTTGAATTTTTTTCTTTGCATCGATACTTGGTGTTTGTGGTTGTTTGCAGTTATCACAAAGTTTTCGTGCCAACCGTTGCGCAATAATAAGGTTAATTGATGCCGTCAAAAGAAAGTCTGGCACTTTCATATTTAAAATACGCGTAATTGTTTCAACAGCGGAATTGGTGTGAATTGTCGAAAGCACCAAGTGTCCTGTTAAAGATGCTTCAATTGCAATATCAATTGTTTCTTTATCTCGGATTTCCCCCACCATGATGATGTCTGGATCTTGTCGGAGAGCGGTTCTCAAACCCGATGCAAAGGAATATCCGATATCCGGTCGCATCTGACTTTGATTAATTCCTTCGGTTTGATTTTCAATCGGATCCTCAAATGTCATGATATTTTTCTCAATCGAATTGAGGTAATTGAGTGCAGAATACAAACTCGTTGTTTTTCCTGATCCTGTCGGTCCAGTGGTAAGAATAATTCCGTTAGGATCGCTTACCGCTTTCAAAAATCGTTCATAATTTCGTCCCACAATTCCAAGTTCTTGCAACTTTGGAATCGTCTTTGATTTGTCTACTACACGCATTACCACTTTTTCACCATTTATCGTGGGGAGTGTGGAAGTACGCATGTCAACTTCCGTGCTCTTAACATAGGTTGTAATTCGTCCATCTTGTGGAATTCTTGATTCATCTATCTTTAAGTTCGACATAATCTTTATTCGAGAAATGATTCCTGGATGAAGATTTGGTGGATACTCTACAAGAATTTGTAAAATACCATCAACACGTAAACGAATTTGAATAATGTTTTTGTGAGGTTCAATATGAATATCAGATGCCCCTTTCTCTAAAGACATTTGCATTGTCGATTCAATTACCAATGGAACATCACCTGCAACAATAGCATCTTTTAGAGAATCAATAGTGGACTTTGTCGTTGTCATAGGATTAAGAGTGTCTTATTGAGAGAAAAGAATAATTTTTAGTTGAGCACTAAGCGTGTTGTTTTTTTTATCTAATGTCGTTTTAATAGAATCGATATGTACAAGTGGCAGAATATTGTTTTCTAGGAATTTGTAGTCAATAAGCTCAATCTGCCCTTTCTCTTTTCCAGTTTTTAATTTTTCAGAAATTTCACCTGTTTGTAAGAAGAGGATAAAGTCTTTGAAATTATCTTTATCTGTTGTGAAGCTGAGAGAAAAATCAGTAGAAGAATATGATCCTATTTTTTCTGATTGAGTTTTTCCAAATTGAACTTTTGTGAGTTGAAATTTTGAATCTTTATATACAGAGTCCAAATTCTCGAGTTGGAGTGCATAGAGTTCTAATATTTTTACAATCTTTCCTGTATCAAGTTTCTTTGGAAGCCATTGTCTCTCTTTTACTAAATAAGAGCCTGCTACTGAATTAAACTCAGCTTCTGTTTGTTCGAGTTTTAATGATTTTACGTTTGTTGTGAGTTGCAAGCTTTTTACCTGTAATTCTAAAGATTTATTGTTATTTATTTTTTGTTGCCACTCGGAAAACTTTGGAATTAATAGTGATCCCCAGAGAGCAATCGCAAGTATCAAAAGGATAATCCACGGAACAGGATTCCCTCTGAGTCGAGCTTCTCGAGAGTTTAAAATGGGAGCATCTTTAGAGTGAGCCATATTTTATTGTTTTTTAGTAGTAATATTTTGAAGCCATTTTTCGTATTTTACAAAAACACTATCGGCAGGATCTATTTCATCGGGTGTTTGAAGCGACAACTTTAAAGAGAAATCCATACTTTGGTTTCCATTGTTATCTAGCTTTTTTGAAAAACTATTGAGTGATTCACCTTTGTAAATAGGAAAAGAGTTCATGAGCGCTACAAACTCTGTATTAAGAAAAAATGTTTTCCCAAACAGATGTGCTCCATGGACTCCGAAACTGATGTCATTTCGATTTGCTGAAACCGCATCGACGCTTATATCATTCCCTGTGTTTGAAAGAATAGGATTCTCGAATGATTTTGAATTAAAGTATTCGGCTGCTCTTTCTGGACCGTGTAGTATCCCATATGTTGCAATATTTCCTTCTTCATCAAATAAATCAAACCATGTGATTTGTTGTGCTTTAAGTTTTTGAACAGTATCTGTGTTGATAGAATAATTTTTTGATTGAAGTTGTTGCTCGAGTCTTGAAATTTTACTTGCGTACTCAAGACTTTCTTGCTCCATCTTTTTTTGCATTTTCTTGAGTCGTTCGTATCTTGATCCAGTGTTTTCTGTAGCATTAAAGATGGCAAGGTACTTATTGTTCTTATCAAGATCGACTGATATCCAAACGACACCAACGATACCAATGATGGTCAAAGCGATTGAAAAGTATTTTAAAAAGAGAACCCATCCTGGAATATGTTTTCTTTTTTGAAGAAGTAATTTTTGTTCTTCTGAACTTAGCATTGCTTGTGCTACAGACGTTTGATTCCCCTGAGGAGTTGCTACGGGTAAAACAATCCCGTCTTTTGATTGGGGCTTCTCTTTTCCTGAAACAAGTTGTTTTTTCGTTTTGTTATAAAGTTCATCAAACATTGGTATGTGTTTTTATTTTGCAGAATTAGTTTTACTAATTCTGCTCGTCATCTTATCAAAGAAATAGCTGTACGACAAAGTTTTCAATAAAAAAAGCTATTTTCAAAACAACCTTTTATTGTAATACGCAATCTTTTGCTATTTTTCGTATCGAACTGCTGGAAGCAATCCCATCGTTCGAGCCTTTTTAATAGCACTCGCAAGTTGTTTTTGGTGCTTGAGGCAAACTCCAGTGTGGAATCGACTTTGAATTGATCGGTAGTAGGTAATAAATCCAGCTAAAAACTTAGAGTTTTTGTAATCAATATGTTCTGTTTCATTTTTGCAGAGTGTACAAACGAATTTTTTTGGTTTTGGAGGCATGTTTTATAATTAATAATTAATAATGAAGAATGATTAATGACCTAGAGGTCAAGAGATGAGTCTTCAAGAATTTCATCGAGCTTCTTGTCGACGAGATCTTTCTTTGGTGCAGGAGCGGGTTTTTCTTTCACCGCTTCTACTGTTGGTTCTTTTTTTATCGCTTCTTTTACTTCCTTGTCAGGCGAAATTTCGACGGAGTCTGATTCTTCCTTTGGTTCAATAATTTCTTTCTTTACTTCCGGTTTGACTGCTTTCTTTTTTGGAGCGTCCATCCCAGAAAGTTTGTTTTCGATCGTGTCTTCTTTTTCAAGAGAATCCCATTCTTTTTTCATTTCTTCGTATTTTCGTGGTGCAGCTGATTTCGGATCTACCTTTGTTAAAAGGAATCGAACGAGCTTTCCATCGATATTCCAATCTTTTTTGAGTTCAAGAACCTTGTCTCCGTCCATCTCAAATTGAGCGACGAAGTAGTATCCCCATTTTTCTTTATTGATCATGTATGCGAATCCTCGCGCACCCCAAAAGTCTTCGAAGGTGATTGTTCCTCCAAACTCTTTGATCTTCTTCGTAACGGAATCGGTTGCTTGCTGCTGAGCAGCTTTCTCGTCAAGCGAGTTTGTGATGATTGCCATCACTTCATATTTTGTAGTCATGCTTTCTGGTCGGTTAAGAAATATTCAATGTGCAATTTTCAAATGAACTGAGAATCGCGAGCACCGGCGTCCCTGCAAGTGAGCGGGGAGGCAAAGCGAGGGTAATGTAGCGAGGGGGGATTTTTTTGCAAGCGTTTTTTGATATTTTCCATTGCCAATTGCCAATTTTCAATTTTTCCTCTAAAAGTAATTTGAAAATTGACATTTGAAAATTGAAAATGGATAGAGATGGATTTTATCTTGTAGACAAAGACATTGATTGGACGAGCTTTGACGTGTGCGCACGGATGAGGAAGCTTTTGAATATAAAGAAAGTCGGACACACAGGTACGCTTGATCCATTTGCGACAGGACTTTTGCTTATCGCGACAGGGAAGTGCACGAGACTGATTCCTTTTTTTGAGAAAGAACAAAAGACATATGTAACCACTATTGAGTTGGGGAAAGATTCTCCAACACTCGACACGGAATCGGAAATGGAAGACGTGGAAGTGAAAAAAGAACCAACGTTGAAAGAGATTGAACAAAAAATGTGTTCAAGCTTTCAAGGAGAAATCAAACAAATGCCACCACAGTTTTCCGCAATCAAAATTGCGGGGAAGAAATCCTGCGATGTCGCTCGAAGAGGGGAGAAGGTCGATTTAAAATTACGAGATACCGAAATCGTTTCGAGCAAGGTTTTGTCTTACAACTTCCCAGAAATCGAAATTGAGATGACCGTTCGAGCAGGGTTTTATGTGCGGGCCTTTTCGCGAGATTTGGGAGCAGCGTTGGGAACGAAAGCGATTTGCACTCAGCTTCGTCGAACACACATTGGAAAATTGTCCGTTGAGAACGCTGAGAAAATCGATCACCTCACCGCTGCTATCGATCCGAAGTTTATTCTGACTCAGATTGATCATCGAGAGATTCCCACGGGAAGAGTTCAAGACTTCATCGCAGGGCGATCATTTGATTTTGCAGGAGTTGATAAGGAAAAAATCCTCGTGCTTGTAGGAGGAAAATCAATGGGAATAGGGGAGATGCAACACGGGAAGTTGCAGCCACGAGTGGTTTTGTGATTTAAGAGCTTTTTTTGTTGGAAATTTTGTAGAAATAATCGATTGAATATTCGTTTAGTAAATATTTTTCAAGAGCTATTTCTGTTTTCTGTTTTCTTTCCAAAATTTCCTTTTTTATACTGTCAACAAGTTTTAAGAATTTTTCAGATTTTTCTTTATCTGGACTAATCGTTGAAAGGGAAATGCAACTAATTCCTATTATTTTTTTATCATTGAGATTTGGGTTGAGCCAAACATAGGGTTTAATTTGAAATTCCTGGGAATTTCCAGCATGTGCGACGTATTCATGTCGAGTATTTAACAATTCTTTGTGAATATCCAAAAATTTATTATCAATATTTATTTTTTTTAATCCCTGTTTTGAGCTTATGAAGCATTTGCAATATGCTACTACGGCATGTGTATATAAAGATTGTTGAATTATAGAACATACTTGAGTTTTCTTATCAGATTTAATGAGTATTTTTAAACAATCTTCTGCAGAATTTAAATCTATTAAAATAGAATTTAGCCTGCAAAGTGTTCGCGCAATTTTGTAATCAGGATGTTCCTGATCTAGAACTACACAAGGACATTTCTTCCCATTTATTTTATGAACAGGTTCGAAAGGATCTCCTTTTTTCATAGGAATAACTCCTCGCACCTTAATCGAATTTTTTCCAGGGAGAACTTTGTGTATTTCGATTGAAAATTTTCTGGTCATTTTTTACAGATTAATTTTCTCCCCATACTCATCACAGATGAAGATCTCAGGCTGAAGTTCAATCCCCGTGTTTCTTTTGATAACGTCTTTCCATTTTCGCGCCAATGAAAGAATGTCGTCCTGCGTGGCTTTTCCTTCTAAGTTGAGAATGAAATTCGCGTGCTTCTCAGAAATCTGAGCGTGTCCGATTCGATCGCCCTTCGCGCCCGCTTCTTCGAGCAACTTGCCCGCGAAGTTTTCTTCAGGATTCTTAAAGAAACTTCCGCCGGATTTCCCCGGGGGATACTTTTTCCATCGGTCAGCTAATAAGGTTCGTGTTTGTTCTAAGGCTTTATTGGGGTCGGCTTTTTTAGTCAGTTCAAAGGTGACCTTTGTAATGCACCAGTCGGGATGTTTTTTGAAAATAGATTCTCGGTAGGCGAACTGACAATCTTTGGTAGCGCATCGTTGAACCATTCCTGCCTCATCTATATATTCCACGGACTTCACGAAGTCAGCAGTTTCAATTCCGAACGCGCCCGCGTTTCCCCGAACGAATCCACCGAGATTTCCAGGGATTCCGCTCAAGTTGCAGAGATCTTCAAATCCGTGTTCATTTGTTTCTTCAACGAATGCCTGCCAATTTTTTCCCGCCTCAACAGTGACCCTTCGACTTCGCTCAGGGCAGGCTCCAGTGTTGGGCTTATTCCATGTGACTTTATCAAACTCTAAACAAAATACGCGTCCCCGAAATCCTTTGTCTGACATTAATAAGTTTGATCCTTTTCCAAGGATGAGTTTTGGCATTCCCAAGGCGATCGTCTCCGCCCAGATCTCTCCAAACTTCTCACTCGTGTCGACATTCCAGAACTCATCTGCAGATCCTCCCACGCCATAGAAGGCATGTTTGGCGAGCGGTTCGTGCATTAAGATTTCCATGAAGTAATTTTTAATTTTCAAATGTCAATTTTCAGATTACTTTTAGAGGAAAAATTGGCAATTGACAATGGACAATGGGAAATTTCCAAAAATAACTTGCATCAAATTCGACAATAGATACTATCTGCGCGTCGTTAAGCCAATCTGATTTAAGAGCGGCGGGAAGCGACAAATACTTTTAATTTTTTCCCACCATGGCAACAGTAAAAGACCTTTTCAAAAATCTTGTCCACATCGGACACAGGACGTCTCTTTGGAATCCAAAGATGAAATCGTTTATTCACGATAAACGAAACGGAGCACATATTTTCGATCTTGATAAAACGGCTGAGTGTTTAGACACAGCACAAAAATTCTTGGCAGAAACGAAAAAGCAAGGCAAACAAGTGCTTTTCGTAGGAACAAAACCACAAGCTTCATTGGTTCTTAAAGAATTGATCGCTGACACAAAGTATTTCTACGTTGATGAAAAATGGGCACCAGGGCTTTTGACAAACTTCAAAGAGCTCCGAAAACGAATCGATCACTACTTAAACTTGAAATCACAATTTGAAACAGGAGAAATTAAGAAATACACAAAGAAAGAAGTAGCGAAATTTAAAAAAGATTTGGAAAAACTCGATAAGGCATACCACGGGGTAGCGGAAATGCGAAAGAAACCAGATGTACTTATTGTGCTCGACGCAGTAGGGGACATCCAGTCAATTCGAGAAGCGAATGTTTCAAAATTGGCAGTGGTAGCGATCACAGATACAAATGCTGATCCGGATAACATCGACTTCCCGATTCCAGCAAATGATGATTCTGTAAAATCTGTTCGCTTTTTGGTTCAGTGTCTGTTAGAATCTTTGGCGTAATTTTACGTTAAAAAACAAACATGGACGATCAAAACCAAACACCCATCACCGATCCCGTAGAACCAACAGTAGCACCAGAAGTGCCTACTTCTCCCGAACCAACGATGGCACCAGAAGTTCCGACTTCTCCTGCTCCAGTTCAGACAGAACCAACACTTGCTCCTGAGGAAAAACCAGTTGCAACAGGGATTGTTACGAAGGGAGAAAAGACACTCGCAATGTTCGGATATATTGAATTTTTGTGCGTGTTGCCGTTGGCGCTCAAGCCAAAATCTCGATATTGCCAGTTCCACGGAAAACAATCATTGGTATTGGTATTGTTATTCTTCATTCTTTCTTGGATTGGATGGATTGTTCCAGCCGTTGGAATGCTTATCGCATTTGTTCACATCGCAATTATGATTGTAGCAATGGTTCAGGCTTCACAAGGAAAGTTCTGGAGAATTCCATTCGTGGCACAAGTAGCTGACAAGTTGAATTGGGAGGAGTAGGAAGAATTTTCAATTGTCAATTGTCAATTGTCAATTTAAGAAAACAAATTGCAAATTGCAAATTGCAAATTGAAAATGGGAAATTGGCAATTCGTGA
>Ga0075121_1002267_pt1 | contig 11141 bp, 5 predicted proteins | sample AntAceMetag02UKG_FD_69793 | JGI IMG/M metagenome (GOLD analysis project Ga0075121, IMG submission 69793) | Saline lake microbial communities from Ace Lake, Antarctica - Antarctic Ace Lake Metagenome 02UKG | ecosystem: Environmental > Aquatic > Non-marine Saline and Alkaline > Saline | place... | reverse complement strand
CCCCTCCTTACCGATTCCCCGCCAACAGCTCTATCGCGCCATTCATGAGCTTCTTCAGTTCGAACGGACGGGAGCCAATCCCGCCGACTACGACCTCCCACTCGGGCGACTGTACGGAGAGGTCATCCTCACTGATGCCAAAGAACTTGTTTCGGGTAAACAAACCTTCCACGGCCTGACCTTTGGCGACCGCTGGGAGGACATCGCACCGCCCCACCAGACGTTACTCCGCATTCACGACCGCCTTCATCCGCTTAAAGCCGCGGTCCCTTAAGAACAGGCCGCGAGCAAACGTATCGGGAAAATTTCCGGTTAGAGCGCGAGAAGTTCCTGGACGTCGTCCCAGGAAAGATTCTGCATCTCTGAGCTAATACCATCATCGGCCAGAGTGGCATCGTAGAGCAGCTGTTTTTTGCGCTGAAGGGCCAGCACGCGCTCTTCAATGGAGTCCTGCGCAATCAGCTTCACACTGTAGACGGTCCGCTTCTGGCCGATACGATGGGCGCGATCGGTGGCCTGATTCTCGACGGCGGGATTCCACCACGGATCATAATGGATGACCATATCCGCACCGGTCAGATTCAGGCCGCTGCCACCGGCCTTCAGACTGATCAGGAAAATCGGGATATCCGAGTTCTGATTGAACTCGTGCACGATCTTCTGCCGCTCCTGGGTCGACCCATCGAGATAGCAGTAGCGCACGCCGCGCTTGTCCAATTCCGCACGCAGGATTTTCAACATCGTGACAAACTGGCTGAAGACCAGCACGCGATGCCCGGCATCCATCGCTTCGTCGAGCAGCTCGAAGAACAGGGCCATTTTGGCAGAGGGTTCTTTCGATTCCAACCCTTCGAGCTTAAGGAGGTCCAAATGACAGCAGACCTGACGCAGGCGCAACAGTGTATTAAGAATCTCGAACTTGGCTTTGTTGTAGCCCTGCTCCGCGACGAGATCGGCAATCTTCTGCCGGGACGTTTCCAGCAGCGCGGTATAGACCTTTTTCTGATCGCCACTGAGCGCACAGGTGGCGATGCGTTCGATCTTGGGAGGCAGCTCCTTGGCGACATCGCGCTTCATGCGGCGCAACAAGAACGGGCGCAGTTTCCGGCGCAGTTTCCATTGTCCAAGCTCCCCTTCGGGCCCACCGGCCATGATGGGCTGCTCTACATTCCTGCGGAAGTCGGCATGGTTTCCCATATAGCCGGGCATCAGAAAATCCATGATGCTCCACAGGTCGGAGACGCCATTCTCGATCGGCGTACCGGTGAGCACCAGCCGGTGCCGGGCACGAATGCGCTTGGCGGCCTTCGCATTCTGTGTGGAGTGGTTTTTGATGTGCTGGGCTTCGTCGAGGACCGCGGCCATGAATTCGATAGGCTCATAGAGCGCGATGTCGCGGCGCATCACGGCGTAGGACGTGATGACGACATCCAGTTTTTGCATGTCTTTCCAGCGGGAGTGGCGGTCGGCCCCGGTCATCGCGCCGACCTTGAGCCAGGGCGTGAAGCGGGCGGCTTCGTCGGCCCAGTTTTCCACCAGGCTGGTCGGACAGACGATCAGGGCCGGCTGCCGGTTCTCATCGGTGCGCTGTTCGGCCAGCATGGATATCCAGACGAGAGCCTGCAGGGTTTTCCCCAGGCCCATCTCATCTGCGAGAATCCCGCCGAAGCGGTTGCGTTCGAGAAAGCGGAGCCAGTGCACCCCGTCTTTCTGATACGGCCGGAGCTGTTTTTCAAATTCAGCGCCGAGCGGTTCGGCGTCCATCGGCTCCACGCGGTTTTTCTGGGCCGCACTCTGGATCCAGTCGGGAGGCGCTTCCACATCCACGCCATCCAGCGCCTGGAGAGCGCTGGCAGCATAGGCGGCATAGACGGGTGCCAGCCGGAAGCTGCCGGGGCGCTGCCCTTCGCCGGACGCACAGTCGCTGAAAACGCTCTGCAGCGAGCGGATGGCATCGGCATCCAGGAGAATCGTCTTGCCGTGGTGTTCCACATAGGCGTCGCCCTTGAGCAGGGCGCGCTGGATATCGGCGGAAGACAGGCCGCCCTCGGCTCCGGCATCATAGTCAAAGCGGACTTCGAACCAGCCCTCTGTACCCGCATCGGCATCGATGCTGACCACCGGGGTGGCAAAGACCGCGTCCTCCATCGTCGCGCGGATGCGGCCATCCCATTCCACGCGCCAGCCGCGTCGCTGCAGAGCCGGCACGGCGCTGCCCAGGAAATTGAGCACTTCGCGCGTGCCCACGATAGAAGTGAGGTCGCTGCCGTTGCGTCCTGAAATTCCAAACCGCTTGAGGGAGAGCAAGGCATAGTTTTCGGCCACGATATCGCGCACGGTATAGCGCAGGATATCCTCGGGGTCCGGATGGGCAAAGGACCCTCTGGCGGAGACCTGCGAAGCCGGCAGCTGGACATCGCCATACACGGCGTCCACCTGCATGGCCAGGCTGGCGGGACTGCCACGAACCATGAGGCGGAAGCGCGGCACCTCGGGTTCAAAGCTGAAGACATCCGGCTCCACCTCGGCCTCGATCTGGAGATGCTGGCCCAGCCGCGGCATTTCCTCGCGAAGAAACCGCGGCACCGCTGTCCGCGGAATGACCACCTGGCGCTTGTAGATTTCCCAGAGCGGCGGCGGAAACAGTTTCTCCAGCGGCCAGAAATGTCCGCCGCCAAATACGCTTCCGCTCCGCCCGGACACCAGATAGGTCGGGAACTCCGCCCCGCGCAGGAACGGGAGCTCGGTGTGCGCCACGAGAAGCAATTCGCCGTTCTCGTGGTCCAGATCGACACGCATCACGGTCGAAACCGGCGTATCATTCACCGTCAGCTCCACCCCGCCCTCTCCCCAGAGCGTGTCTCCCTGAAGCAGGGAGAGCACATTGAGGAAATCGGCGGTGTTCATCACGAGTTCGTCCGGCACTTCCCCTTCCGCGATTTCTTCCAGCACAAACAGAAGCGAGTCGTGCTTGTTCGAGAGCCCTAGCACGGTGTCGCGCGAAATTTCACTGAGCGGCTGCCGGGCCCCCTGCGCTTCGAGAAAAACGCGGACGGGGATTTTGCCCTGCAGGGAGCTCTCGCGCCAGCCGGTGGGCAGACCGAGTAACAGTGCGCAGTTGAGTACACCGGGCATGCCCGGCGCCTCCCGCTTGAAAAAGGCCTTGGCTTCAATCTGCCGCAGATGCTGGGCCCGGCGCTCTTCTTCCTTCAGCTTGCGTGCGCGGTCGGGATCGTTGTATCGCGCCAGTAGAGCCAGCCCCAGAGCAATGACATGCGAGCAGATAATGCCCCGCTCCACATTATCGCGGCAGGGACACAGATTTTCGCAGGAGTGGTCCGGCAGGATATTCGCCGCCGTTTTGATCGACCGGCTTCCCCAGGACAGCGTTCCCTTGATGATCGGCTCTTCATAGGTGGCATCCAGAACCAGTCCGCGCTCAAACAAGGTCTTCCCATCCCGGAAGGTGACCGTCCCTCCCCAGCCCTGCAGCATTTTATATGTAAACGGCAGTTTCACGCATTCCTTCTTGCCTGAGAACCCAGTGGTGACCAAAAGGGAGAATGTACAAGATTCTTTGCCAAAGACAATCCTCTTTCATCGGTTCACGGTTCCTCCTTCCGGGTTCCGTGCGGATCAGATGGCGAATCCAAGGCAAAAGCAGGCCGCGCGAAACGTTTTTCCTTTGAACTTCTCGCTTGCCCGCGGGGCCGCCTGCCCGTATGCTCCTGCCCCAATGTTTTCGCCCGGATCAGCCGGACCGAAACCGGATGTCAGTTTGAGGAAAGAGAGCCTGCCGATGACCATGATGATTTCGAAATTTCATAAGTTGATTCAATCCCGTATCCTTTGGGGTGTGTTTCTGATTGTAATCGTCATGTCGTTTGTCGTATGGGGGATGGTCTGGCCCGACAACTCTGAGGAAACGCAGATGGCCAACGCCGCCGGGATGCTGAATGGCGAACCGGTCAGCAGCTCCGCCTACCGCTCCGCTTATCTGAGCACCTATCTCGCCCGCGCCCTGACAGTCGGCCGGGATATCCAATCAACCCCGGAAACCGACCGGATTCTCCGCGAATTGTCCTGGCAACGCCTCGCGACCCTGCAGGAAGCCAAAAAACTGGGCGTGGTCACCACCGATCAGGAGCTGATCCGCGCCATTCAGGGCAATTTTGTCGATGACAACGGCACCTACAACCCTCAGCGCTATCAGGCCTTTCTGCAAAACATCATCGGCCCGATGGGCTTCACCGTCGCCCAGTTTGAGCAGCATATTCGCGAAGAGATCGTCACCAAGAAGCTGGCATCGCTGATTGGGCGCCAGGCCACCGTGACCCCGCTCGAAGTGGAACGCACCTTTGAGACCCTGATGGACACCTTCACGGTCGAATATGCGACGGTGAGCATGAACGAGATCGAAAAGAGCGTAAAGATTACCAAAAAGGACGCCCAGGCCGCCTATGATGCCGATCCGTCCCTCTTCACCATCCCCGAGCAGCGCAAAGTCTCGTATGCCGCTTTCACCATTGCCGACTTTGCTGATGCCACCGCAGAAATCTCCGAAGATGATGTTCTGGACTATTACGACCTGCATATCGAGGACTACACCACGGAGGCCGAAAACGAAGACGGAACCCCCCGTGAAGAAATCGCCGAAGTCGACACGGTACGCGACGAGATCATAGCCACCCTCCGCCTCGATGCCACTCTGGAACGTGTGGAAGACGCCGCTGAGGCTCTCAGCAACAATTCCATCCCGGACCGGGATGGAATCATTCCGGACTTCGCCGCCGAGGCTGCAAAAATGAAGCTGACGGTCGAAACTCTCCCCCCCTTCTCTCGCTTTGACCTGCCGCTGGAAGATGCCGGCCGGGCCTTTGCCGCGGAAACCTTCGAACGGAGCCAGAACCCGTATGACCGCGTCAGCTACCCCGTCATAGGCACCGACAAGGCCTATGTGATCTATCTCGATGAAGTCCTTGAGCCGCGAGTCCCTTCCTTTAAGGAAGCCCGCGAGCAGGCCGATGCCATGGCCAAACAACAGGCCATCGCCATGGCCATGAAAGACAAGGCCACCCAGGTGCAGGAAGCGGCGGTTGACGGTCTCGCCAAGGGTAAGACGTTCGCTAAGGCCGTTGCAGGCGAAGAGGTCCCCGTCGCCACCGAAGAGGAATTTTCGGGTCTGTCGGGCTCTTCCTCCAGCAATCTGCTGGTGCAGGCGCTGGTCCAGAATGTCGTCGGCTATAATCAGGGTGAGGTCACGGACCCGATTCTGACGCAAGACGGCCTCGTGATCGCCTATATCAAGGCCCGCACACCCGCCGATCCCGCCAGCTTCGATACCTATCAGACCGAAATTTCCACCGCGATCCGCAACCGTCGCGCCCAGGGCCTCTTCCGCGACTGGCAGGCCGGCCTGCTCTCTGCGGAGCATTTCGAAGATCTGCAACGCCCGGTCATCGACCCGGATGCCCTCGACGAAGACATGGATGATGAAGACGTGAACGTGACCGAAGAAGTCGTCGTCGAAGAACAGTCCTAACCCCTTTAGAAAACAAACCCAGGAGATCCCGATGATCGTAACGACAAAAGAACTATTCGCACATGCCTACGGCAAATATGCCATCGGCGCGTACAACATCAACAATCTCGAGCAGACCATGGGTCTGTTCCAAGGCAATGTAGACAGCAAGGCCCCCTTCATCGTCCAGTTGTCCAAGGGTGCCCGCTCCTACACGCACAAGCGCATGCTGGAAGCCCTCATGAACACCGCCAACGAAATCTTCCCGGATGCCGTCTTCGCCATCCACCTCGACCACGGCGATGAAGCCACCTGCATGGACTGCATCGAGTCCGGCTATTCCTCCGTCATGATCGACCACTCCGCCGCCCCCTTTGACGAGAACGTCGAAGTGACCAAGCGCGTTGTCGATGCCGCCCATGCCAAGGGCGTGGTCGTCGAAGCCGAACTCGGCCAGCTCAAGGGCATCGAAGAAGACATCGTCGCCGCTGAGCACGTCTACACCCAACCCGAAGAAGCCGAAGCCTTCGTCAAGTCCACCGGGTGCGACAGCCTCGCCTGCGCCATCGGCACCTCCCACGGTGCCTTCAAGTTCAAGGGCGACCAGAAGCTCCGCTTTGACATCCTGGAGAAAATCCAGAAGCTCATGCCCGGCTTCCCGCTGGTCATGCACGGTTCCTCTTCCGTCCCGCAGGACGAAGTCGCCCGCATCAATGCCGCTGGCGGCGACATCCAGGGCGCATCGGGCGTCGATGCCTCCCAGTTCCGCGATGCCGCCAAGCTCGGCGTCACCAAAATCAATATCGATACCGACGGCCGTCTGATCTGGTGTCGCGTGCACCGTGAACTCTTCCGGGACCACCCCGAGAAGTTCGACCTGCGCGATCCCGGCAAAATCTTCATGCCGGAATACGCCAAGTTCATCGCCAGCAAGAACGTGCTGCTCGGCAGCGCCGGCCAGGTCGACGACGCCCGCGAGTATATCCTCGCCAACAAGAAATAATCGTTTCCCCATCGAAACGAACCGGCCGGGAGCACGCTCCCGGCCTTTTTTTGTAAACAGAATGCAGGAGACAGCAGGGTTCATTCCGCTTGGCTGCGGCATGAAGAAACATGGCCATAAAGAACACATAGAACACAAAAATAGAGCAAAAATGGCCTGCAGCGATGGAAAAGAGACCTGTTTTCCTGTTTTTCATGTTTTCCTGATCAAATCCTGAAAATCCGAAGAATTTCTCACACGGAGTCACGAAGCCACAAAGAAGAGAAAAGATGACTGATTGGCCTGCGGCGCCGAAAACGAGCCCTGTTTCCCTGATCAAATCCTGAAAAATCCGAATACACATCCACCTCAGAGCCACAAAGGGAATGCATTCTTCACTTGGATATCGGATGTTGCGCTGTTGGATGTTGAGTCATTCGCCTTCCCTCGTATGCCCATCTACTCATTATTTAATCCGAACACCTACATTGTTGACCCTCCCCCAGCGAAAACCTATCCTGAGCGAACTACCAAACAACAAGAGGGATCTGTTTCAGATCAGAGGAGAACGCGACCATGAGAAAAGGATGGATGGTTTTAGGATTTGTTTTGGTCGCTGGCGCCGCCCAGGGTGCACTCAAAACCTGGGAGGGGGGAACGAGTCTCTGGAAGGATGCCAATAATTGGGCTCCTGTCGGAGTGCCTGCAACCAACGACGATGTCGTTGTCACCAATGGCGCAGCCGTTCTTCTTGACGAGGACGGCACCTGCGCCTCATTCGCAGTCAGCCGGGATGGGTTTCTGATTGTCAATGATACCGACCGCACGCTGGAAGTCATCGGCGACGGAACGGTCAACGGCAGCGGGGCGGAACTCCGCGTGAATGTGGGACGTCTGAATGTCGGTGGCTCCGTGACCCTGCTCAATGACGCCAGCCTGGTCCTGGACGCCGTCAATGCGACCGCAACGGTATACTCGCTTGATTATCGGGATGGGACCCTCGAGTGGAATGCCGGAACCCTGCGGTTCAGCAACGATCTGTATATGCAGGGCGGCCAGCCGATTTCCAATCTCACCGTGGAAGCCGACCACACGTTGGAGGTGGCTTCCCTGACGGAATTCGCAGTCGAGCTCTATCTGGGCAGCACGGGAAGCCTCACGATGAATGGCGGAAATGTCACCTGCGATTCCTTCACCAAGTTGGCCGGGAGCACCTTTGATTTGGTCGATGGCACGTTCACGATCAACGGCGAGGGGTTGGACTGGGATGAAACGACCCAGACACTGGAAGGAAATACGTTCAGCGACCGCCCCACGATGGTGCTCAACGAATTCTACCTCCCCGTCATCGCCACCATCAGCAACGGGATTCATGTCGCCTCCTCTGCCGACCGTCAGGGGCATCTGAAAGTCATCAATTACAGCAATCTCCATGCGCCCTGCACGCTGGCTGAAGGAGTCGGCTCCCTCGCCGAGGCCACGGTCAGCAACGGTGCCTCCTGGACCGCCGGCACGATGACCGTCGGCGGAGCCGGAACCGGCATCCTGAGCATCGAACAGAACTCATGGGTGCAGGGGTGCTCCAAGATTGAAGTCGGCCGGGACAGCACGGCCACCGGCATCGTGACGGTGGCCGGAGTCGGGTCGAGGTGGGATGGATACTGGCAGGCGCAGGTGGGCGGCCATGGGGTGGCGAGCGTGCTCGTCAGCAACGGCGCATCGATGCAGTTCGGCGACCAAATCGGGGACACCGAATTTGCGCGCTACAGCGGCTCGCGTGCGGACATCACCGTGACCGGCCCAGACTCGCAGTTCGGGATCCAATCGGACGCGTACAGCCACACCATCTATTTTGGCCTCAGCGGCCAGGCTTCCCTGCTCGTCAGCAACGGCGCCTCGGTGACCTGGGACGAGTTCACCGTAGTCGGCGAAACCAGCGGCAGCCGCGGCGACATCATCGTCGCGGGCAGCAACTCTTCATGGATGGTCGATAACGACTTTTGGCTGGGCTACAGGGGCACCGGCACCCTGCAGGTGCTGGACGGCGCGGTAGCCCGCACCGATTCCGCCAAACTCGGCGAATTCCCGGGCGGCGTGGGTCAGGTGACGGTCAGCGGTGCCGGCAGCGTCTGGCATGGCGGCGGCTACGCCTCCTTTGGCGAGGAATTTTCAATCGGGCTTTACGGGACAGGCGAGCTCACGGTGGAAAATGGCGGCACCGTTTACAGCAGCGGCTTCAGCGAGCTGGGTCAGTACAGCGGCAGCCGCGGAACGGTCACCGTCACCGATCCCGGTTCTCTGTGGGCGATCAGCGACGAACTGACCATCGGCTATTATGTCAGTGGCATCACGAGTCGCTTGACCGTCGCCAACGCCGGCCTGGTGACCGTCGCCAAAACGGCCACCCTCTTTGACGGAGGAACGCTGGACTTGAATGGCGGTGCCCAGGGCGCCGGCACGCTGGATGTCAAAACGCTGGATTTGTCCAATGGCGGTGACATCACCGGCGACAGCAACGGCATTCTCCGCGTCCACAGCGTCACCGTACGCCCCACCGACTGGACACTCCCGGCCAGCCTGCAGATTGGCAGCACCAGCCACAACGCATCTGCATCCTGGACCATCGGCAGCGGCGAGAGCCTGACGGTCGCTGCCGATTTCTGCATCGGCTATGACGCCGAGGCGACCCTCACCATTACCAATGACGGACAGATTACTTCCGGTTCCGGAGTCATTGGCCAGATTTACGGGGCCACCGGACAGGTCACGGTCACCGGCAGCAGCGCCTTCTGGAATATCTCCAGCAATCTGACCATTGGCGGGGAGGGCAGCGGCAGCCTGACCCTTGTCGATGGCGGCCATGTGACGGCCGACCAGATCACGATTAACAGCCACCTAACGATCAGCAACGGTCTAAATCAAGGTAGATTAACCCTCCTCGATGGCGGCAGTATAACGGCCAACCAGATAACAATCAACGGCCCGTCTGTTCTGAGTGGCAATGGTTCGATTATCGGCAATCTGACCAGCGATGGGCTCATCTCACCGGGATCCTCCCCAGGAATTTTAAGCGTGACGGGCAATGTGGAACTGCTGAGCACCTATTCTTTGCTAGAGGTCGAACTGGCCGGCACCGCCCGCGGCACTGAATATGATGCACTGGATGTCACCGGAGCCATGACTCTGGGTGGGATACTCACCGTGACGCTGGATGGATTCACCCCAGCCCTAGGCGATCGCTTCGACCTCCTGGATTTCGGATCCGCGAGCGGTACGTTCGACACAGTCGACCTGCCCGCCCTGCCCGCCGGGCAGGAATGGTACACCGATAACCTAAATGTAGACGGCTCCATTCTGGTCTCCCTACCGGCGGCTTGGCTCAGCCGGTATGGCCTCTCACCGACCAATGATCCCTTTGCCGACCCCGACGAGGACAAGTACTCCACCGCAGAGGAATATACCGCCGATACCAACCCGACCAACGGGGCGTCCTATTTCCGGGTGACGGATGTGGATGGGTATCCCGACCCCACGGTCTACTTCAACAGCTCCACCGCCCGGATGTACACCCTGTCCTTCTGCAGCAACATGCTGGTGGATACCTGGGGTGCCGTGCCCGGATCCGGTCCCCGGTCAGGAGTGGGCGGTCCGGACACCTTTGGTGACACCAACGAGCCTGTTGCCGGTCTATTTTATTACCGCCTCGGCGTCGAGCTGCCGTAAGAGCCAAAGTAAAAGATTCTCACGCAAAGCCGCAAAAAAACCGCACCCTAAATGCCCCCGGCTCCCCCGGCCCCGACCTCCCAGAGAGTCGGGACGCCCTACTCACTGCGGCTCACCCGGAGGGTTCGCCAACCCCCAAGCCGAATTCGCAACGTCGTAGGTAGAGGGCGAGGCATCCCTGCCGAGCCGGGCTGTTCGGCTCTTCAAGATCGGTTTTTCGGTCTAAAATTCACGATTTTGGTCGATTTTGACCATTTTCAGGGTATTTTTCAGCATTTTCAGCCCCCAAAACCCTGAAAACCCGAAGAATTCTCACACGAATAGATGAGTGCCGAGCCCAAGTCACGCGAATGCGGGACGAAGGGAGAACGCGACATTCTATAAAGCCACGCAAAGCGTGGCTAACTTGAGAGCAAAGCGAACGAAGTGGTAACGCACGGAGGCACAAAGAAGATAAATGATGACTGATTGGCCTGCGGTGCCGGAAAAAAGGCCTGTTTTCCTGATCTATTCTCAATTTTTGTGTTTTTTGTGATTTTTGTTGTGGAAAGAGCTGTTTTGGCGCGTTTGGGGTCACATTTTCACGAATTATCGGCTTTTCAGGCCCCAAATGGCCTCAGGGCGCGAGTGGGTGAGCATTCCGGCGCGCGGGAGAGCGCGATTTCAGTAAAATGATGGATCACTTGACTGGCTCTCGTGCGGAAGCATACCGATGGCTGTGGACCTTTTTGAAGCGAAAATGGAGTAAAATCAGACTCCAAATGGGTCGGGATTAACATTTATGACACAATTACCCCCCACGGTCTAGTGGCTAACGCAACAGAGGGTCATGCGATAAGATAGGCTCTTCGTTACCAGACGAGGAGAGCCCCATGCATCATCACATGACCCTAGAAGAACGTAGATTGCTTTACA
>Ga0075121_1002266_pt1 | contig 11150 bp, 8 predicted proteins | sample AntAceMetag02UKG_FD_69793 | JGI IMG/M metagenome (GOLD analysis project Ga0075121, IMG submission 69793) | Saline lake microbial communities from Ace Lake, Antarctica - Antarctic Ace Lake Metagenome 02UKG | ecosystem: Environmental > Aquatic > Non-marine Saline and Alkaline > Saline | place... | reverse complement strand
GGCCTGTTCACGCCCGGCGCGCGCAGTCGGGTCGAGTACCTTGTTCCGGCGCGTAGCGACGGGGCAAGGTACTCGACGTAGTCGGCACCGCGATTCCTGGCGGCGAAGCCGCCAGGAACGCCAACAATCACTTGGCAGCGGAAGCCGCAGGCTGTAGCTGATCAAGTGCATTGTGATGTTCGGCAATTCTTCGATACATACAATGGTGTTTAGGCGAATCAATTTCTCATAAAGAATCTTCCCGGGATTCAACGGCAACTTCAAAAGCTCTGTATACCGACATTATCCCGCTGTATCCGTCATTAATTTTCGAGCGAGAGAACTCACGAATCTTGTATTTGCCTGTTTTCTTAATGCCGGCATGCATGATCGCATTTCGAATAGTCACTCCATTAAGGCACCGCTTGAGTTCATCATCTGAGGGACGTTCTTCGATCTTCATAAGCACTCGCACGGAGAGTTGAACAAGGGAGTAAAACCCTTGCTCCCGGAGCAAGCAATTCATCAATTTATTAAACTCGCCAACCTTTCCCGGTACCTTGTCTCGGAGTGTTAGCCTCATAAAAGTGCCGTGTGCGCCTTCAAGTGCTGCACATCCGAGAACTATCGCGACAATGGAATCACCACTCAACATCGCAGTAATAGCGTTCGTCTTAAGTTCGTAGAACGCATGATTTCTGACCTTGTGTACTGAAAGTTTAAGTGCTGCAAGCTGTTCGCTTGAATAGTCCCGGAGGTCTCCCGTTCCGCCACTATCAAGATCAAAAGGCAACTGATCGATGTTATCGAACAGCCCAAGAATGTTGTTCTTATCGATTATGTGATCAGGATCTGCGAGTAGAACAACTTCGACGAGAATACGCTCAAATGCCTCCCGTTCAGTCAACATTCTCGGCCATGACGCACCAATGCCGCTAATATAAGGGCCGAGGCGTACCATTTGATGCGCCGCAATTACCTCGTTGAGTAATTGAAAACCTGGATTTCGTGGTGACGCAAAACCAATCGCTGAAGTTTTTCCTGTTCTAATTGCTTCAAACTTGGCGGGGGGGATTTCCGGTTGACTGTCTAAAATTAGCGCATCAGTGAAAAAGTTGTCAGGAGATGTTCGAGTAGACAATGCTTTATGAATATCGGCGGTGTGAGGAATGCTCAACTTGTTTCTCAACCAGATTATTAGCCGCTCGTTGTCCGGGTCGTCAATCTGAAAAATGGAACCTGTACATAAATGGAACGGCAATCGCATGATCGTTGCCGTTCGAATGTGCGATAGAGTTAGATTGACCTCATTTAGTTCATGGAGTTTTCTTATGATTCGTTGCATAACATCCGATATGACCGTTATATAGAAAGCTGTTTAATCATCATGAAACAGATTCCTGCTACAATAATTGTACCTTATGATGCATTATTCACGAGAAAACAAATCACACGCAGGCGACAAGATAAATTTATTTGAAAACAATTTTCTAAGTTGAACTTTTTCAGGCGCCCGGAAATGGTTTGTCTGTGTTGATCTGTTGAAAATGATCTTTAAAATTGGAAAGATTCTGGTGCATGTAATTGATTTGAATAATTTCAAATAAACTGATAGCAGGTTCAGATAAAATTGCAAGCTTTTTATGCAAACTAAAAAGGAATTGTACTGTAAGCTGTGCCGGGCACACAGATTTGGAGGAAAAAGGCTCTCAAACGCCCATTTTCCGAAAATCGCAAAAGGCGTCAGACGGGAAAAAGAGAATAGATGGGTACCGGTTTTGGCTTGTGGCTTGTTGTCGCGTATGGGTTGAAGGCGAGAGGACAGGGTCAAGAGATAGGGATGGATGATTAGGGCGGGTTTTCGCAGGTGGGCTTACCCGCTCTTTCGTCTGCCAACGGTCAAGTTCGTTTTTTTCAAAACGCGATGTCCCGTTCCAAAAGAGATATTATCCATGTAGTCAATCGTAACAATCTTATCTGCCAGTGATTTCAAATTCCAGGGTGCAAACCCCTTGGGTTGACTGCCGGGGTTTACTGTATTTGAATGAGCACCAAATTCCCCACTCGCCTTTTTGGCATAGCCCGGGAGCTCCTTTTCGGCGTTCAAAGCAGCATCAAGACCGCCGACAACAAACCATTTTTTTACGCAGTCGACCTTTATCATGCTGGTATTTAACACCCGGGCGATTTCCTCATTTGTAGAAGGTTTGCGCTGGTGAACGCCTTCATCGCATGCCAGCAAAATCAACGCATTAAGGAGTTTCTGGGATTGATGCAGCCCTTTGGATGTGAGTTCCATTAAACGGCTGCGGTCTTCCTGGGATAAAGTTATACTGAACTTCTGCATACACAATCCTCTGGTAAAGGGGTTGATTATGAAAAAAAATAAAACTTATCATTCTCACACTGCTGGTTTAAGCAAAAATCATGCACAACTTTTATGCGTTTGTAAAAAATTTAAAATTTAATTTTTCCCACACAATATAGAGTACTGTGAATGCTTAAGCACCACGACATATAGCTGTAAAAAATTTCTGAAGATTTTTTACATGGCCATTAAATTTAATAAACGCGTAAAAAATTTTTGGGATTGCTAAGCAAAATGCTTCCTATACAAGGTATAGCGGTTCCCAAAAAACGAAGCTATACATAGGGTATGCGGGGTTTCTGAAAAAGCACGCTAACTCGGTAGATGGAATTTTTTTAAGACACCGTTAAATTTCGCAGCAAATCGCGAATAGACATAAAACGTTATTATTTTAAATGGTTATATTGTATTTAGACCAGGAGAATACAAAATAGGGCATCACAGAACATGTGTAATCAATTACATAAAAATTTATTACATAATTTGCACAATTTAAAGCAAACACATGATTCTTTTGTCTGCATCCGGTATTATTTTTTTCAGGCAAAAACAAACCCCCTTTTTTGGATCAAGCAGCAGGGTGCGTTAAGGAAACCAGAGGATAGAAACTTTTCTTGTCCGGAGATGCGACATATTATATGTATGCCTTTATTTCAGGTTGTTTAGGTTGAAGGTTGTTTCGACTGAAGGATGCCAAGCTGTTAGCCTTTAGCTATTGGCTTTTGGCTCGAAATGATGAAGGAATCCTTTGGCTAATGGCTAACTGCTAACAGCTACGGCTGATTTTCAAGGGCACAAATCGTCGGTAACACTTTATTATTCAAGGATATATGAATTTTCGACCAAACACCACTTAGCCATCTTAAATACTTTTTACAAAAGCATCATCATTGGACAACCAATATGCCTTGTATATGGGGATTTTTATTTAGTACCTGAACGGAAACATCTAAAAGCTTAAAGGATAAGGCTTTATTATAGATTTAAGTATGCCAAGCTGTTAGCCTTTAGCTATTGGCTTTTAGCTCGAAATGATGAAGGAATCCTTTGGCTAATGGCTAACAGCTAACGGCTGATTTTCAAAGGCACAAATCGTCGGCAACAACTGATTATTCAAAGGTATATGAGTTTTCGCCCAAACACTGCTTAGCCATCTCAAAAAGTCGTATTTAGACGGTCTCGTAAAAAGTTTAAATTCAAGGCGTGCAAATTTTGCAATCATGCGGCGTACTTATCGTACGTTGAATGATTGCAAAATGCAGCGCAACGCAGGAGTTGGACTTTTTACGAGACCGTCATCATTGATATAAACTTATGCTCTCAACAGTTCTGGAAAATATACGCCTGCTGTATGCCCTGGCCGGGCTGTGCCTCACCGTGGGCCTGGGCATCATGCTCTGGCGGGTGCGGGGCATATTGCACTGGAAACGGTCCCTTCGCCAGGAGCTTGCCGGTTTGTATCAGGCAAAAGCTGCGGCTGAAGGCCCCCGGGAAGCGGCATTGGGCCGGGTTATCGAAACCTGCGAAGCCATATGGCGAAGCAATTCGCCGGATCTGAATCAGATCAAAGAGCTGCCCGATTATGTGCGCACCGTGGCCACCGCTTTTTTCCCCGATGACCCCCGGCCCGAACTCTGCCTGAGCATCGGCCGACTTCTCTCAGGGGCCCAGGGCCTCACCGAACATCTTGCACGACTTTTGCAGCGGCCGGCATTTAACCGCTTGGGCCACCTGAGAATCCGCCAGCTGCACCGGATGTTCACCTGGTATCAGGATCTCAATGCCAACCCCGTGTTTGCCTGGGCCATGGCCCGCCGCCGGATGCTAAACCGCGCCCTCCATGTTTTACGGATTGTACTGCCCGATCCCCTGTCCTGGCTGGCCTACCTGTCCCGCCGGTTGACCCTGATAATGGTGGGCCGGTGCCTGCTGCTGGACCTGTATCTGTTTACCGGACAATCAGTGATCGATGCGTTTGACACCCAAAACGATATGGCAACACCGGACAACAATCAGGATGAGCAGGCCGGTGAATCGGTGCTGGATGCCTATGAAGCCCTGATCAAAGAAGAAGACACCCTTGCAGATCCCGAACTAGAAGCCATCCGCACCCAACTGGTGGGACTGCCTGCCAGGCTCTGGAACGTTCCGGACCGGGATGAATGGCAGACCGCCGTACAAAAAGCGGCCGGATTGATTGCCGCCGCTAATTTCCCGGATTCAAAAACTCCCCTGGAAGAGGCAACCTTTTATGTGCTCCTGGACCGAACCCGTGCCTGGCTGGAAGCCATGGCCGAATGTCGTCGGATTGCCCTGGTCAGGCCTTTGTACAGAATTTCGCTTAAACGGCTGTTTCAAATCAAGGCCGCCACCGAAGGCGACTTTTTGCGCCAGACCGGCCATCTGGCCAAAGGGGCCTGGACTGCCTGGCGGTGGGGCCGCTGGCCCGTCAAAATGCTGCGATGGATCAAGCGTCGGTCTCCGGCGGGCATGGCCGGCGAACTGGCCTTTGGCCTGGCATGCAGGGCCGTAACCAATTACCTTTTCCGGTATGGGTTTGACCGGGCCTGCCGGGAATTGGAGATGGTTTATCGGATTTCCCGGGAAAAAAATAAAAACGGGAAGGCGGAAGACGGGAGGAATGAGATAATTGAAAAGTGAGAAGTGAGAAGTGAGAAGTGAAGGAATTCTGTCTATTTTGATCCCTATATTAAGCAGATTACAATGCAACCTGGTTATTTCAATAAAATAGAGAACCTTGGAGCTTTCAGCTTGTGGCTTGTAGCTTTCAACTTTCAGCTTGTGATTTAGGAATGAATCCATTATAAAAATAGGCTTTTACAGACATAAAAAAGGCGTTTACACCATGAAAAATGAAAATAATTCTGCCACCGAAACCATACATGAGGCGCCTGTGCCGCCCCTGTTCAAAAAATGGTGGATGGCCACACGGCCCTTTGCCTTGCCTGCCAGCACCATGTCTGTGATTTTCGGCACCACACTGGCCGTAACCATTGGAAAAGCATCCTTTAACTTTGGCCTTTTCCTGGCGGCCTTTATTGGTATGGCGCTGCTCCACACAGGCAGCAACCTGCTCAACGATGTTTTTGATTATAAAAAAGGGATCGATCGTCAGGTCAACCCGGTCAGTGGTGCAGTGGTCAGGGGGTGGATCACACCGGCAACGGCTTTGCGCGTGGGCCTGCTTTTCATGGCCGCCGGCACTGTCCTCGGATTGTTTATCGTCAGTCGTGTAGGCATGCCGATCTTCTGGATCGGAGCCATCGGCGTGACCATCGGCGTTTTATATACCTGGGGCCCCCTGCCGCTGAAATTCAACGGCATGGGCGATCTGGCCGTGTTCATGAATTTCGGTATCCTTGGATCTTTAGGGGCCTGGACCGTGCAGACCGGCTTTCTTTCATGGACCCCGGTACTCTGGTCCGTGCCCATGTCACTGCTGGTTGTGGGCATCCTGCATGCCAATAACTGGCGGGATATCGGCAGCGATTCTTCCTGCGGCATCCGCACAATGGCCGGCATCCTGGGAGACGCCTCGTCTGAAACCTATTATACGTTTCTGCTGCTCGCGCCGTTTGCATACATCCTCTTATTGATCCTGCTTTCCTGGGCCGACGGGTTGCGCCCCCGGATGCCCCTCTCCTTTTTGATAACGCTTTTTGTGATCCCCATCGCCTTCAAACTTATCAAAAAAGGCAAACAAAGGTTCAACTCTGAAAACCCGCAGGATTTCATTGCACTGGACGGCGATACGGCCAAGCTCAACCTGTTGTTTGGTATTTTATGTACATTGGCACTTGGACTCAACGCGTTGATATTCCCATGATCTTAACCGGCTCAATAACCCTGCTGGCCACGGCGCTGTTCATTCCCCTTTTCATCACCCGGGGCATCGGTCCCTTTGATTTCTGGTGGTGGATGTCCGCTAATATTACGATGCTTCTTTTTCTGGCGGCCCTGCTGGACAAAGAGGGGTTGAATGACATTTCAGACGATGTGGGCAAAGACCTGATGGTCAAAATCGGCTTCGGACTCCTGTCGGCCCTGGGACTGTATATTGTCTTCTGGGGGGGCAATATCGTTTCCCGGTTTGTTTTTCCCTTTGCCGGTAGCGGCATAGAGGATGTATACGCCTTTAAAACCGGGGTCTCGAAGATACGCATCCTCCTTTTAATGACACTGATCATCGGACCCGGTGAAGAACTCTTCTGGCGCGGTTTTCTGCAGCGGCGTCTCCAGTCCCACCAGGGCCCCTTAAAAGGCTATCTCCTGGCAACGGCTGTTTATACCCTGATCCATGTCGGGAGTGGCAACCTCATGCTGGTGCTGGCCGCCGGTATCTGCGGACTTTTCTGGGGCTATCTTTATTTCCGCACCGGTTCCATTGTTATCAATGTGGTCAGCCATACCGCCTGGGATATCGCCATTTTTCTGCTCCTGCCCGTCGGCGGTCTGTAGCTGAGACCTGAGCTGTTAGCGGTTAGCCATTAGCGCTTAGCTTTACAAACCAGGGCACCATTACCTACCCCGGATAAACCGGAAATCACACATTACAAACACCAAATGCCAAACAAATTCCAAATCACAATGGCCAAATCTCAAGCAAGATCAAAAAGCCATCTGGTTAACCCCATATCGTCTTGAATTGCCGTGAATTTTGATTTCTCCCTGTTTGGGAATTTGGAATTTTAATCATTGTGATTTGTTTGTAATTTGTCTTTTGATTATTGTGGTTTTTATGTAAAAAATAGATAGAGTGAAGCGATACTACAAGTTTTCACTTTTCAATTTTCACTTTTCAATTAATAGGGTCAGCGGGCGCCTCTTGATTTCAACCGGCAGTATGATATAGATACCTGCCAGAACGACACTAAAGATACCCTTTGGGAGCTGATTACTTTACAATTACAGGGAGTACCCATCAATTTGAGTCAACCGGTTAGAAAATTACTAATCCTTACAGCGGTCCTGATTGCCCTATCTGTCATGGTTTTCAAGGCCGAAATGTTCACCGGAAGCAAAACCCGATTAGCATCAGCAGAAGAAAATGCCTTGCCGGTGGAAAAAGCGGCCCCGCTTAAAGAAACGGAGCCGGAAAGTCCCCCGGCAGTTGAAACGCCGAAACCATGCACGGAAAACTCACAGGAGACACCCCTGGTTCCTGAACTCAAGGTCATCGAGGGGCGAATTCATAAAAAACCGCTGTACACGGAACTTGTGTCCTGCGGCCTTCCACCTGCCCAGGTGCTGGCCCTGTCCAGTGCCTTTAAAAATGTTTTTGATTTCAGAGATGCGCAACCTGACGATCAATACCGGCTTTTTTTCACTGAAGAAAATCAGCTCTGCCGATTTGTATACCAGGCTGGAAAAAGAAATGAGTTTGAGGCTGAAATAAACAAAGAATGCGCCGGCGGCTTTGATGTGTACCGGCATGAGATATCCCTTGAAAAACAGACATTGGCAAAAACGTTTACCATTGAATCCTCACTGTACAACGCCGTCTTAAACAGCGGTGAGAAGCAGCAGCTTGTGAGTAAATTTGTAGATATTTTTGCCTGGGACATTGATTTTTACCTGTACCCCAGAAAAGGCGACAGGATCATGGTACTGTACGAAAAATATTCCAAAGACGGCAACCTGATCCGATACGGCAATATCCTCGCTGCCGTGTACGAAGGTAAAAAACATATCTTCTCAGCATTCCGGTTTGAAGAAAACGGGATCGGAAATTATTATGATAAAACAGGCCGCCCTTTAAAAAAAATGTTTTTAAGAATTCCAGTCAAATTCGGCACAATGACATCCGGGTATTCCATCCGCCGATTTCATCCGGTATCAAAAAAATATAAAGCACACACCGGCATCGATTACGGATCACCCATGGGAACGCCGATTTTTGCCACCGCCTCGGGCAGAGTCGTCTTTTCCGGGTGGAAAACCGGATACGGCAAGCTGATCATCCTTAAACACCCCAACGGATATCAAACCTATTACGGCCACTGCAGCAAATTGATTGTCCGCAAAAACGAACTGGTGGAGCAGGGCCAGATCATCGCCAGGGTGGGCCGGACCGGTGTTGCCACCGGTCCCCATGTTCATTATGAGGTCCGGATCAACCAAAAACCCATCAACCCGAACACGGTGAAAAAAACAAGCGGACCACCTATAAAACCAGAACTTTTGTCCGTGTACCGGCAAATGATCCACGAACGGATGCTCCTGATTGAAAAACAGCTCGAAAAAGAGGAAAAAACAGCGCTTGCCCTTCCCTAATCTCTTTTTACGACGCCATCAAATTTACAAACACATTATTCCCGAAATATACGTTCCAACGCCCAAAGTATGGCATATACGGTATGAAAATAAAAAAACCGTCCCAAAAAAATATCGGCTACAAAGAGATCATCTCGGTGAGCCTGCCGCTGGTCATGAGCATGGCGGCCACCACCGTCATGGAATTCACGGACAGGGTGTTTCTTGCCAATTACTCCATTGACGCCATCGCAGCATCCATGCCGGCCGGGATCGCGGCCTTTTTGTTCCTGGCTTTTTTTACGGGAGTCGCCGGATATCTCAATGTATTTATTGCCCAGTATACCGGGGCAGGGGCCCACCAACGTGTGGGCGGATGCATATGGCAGGGGCTGTATTTCTCGCTGTTTGCATGGATTATTCTCGCACTGATCTCTTTTTTTGCAAAACCGCTGTTTATTCTCGGAGGCCATTCTCCCGAAATTCAGCACCTTGAGATCGTATACTTCAAGACGCTCTGCCTGGGGGGCGGTATCAGCGTTGCCGGTGCAGCCCTTGCCTGTTTCTACTCGGGACGGGGCCATACCCGCCCGGTGATGATCATCAGCATCATCGGCATGCTGTTTAACATTCCTTTGGATTATGCCCTTATTAACGGGCTGTGGATATTTCCCGAGTCCGGCATCCTCGGAGCCGGGATTGCCACGGTCAGCGCCTGGCTGTTGATGCTGATCCTGTATGCGGCCCTGATATTTACCCGGGAAAACAATCAATACTTCAGCGTTTTTTCCCAGCACGGGTTTGATGGGGAACTGTTCAAACGGCTGCTCAAATTCGGTATTCCCGGGTCCATGCAGTTTTGCGTGGATATCTTTGCCTTCACCTTTTTCGCTTTTATGGTGGGGCGGATCGGAAGGATAGAACTGGCCATCACCAATATCGTCATGTCCATCAACTCCCTGGCATTCATGCCCGCCATGGGGTTTTCCATAGGGGTGAGCACGCTGGTCGGTCAGGCCATGGGTCGGGGCAATGTGGCAGATGCCGTTATTGCGGCCCGGAAGACCCTGCGTATCCTTCTGATCTACATATTTCTCCTTGATTTTGTATTTGTATTTACCCCCGGGCCTCTCCTGGATCTTTTCATTGCCGCTGACAAAGGAACTGCCCAATACGCGGCAATGTCGGGAAAAGGCGTGATACTGCTTCGAGTTGTGGCGCTTTACGTTTTTTTCGATGCGTTTTACATGATCTACACCGGGCTGCTCAAGGGAGCGGGAGATACCAAATTTATCATGTGGAGTATGGGAATCATCTCTTTTGTTGTAATGATTTTCCCCATCTATATCGGTGTGACATACTTTGGCAAAGGGCTTTATTATAGCTGGGGCTGTGCCACTGCCTTTATTTTATCCCTTTTTATCCTTTCCATCTGGCGATACCGGCAGGGAAAATGGAAAGTCATGCGCGTTATTGAGCACCGGCACGCAGCCGGTTAGTCCCACTGTTCTACCGTTCTACTACGCTACTGTTCTACTATTCACCGAAACCTGTCGGAATTTAGATCACAATATCAAACGAGCCAAACTTTCCGGAAGCACTTTTCCATTTGACATCGACCCCGTCCACCCGTCCAAGGGGCGGCCCCTGGCGGCACCACTCAACAACCTGCTCAACCTGTTGGCGGGTTCCTTCGAAAACCGCCTCGACAGTACCGTCGTGCAGGTTTCGTACCCACCCCGTAACGCCATACCGACGGGCGGCTTTCCGGGTTTCCACCCTGAAAAAAACGCCCTGCACGCGACCTTGTATGACGACATGCGCCTGTATGTTTTCGTCCATAAGACCTCCTGTCCTGGATAAATTACAAGCACCAAATCGCAGCCTCTTGTATATGCCGCATCAACCGCTATTTATACCCGCTCAAGTTCACCCGCTGGTTGGGAAATCATGACCCGTCATCATCGGTCAAGTCCTCCCACATTTCATTTTGATGTAACCATATCGGATCGGCATTTCTACGGATGAATTCATCGACATCCATTCCATCAATTGTCGGCGGACGCTTAACCCGCTTCTGCTTTCCATTTATGAATATGGTCATGTATTCTTTTTGTCGCCGCTTCTTTGCCGTTTTTTCAGCGGCAGTGAGTTTTCGTTTGCACTTTGCCGTGATGGGTATTGCCCTGTTTATCTTACGCAGCCGATTTGCTGAGGTCGCATACGTTTAGACGCCGATAGTCCTCCAGTATTTTATCCCCGCAGCCCCTTTCTGGCATTCGGGACATCGCCTTTCATGCATATCGGATCCATTTGTTCCATACACATAGCCACAGATGGTACATTCGGTCTTGTATGCATATGCTCCATGATCGGTCCCCGGAACTCCACAATGGCCGCAGCACTGCTGACCGAACCCCGCGGTGAGATGCAAAGTTAGGCGCAATTAGGATGGCGTTTTTTGATAAAGCATGATGAGAAGAAGTTTTTTTTAACAGTCTGCAATAATACTGTGAGTATTTCAAGGAAA
>Ga0075121_1002265_pt1 | contig 11150 bp, 8 predicted proteins | sample AntAceMetag02UKG_FD_69793 | JGI IMG/M metagenome (GOLD analysis project Ga0075121, IMG submission 69793) | Saline lake microbial communities from Ace Lake, Antarctica - Antarctic Ace Lake Metagenome 02UKG | ecosystem: Environmental > Aquatic > Non-marine Saline and Alkaline > Saline | place... | reverse complement strand
CCCGTCACTCCCGCCATTTTTTTGCCTATAGCGTGGGTTGAAGGTCGTCCCGATAGTAATCGGGAAGTCCCGTCACTCCCGCCATTTTTTTGCCTATAGCGTGGGTTGAAGGTCGTCCCCCCGATTTTAATCGGGAGGAAGTCAGCTAGCCTACACAATAATCTTAATGGTTTATTATACATATATACTTTATTCAATAACTCGTGATAGATACTACATTGGTAGTTGCTCTGATCTGAAACTTAGGTTAGAAAGGCATAATGCAGGAAATTCACGTTCAACTAAATCAGGTATTCCTTGGAAAGTGGTTTATCTTGAGACTTTCAATTCAAAATCGGAAGCCCTTAAACGCGAGTATTACATCAAAAGAATGAAATCACGGAAGTACATAGAAAGCCTGATCAATAAGTCTAATAGTTAAAATATGGTCGTCGTCCCGATAGTAATCGGGAAGTCCCGTCACTCCCGCCATTTTTTTGTCCAAAATCACCCCACTTTATAGAACGCAGATTGTGCGGATTGAGCAGATTTACGCAGATAATTCAAGATTAATATTTTGCTTATAAGGCATATAGGGCTTATAAGCAAAGCATAAACCTGTCCGCTGGCGAACACCGGCTGTACGTCTGCGAACATACTGACTTACGATGGTTTTAGTTAATTTCATATAGCATAAACACTAATCAATTGGCACAGTAATTGCATTAAATACAGTAAATAAATTGTCGGGAGGAATTGATGTTCAAAAATTATTTTACAATTGCTTATCGAAGCATCATAAAAGAGAAAGCATATTCAGTTATCAATATATTTGGGTTAGCTCTGGGTTTGGCAGCCTGCATTCTGGTTGGCTTATACATCTGGCAGGATCTGCATTACGATGATTTCCATGTTAATGGTGATCACATATATAGAATTTATATTTCTGAGGAATCACCTCAGGGAACCTCCAAAAGGGCCCAAACGCCAGCTTTGCTTGCACCGACAATAAATCAAAAATATCCCGAGATCCAGTCTATATCGCGCGTTTATTTTACCGATAGAGAGCTTATCATTTCAGAAGACAAGAAATTTTATGAGGAAGATATGATCTTTGCTGATAATAGCTTTTTTGATATATTTTCTTATTCTTTCAGTCGGGGTAGTGCCGAAACTGCTCTGTTAGAGAAGAACTCGATTGTTATCACAAATTCAATAGCTGAAAAATATTTTGGTTCCAGTGATCCGATCGGCAAGAGTCTGAGTTTAAATAATAGTATTGAGCTGAAAATTACTGGAGTTATCGATGATGTTCCAGGCAATTCTCATTTCACTTTTAATATGGTAGCCACCTATAGTACTTTGATTGACCTGCCTGTACGTATGTATTTAGATAGTTGGGGAGCATCTTTTGGTTCTTACACATACGTCATGTTAGATCCCGCGACCGATCCTGCTGAATTTGGAGAAAAGATATCACCATTCTTGAATAAAGAAATGAAAGAAGTTGATGGAGTTTTCAATAGTTTTATTCTGCAGCCGGTAAATTCCATCCATCTTTTTTCCAATATGGGAGATGAGATCAATCCAAACAGCTCCATCACATATCTGTTAATTTTAGGTGCCATTGCTCTTTTCATCTTGATCTTAGCCTGCATAAACTTTGTAAATCTAACTACAGCAAGAGCAGTGAAACGAGCAAAGGAAATCGGTGTTCGCAAAGTTTTTGGCGCTGTAAAACAGCAGCTCATAAGGCAATTTCTGGGCGAATCAATTTTGATCACTCTGATCTCACTGGCGTGTGCACTATTGATCCTGGAACTATTTGCCCCTTCATTTAACAGGCTTATCGGAGCGGAGGTGATATATACTGCTTTCAGTAATATAAGTATTATGTCAACCATCTTCCTGGCTGTTATAACAATAGGTATTCTGGCAGGATTGTACCCGGCTTTTGTACTCACACATTTCCAACCTGTTCAAGTGATCAAGGGGATAATGCACAGCAGTAAAAGCGGTTCTTCTTTCCTGCGAAAAATTCTTGTTTTACTGCAATATTCCATTTCCATTATCTTGATCATTTTTACGATAATCATTAATCAGCAGACCAGATTTATGCGGAATTTTGATATGGGCTTCGATCAGGATGAAGTGATCGTGTTGAAAACTCCAGAAAGAATGTCTTACAACTCAGAAACCATTAAAGCAGAACTTAATATGATCCCCGGTGTTATCAAAACTTCTACAAGCCTTGGGGTGCCTGTCATGGGTCACGGTTTTGGAACAAATCTCACACCCGATAAGGCACATGAAGATGAAGAATTTAGAGTTTCTGTACGTATGATAGACCACGAATTTCTCGATTTTTATGGAATTAATCTTTTGGCTGGAAGAACATTATCAGAACTTGGTGAAGTAGATTTTTACACAAAAACCCTGGTAAATGAAACTACTGTAAAGAAGCTGGGCTTTGCATCACCGGAAGAAGCTCTGGGAAATAATTATACTATCGGATTGAGTGCTGGTGTAGATAGATTTTCTCCAGAGATAGTTGGAGTTGTTCAGGATTTTCATTTCAATTCACTGCATGATGAGGTTTCTCCACTTCTTTTTATGTATTGGCCATATCTATTTCATGAAATATCCATCAAGATAAGTAAGAATGATGTTCCTGCTACAATAAATGAGATCAAGGCTGTCTGGGAAAAATTCTATCTTGTTTATCCTTTTGAATATTCATTCCTGGATGATCAGATAGATTCCATGTACAAAGATGAAGAAAGGTCATATAAAGTAATTTCCACGTTCTCTATCCTGGCTATCTTGATCGCCTGTTTAGGGCTTTTAGGTTTGACCTTTTACACTACAGAACAACGTAGAAAAGAGATTGGAATCCGAAAGGTTCTTGGGGCTTCAATTACTAATATTATCAATATGATTGCGTTTGAGTTTCTTAAAATCGTCATCATTGCCAACTTGATAGCCTGGCCGATAAGTTATTTTATTATTGAAAAATGGCTTTCTACTTTCCCATATAAAGTTACCGTTAATATCACTGTCTTCTTTGCAGCAGGAATACTCACTCTTCTTATCTCCTTTATCACAATCAGTTATACAGTTATCAAAAGTGCTAAAGCAAATCCCATTGAAAGTTTAAACTACGAATAGCATATTGTTTTCTTTGATTGCATTCGCTATATTGTCCATAAAGTCCATTGTGTCCATATAGTTTGTTGTAAGATTGCTTAAATTTTTCTCCTTCTGGCACATTTCCCGGCAGCTAGATCGTTGCCGTTTTCAGATTTTATTACTAAATCGAGTATTTCTATCTCTCCATTTTTTATATTTTCAAGTTGCCTCAGTTGCTTCTTTAGTTCAGGTTTATCAAAATCTTTATCGTGGCAGGAAAGTATAATAAATTCAGGAGAATTAGTTAAAAGATCATGCACAGATTTCATCAATTCCGGTAAATCTCTGCTTATCTTCCAGATTCCTCCTTTTTTACTGCGACCAAAAGCAGGAGGATCAAGGATTTCTATAATTCTAATAGACTCTGAAAGATGTATCTTTTTCTTTTTTCCACTTGCCTTTTTTCTTATTGCAAAAAAATGATCTGTGAATGTGAGCTTTTTTGTATGATACTAATGCTCTGGTGAAGTCTGACTCAAAGATTATTGAAACGATTTGTGGCTGGCTGTATATATCTGGTTTTCCTGACCATGAGAATCCTTCTATACTTATGTATTTTTTAATAAAACTCATTCTATTTATCAAATCTTCGTCATCTATTCCCGATCTGGACAGATAAACTAGCAAATCCTTTGTGATCTGTTTATCGAGGAAAATGATCTCTTTTTTAATATGAGGCTCTGGATGAAAATCTGTTAACACTATCTTATCATTGATTCTATAACTTGGTTTTATTGTGCCAGCAATTGAAGAATAACGGTCTGGCACAATTCTTATTTTATTGGTCAATATGATTTCTATTTCACCTTCTATTGAATGATACTTGCTGCCCTGCTTTTTACGATATTTATACAATTTGGGATATACTTGTGAAAAAAGCAGATATGCTTCTCTTTCGTAATCTTCACCATCAAGCCTGGTTTCAGGAGAATTCTTCATCTGCCAGTTTGAAAATAACTCAGTAAGACGGGCAGGGTCATTATCAATATAAGCAGCTTCAAGACTGTCAGCTGCTCTGCTCTGTTGCAGATACAATTCCGATTTACTGCTATCGAGCACCATTATCAAAGACTCATTAAACATCTCCCAATCAGGGAAATAGGATTTGGATCCAGCCAGGACGATTTTCTGGTTATCAATAAGAGCGTAGCCTTCGGTTTTAAAGCAAAAATCCGTAAACAGTTCAAAATTAAACTCACCATTAGGAGAAACTATTGATAGAGCATCTCTTAATTCTGAATTAGTGAATACAATTTCCTTTTGTAGCTCTGCACCTTCTTTACTTCCTTCGTAAGTTATATAACCTTCAAAATCATAAATAATACACTTATCACTTCTTGGCTTGCTAAGAATTACCCTGTTTTTTTCAATTTTCATTTCATAATATCTTTCTTCATATATATTTATTATCATTTCCTGGTGATAAAAGACCCAATCATCTTTAAAAGAATATCTCATAATGCCTTTCTTATTCTTATAAAAGATGTAGATGTCTGTTTTATCAAAATATATCTCCCAGCTATCACAAGGATCTCTGCTATCCAATTCCGTTTCTAAGATAAGTCTTTCTTCTGTTCTGGAAAGTTCATTGCCTATTGTATAAAGGGATAACCTGTCTTGTTTCCTTGTGATAACATGTTTTTGACCATCTTTCTCAAAACGGAAACGGTCTGGGCCAAGAATGGTTAGTTGATCTAATATTTCTCCCTGCTTATTTATATAAGTAAATTTGCTGTTTGACCTGTTAATGGTCAAAAAGCCATCCTGATAAGGGAAAAATTCAGAAACCCATAATTTTTTGCTTATTTTCACTTTGGACTGCAGATCAAGTTGCTGATCAAATTCATAGAGAAAAAGATCATCCTTGTTATTTCCAAAAGCATAAATAGTAGAATCCTGTATTAACACAGCACCATACTCATATATTTCATTATCAATAAAATATAATGGTTGGGCTGATTCAGCCGCAAAAAGAGATGACAGCATCAGCAATATAACAATAATCAGTGCAATTCTCATGATTTATTCCTCAATTCATTTTCCCTGACAAATTAATAAATATATTTCCCAATATTACAAGCAAAACACTGTTGAATAATAGCAATAGCACCCTTCATAATTGAACATCATAAAGCCAACCCTACCAAGGTCAATGAACCATATGTAATGGTATTACTTTGCTCAACCATTCAAGCTACCTCCATTTTGGTGAAGACTTATATTATCACAAGTCATTAAATCTATTCTCGAAAGACTGCTTTCTCTTGTCAATTAAATTGAACTAACAAGTAATTCTTGTAAGTTTTATAATTTTTAGATTTATAGTGTGATGTAAGATAGATTAAACAAAGCAGCTTAAATTCTTCTCCACCTGGCACATTTCCCGGCAGCTAGATCGTTGCCGTACTCAGATTTTATAACTAAATCCAGTGTTTCAATTTCCCCATTTATATTTTTAAGTTGCATAAGTTGCTTCTTTAGTTCAGGTTTATCAAAATTCTTATCGTGGCAGGAAAGTATAATAAATTCAGGAGAGGTTGTTAAAAGATCATTCACAAATTTCATCAGTTCCGGTAAATCTCTGCTTATCTTCCAGATTCCTCCTTTTTTACTGCGACCAAAAGCAGGAGGATCAAGGATTATCCCGTCATATCGAACGCCACGTTTTTGTTCCCTTTTTAGAAAGGTTCTTATATCATCGATTATCCAGCGAATACTTAGATTTTCCTTACCACAAAGTTTTGCATTTTTTTTTGCCCAGTTCACGCTGCTGGAAGCTGCATCAATATGGGTTACACTATTTGTGGGGGTAGAGGCAATTAAAGTTGCTGCTCCAGTGTAAGCAAATCCATTTAATATATGTATTTCTCTATTAGAATTTTCCACAATATCTTCCAGCCATAGCCAATTTACCATCTGTTCAGGAAAAATGCCAATCTGACCGTTAGGAGAAAGTTTCAGATTAAATGAAATATCGTTAAAGACAAAATCTGGTAGCTTTTTATCCGTAATAATTCTCCATTTAGCTTGCTTGGGTTCATATCTGGCACTGTAGTTTTCCCAAATTTCAATACCTAACTTACGTTTCCAATTAGCTTGCGGTGCAGGTCTGCGTATAATGAATTCATCAACCTGTTCCAATTTTTCATATTCACCACAATCTAATAACTTATAATTACATCTTACTATATTTTTCATAACTGAGCAATTCCAAAAGGATGATTATTTGTAAAGTCAAAAATTGAATAATTAGCGCCACATAGTTATCCTACTGGTTTGATTTGATTTCAATCAATATTTTTCCTATGAGACGATCAATTTGTTTTCTATGATCAGCCCAATCAGCGTAATCAGTGTTCTATTTCTTATTTCAGGACTTCTCACTTCTCCCCTTCTCCCCTTCTCCCCTTCTCCACTTCTCCTCTTCCCCTCTTCCCCCCTTCGCTCCCTGATTACATTACACATTTAATTTTACATTTTACATTTTACTTTTTCAATTATTCTCCCCGTCTCCCCTTCTCCTTTTCCCCTCTTCAATTTTACATTTTACATTTTACATTTTCAATTATTCCCCCCTTCTCCCCTTCGCTCCCTCTCTCCCTCGTTTATTCCAGCTCCAGCAGTTTCCGCGTTTCAACGTAATGGCTTCCATGTAGTAGAATGGGGTGGAATATTGCATAATTAATATCTAAGCAAATTATTCCCAGACTGAAGATACATATTACCTATTGATAAAATATTTACGCATGCTGAATGAATAGCAAAATTTCATTATTCTAGCATATTTTAATAAAAACTTCTTGCACTCTAAGGCTAAAGACAATTATATGCATTTCATAATTTCTGATTGTGATGATGTATTTTTCATGTATCAGTAGTAAGAAGTTATCATCTTAGAAAATTACAAGTGTGAAACTTGCAGGATACTTGGTGAAATGGCAAGTTTGTTTAAGGTTGTTTAAGGTTGTTTAAGGTTGTTTACAAGGAGAAAGTATGGTTGATAGAAGTATTTCTCAGTTTAGACAAAAGCAAACTCAAGGCACATGTATTTTATTTAGCTATTGCCTTATTATGAGTCATTTTCTAAATAAACCCGCTCATGAATTAATAACTGAATTTGTTCATGAATACTCCAGTTCTAATTATATTCCTAATAACTTAAAATGTGCCGAAATATTTTTCGTTCAAGAATGTTATTGTATTTTAGGTATGCAAAATCAGATTAATAATTTATTCATAGAGAGTTATCATAATAGAAAATATTCTTCTAGCAGAATTATAATAGAGCTTAAATCATTAAATAAAAGCAATGACATTTTATATTTAAAACAAATTCTAACGAGCAAAGAAGCTCTTATAAGTGCCTCGTATCAATTTATGAACCAAAACAACTGGCACTGTACTCCAATCGGTTATGACAGCGAGGGTTTCTATTTAATTCAAACTAATCAGGGTTACAATAATATCGAAATAATACAAGATCTGAACAATTTAAGATCCATCTCCTACGTTGTAGAGCCAGGTGATTGCTTATTAATTTATAAATAACCTTAATTGAGAGAGAGGTATTGTTATGAAAAAGAAAGATGCAGCTAAAGCGTTGGTTGGAACTGCTGCTGTGGTTGGGTTGGCTACTGTATGTCCACCAGCAGGTATTGCTTTAGGAATTATTGGATTTCTTAGAAGCGCAAGAAAGTTTGCTAAAACTGGCAATCCTCAAGATGCCGCTGGGATGTTTACTAATTATAATGGCATTAACAAACCTAACAAGAGGTAAGTAATTTTCATCGCAAGGAATGATCAATGTTTTGTGCAATAACTCACAAAATGGAGTTATTGTACAATAAAATGCTATATATATAATTGGTTATGTACAATAGCAAAATTGACGCGAGTACAAATGTTACGGGCAATATAAAAATAAAGGAATAGTAAAATGGGCTATGCAGAAAAAAAGTTTTCAGTTATTAATATATTTGCTGTGTTTGCAGCATTAATCTCGGCTATATTTGCCATATATTCTGGCTGTTCAGCGGATAGTGCTAATAAATATGTTAAAGAAATCAATAAAGCTGCGATTTCTCTAAAATCTACTGTTATTGAACCGTCAAGAACTTCTCCAGATACGCTTTTAGTCACATTTATCTTTAATTTTAAAAATACTGGCAACGAAGACATTTTGATTAATAACATTTCATCATCCTATTATAATTTTAAAGACAATACGTTCACAGATCTTTTCAAAAACCACCAAATAATAAACATGATCCATCCAGACGTTGAATTTTCTACACATATTGGCATAAATATTGAAATTTTACAACCATTATTAAAAACTGAGGAAATCATCAAAGTTCTCCCAAAATCAATAGAATTTTGCACAATGATGAGAATTGATTATTCAAGTTCTCAATGTATAGATTACGACGTTTATTATATGAAATATATAGGAGATACTCCGATTCAATATTTAACTATCTCTGATTATGAAAAAATGGAATCAGCATTATCAAAAGCCTTTTTGCTTAATAGAGATATAAAACATTTTAAAAGATAAAATAATGCGACCCATAAACAGCTCAAAATTATTGTACTAAGAATTTCAGATAACAAAATATTATACCGTTCATCCTCTTTTAAATTGTAATATTAATCCAGTTTGTCCCATTTCAATCGACCCCAAACCAGAAATTTTACTCCGCCTCTGGTTTGTTTTCATTCCTCAAAATGAAGACGTCAAACTGCCGCTCCAGTAGTAACCGCTCTTCAACGTAATGGCTTTGATATAATAGAATGGGGTGGAATATTGCATAATTAAATTCTAAGCAAATTATTGCCATTCAGACACCGGATGGTATCACACTTAAGAAAGTGCAGTTCGATACTGAGAAAAAGCGAGTCATTTTACGACCACTCAATCAGCAGTATGATGTAATTATCAGAGAAGAATACGAACTGGAGACTTTCAGGATACTTTGAGATATACCATCTTTTTGAGATAAACTGATTGATCTTAAATACTTATTTATCAAATTTTTACAACTTTATTTGTATTGCTTATATTCATATCCAGCTTTTTTTACCAACTGATGAAGTGTTGCTCCATATGAAGACTTTCCTTCACTAACACTAATACACTCTTTGTTCAGTATTCTATGGAAAATTTCTATTGGTACATTTAGATAATAATAACCAGTACCATTTTTAAATTCTACATATAGATTACCCTCAGAATAACCAATTCGATTAATTGCTTTCGAATCGTATCCGATTTCTTGCCATTCAATAGATTCCATACACATCTCCTTATTGCTTTTGCATCCATCTTTCAATAGTTTCACTATAATCTGGATTATTTTTCCTTTCTTCCTTCCAAACACTTATCCTCTTATCAAATTCAACTGACTTAACAGAATCCAATAGTGGTATTTTTACTTTCATAGGTAATTGCATAGATTCGCCAAGTACAAATGCATCACCAGTACTCAATGATGGTAAAGATTTCAAAAAAATCGAGAAATTTGTCGGAGCAAACTCTTTTATTTGTGATTGATCCTCTTTGTTAGATAGACGTAAAGCAATAAAAGTGCAAATCTGAGAGATTATAGTTTTAGTAATTTCTACAGGTCTTTGAGAAATAACCATTGCTCCAATACCAAATTTTCTCCCTTCCTTCAATATCCTTTCAACTGATTTAATTGAATAACTTCCTTTAATTTGATTGTTTAAGTATTTATGAGCCTCTTCAAAACACACTAAAATTGGTCTACTCTCAAAAGCCAATTTAGCCTTTAAGGAGTAATAAATACAATCAAATATCAAATTTGAAATAATCCCAATGACTACATCGAGAACTTGATAAGGTATACCTCTCAAGTTCAAAATAGTAATTTGTTTCTCATTATCGATCCAATTGGCAATTAGTTCATTAACACTTTTATTTCCAGTAATAAAGTCACTACTTCCGAACATAAAAACGTAATTATCATCTAACAAGAGTTTATGCATTTTATCTGAAATATCTCGAAAATTTGTCTCATTAGACTTATATGGTGCTGAAACTGTGGTTGGATATGGTTCGAATTCAGGTTTTATTAATTTATCTGCACATCCAATTAAAGATTTACCGTTTTCATCTACTTTGAATGCTAAATCAGACAATTTTCTATCAGTGCTGTTAAATGTTCCATATCCACGGCAATGAAATTCATACCATATTTCTTTGATGTCAAATGGTATGGGTGAGTTGATATTTATATCATTTAGTTTTAACTTAGTTGCTAAGTCACTGGATTTAATAAATTCCTTTTTCATTTGAAGAATCCTATCTCTAAATAAATCTGTTGTTGTTGACATAATATTAGAGGAAGGGAAATTAAACATTTTACATAATGAATCAAAATCAAGCATCCAGTATGGAATTACTAGATTATTCTTTGAGTTAAATACTGAAAACTCAATCGAGTTATCCCCGATATAATTCAAATACTCTCCATGAATATCAATTATCAATGCTCTTGAACTTGGATATTCTTCGACTATGTTACTGAGTATATACGCAACAGTGTTTGATTTTCCGCTACCTGTACTTCCAACAATGAGGGAGTGTTTAAGAATGAATTCATTTAAGTTAACATACACCGGCAAACTTGTTGCATAATAATTATTTCCGATTTTTAAGGGAAACGCCATATTTGATTTAAAGATAGATTCAATGTCCTCTTCTTCTAACACATATGCAATATCTTCTATACTAGGTGTAACTTTTACACCAGAGTTAAAGACTCCATTAACATTCTTGTAACCAAACAAAGACAAATTGATGACTTTCTTTTCTAATATTGATTCTCCAGAGACCATGTAAGTTGAAAAAGATTCAACTATGCCATAAATATATGATAATCCAGTAATTACTTTTAAAAAACTCCCAATTTGCCCTATTCTATATAAATTGCCTTTATGAATTATATTGTAATTGTTAA